>JGI24890J29729_1000850_pt1 | contig 16352 bp, 18 predicted proteins | sample FreactcultureFD7_FD_29729 | JGI IMG/M metagenome (IMG submission 29729)
TATCGTGAATAGCAATAAATAATCACATAAATACCTTTATAATTAATAATGTGGCCAGTAGCATTACTTGGAGCAGGAGCTGCGCTTGCGTACGCGACTACTCGAGGACCTAAAAACTTAGTCGATGTTCGGAGCACGAGAGATAATAACATTTATCGTGTTCAGAATTTACCAGATAAGCAAGATGCATGTGAACGTATGGCGGAAATACGTGAGAAATTAGAAAGACTTATAGAACATTATAATAACGATCCGGCATCTGTCGCAGATCCAAGAATCCATGTTCTTATAAGCAGATTCCGACCTGAAAATATGTGTGAGAATGATTTGGATGCAGATAGCACATCGTATTCTGAAAACAAAGGTGATAAAATCGTAGTATGTTTACGAGATAAATCACCACCATACACGTTAGTAGACTGTAATACGGTTACATTTGTAATTTTACATGAAATGTCGCATTTAATGACTACTACTGTTGGACACACTCCAGAATTCTGGTCTAATTTCAGAAGAATACTTCAAGATGCTGTTAAAATAGGAATTTATCAAGAAGTGAATTATGCGAGATCACCGGTCAGGTATTGTGGAATGTCAATAACTGATTCCCCATTATAAATAAGATGTTCAAGAGTAAAGTACTTGACTACACTTCAAAAAATAGTTACACCGTATCATTTTTTGAGGACGATTCTATAGAAACAGTTAGACAACAAATCGGAAAATCTATGAATATTCATCCAGACCGTTTGTTTATTTTAGTTTCTTTACAGCTACCTGCTGATTACTATATAACGGACCCAAGACGATGGGAAAAGCTTTTTCATAGATTATCTTACAACGGTCAACCTATTGAAAAAGAACCGTTTCAAGACTATCAATTGAAATACAGAAGTCCAAATACTAGCATACCATTTTTTCAATACGACAGAGCGACTTGGTCAATGTATCCAGAAGAACTGAAAGAAATATATAGTCCTACATCCCAATTCATAGAGAACCGAATACTTGGAGTAGAAGAGGAAAAATCGTTTGTGCTTTCTCTTGAATTTGATAATAAGTTTACGTCTCGTATTTCTTCAGCCGATACACCAATTCCATTAAATAAAACATTGTTTTCTACGTTATATGATCATCGTAAAGTTACAGGGTTTATTGCAATTCCTCACGACGAATTATCAAATCCTAATGAACTCGTATATTATCCTCTGTTAAGATCAACTACTCCAAATGTACTTAGCGAAGAATCAATCAGACTTATGAATAAAAATACATCGTTGTTAAATGGACTTTTAGAATTAAAAGTACCAAAAGAAGAAAGTGTTACCATAGTAAAAACTAGATTTTATATTCCCTGGGTAGATACTGATTTTGGTTCGGCTATTCAAACTAGATTTGAACAATTATTTTACGGATTAACAGTTTCAACTGAAACACCATACATTGGATTTTTTACTTCCAAAGAGGAAGTTACAAGACATAAGTTTTATGCTGAAGATCCAAAAGACAAGAAACCTGTTCTTGATATGCAATCATGGAAAACATGGTGGTCTTTAACAAAACCTGCTCGTAATATTCCAACTCTACTGTTATATCGTGGTGATTCAAGACATAATTTTGATAGAATTGCGATTACAGACAGAGATATGGTTGTTTCAACACATAGACCAGAAGGAAACACTGAAACAATTGAGGAATTAAAAGAAAGTGTTTCTAAATGGATTTCGACATTAGATGCTATCATTCCATTCATTCAATCAAGTAATTTAGAATTTGAACGATGGGAACTTCAAGATTTATCATTTTTAGCAAAATACAAGGATAAAATAGAAGATTTTGATTTATTAAGATTTCATTGTATTTCTAATATTTTTGATATTTCAGATAAAACTAAATCCCAATTCAGTCTTCTAAGAACTGATCATGAAAACGATGGAATATCAGGACTTGATGTTAAACTTTTAACAATGATGCGTGAGGGTAATATTTTAAAACCTGCAGAAATCGCAGAAGAACTATCTATTCCAGTTAACGAAGCACGTTCTTTAATTGAGCATATCGAAGCAAGATTAGAAGAAGATCCAAGACTTGGACAAAAAGCATTTCGTGGATATCCTACTTTACGTGTAGGACCTGATTTTGTTATAGTATCTTCCGTTAATAACTTACAATATCCATTACAATATTCAAATATACTACGTTACATTCTTTCAAATCCAGAATCTGATAAACTAGATGATTTATGTCCTCGTAAATCTGAAAAATCCGCTGTTTTTAAATCTACAATCGAACCTGAAAATTTAGAAGTAGACGCAGCGTTAATAGATGAATATTCTGATTTATTTGAGTATGCCGAAACGGATACTGTAAAGGGAGAAACTCAAACTGTTAATACAGAAACGCCAGAATCTGAAAAGATATCTACCGAAGAAAAAAGTAGAACTATTTATAGTTATTTCAATAATCGTCTTCAAGAATTTGATCCTAAAACATTTGTGTTTGAAAAATCAGAGTATCCTAAAAAATGTGAACAAAAACATCAGCCAATTATTTTATCCGAAACCGATTTAAAACGTGTTGAGAAAACAGAATATGATCCTAGAAAGTATTTGAAAGAAGATAAAATTGTAGACTTAGAAGATCCAGATGGAAAATTAATTTGCCCAGAATATTGGTGTATGAAAGATCAAATAGCTTTACAAGAATCACAATTGGAACATATTGATGGAGTTACCAGATGTCCAGTATGTAAAGGTAAATTACAGACAGATTCATCGGAAGATCCTCGCGAATTTCCTTTAATAAAACGTGAAGATGGATTTGTGTATCCTGGGTTCGTGAAGTATAAATCATTAAATAATGGAAGAAATCTTCCATGTTGTTTCAAAACTGCTCAAACGAAGAAAAATATAAAAGAAGAAAAAGAAAATGAAGACAAGTATTATATTTTGAGTGAAACCAAATCTGATATTGGAAAGTTTAGAAATGCTTTCTTAAGTGAATCATTCATTAAAGCTCTTGAAATTTCTGAAAACTATGTGTTTTTTAAAGGAAATAGAAGATTACTAGATGGAACGTCTGGATTTTTTAGAGTAGGATTAGGAAGACCGTCTGAGAACTTACCAAAATTCTTAAACTTAACAACAAAAATTCCTTCTCCTCGTGAATCGATTGAAACTGTATTGAAATGTTCTTTCTTGAGAAATTGGACAAAATACGGAGATGATAAGTTAGATGATATCAATAATAAACTAAAAAAGATAAGTCCATTTGAAGAAGATACACTTGTTCGTGAAAATCTAGCTCGAATTATTTCAGGAATCGATGAAGCATATTCTAAACAAGAACTAAGTCTTATAGAGGAACTTGAATACTGTGCGTTGGTACTTCAATGTGATGTGTTTCGTATATTTTTAGATTCAAATGCATTAGGATGTATGTTTTATGCAAAAATGGTAAGACCTAGAACAAGAGGTATTATTGTCTTACAAACACAGGATGAAATAGATATTTTATCATACGTAACAAGACTTCCTCGTGGATTTGAATACAAATCAAATATATTTGAATCACCATTCAAAAAGGAAACATATGTTGAACTGGAAAAAATGAGAAATTCTGCATGTTTGACGGAAATACCATCTTACGAAACAGCTTTAAAAGTTATATCTCAAATTGCTACAGAAGAGTATAATGTTGTACTAGATCCATTTGGACGCGGACAAGCGTTTTATATTCCAGACAAAGTAGTTCTTCCTTTTTCACCAACTCCTCTTCCAGACATAAATCAAGCAAAACTTTCAGGGTACAGTCAAGTAACAAAACTTCCGACTCATAAAACTGTTTTAGACTATTTAAAAATCGCAGAGAAGACAACGAAAGGATACAAATGGGTAGAAGATTTAGCAAACAACCAACATCAAATTTCAGAAGTTCTTACTGAAAGTGGATTACGTATTCCAATTAAACCAACTAATAAAACTGTGAAGTCTGAACAATTAGAAGTTATTGAAACAATTCAAAATATTGGAGAATCAAAATTAGTATTTGGAGAAGATTCACAAGAATTAAAAAGAATACATGATGAGATATCATATGCTTCAGAAGTTTATGAATTTTTACTTTTTCAATTAACGAAAGATTTAGAAAATGATTATAAAGAATTAAGATTTGAACTTCAAGAAGTATTGCCAAAACAATCAAAAGTAGAACCGTTATTAAAACAATGGTTCAACGAAACTACTCAATTTGTGAATATTGAAAAACCACAAGCTTTCTTATCTAAAATCAGAACCCCATGTGGGCAATTCACAAATGAAAAAAGCTGTTCAGGAAATATGTGTGGATGGGATGGAAAAGTATGTAGAATTCAAATTAGAAAATTGGTAAAAAGTGATTCTTTATTTCATCGTCTTCTTTCGACTTTAATTGAAAATTCAAAAATCAGATCAATGATATTAGATGGAAGAACAACGCCATTTTTCAGTACAATTTTGTACTTGGAATTACCCCATGAATTGATTCTTACAGACAACGAGTTATAAACTTAAGTAAGTTTCATCATATAATTCGTCATTTGACGGATTATATAGTGAAATAAATCACTTAACTAACTGTTTATACAGTAGTTGGCTTAATGAAGTGAACCTTCAAGAAAGATTGCAAGTTCAAGTAAGTAACCTCTTGTCCATCCTTCACACGCAAAAGCTTACCCAACTTGGCGTCAGGAATAATTCTTCGCTTGAAGTTTGGATCATAGCAGTTGTGGGACTTGACGTAGTTGGAGACGAACTTGGTCACATCAGTCTGAGACTTTTGAGACTTTGCTGGGACTCCCATGAAAGCACAAAGCTCATCGGTGATTGGTCGGAGTTTCAAGAAGGCATTGTTAGCACGTCTTGCCTCCCAAGCAGCCTTCTCCTCGGCAGTCATGGTAGAAGGATCCTTTCTACGTCGGTGCTTTGAGCTTCGGGCATCTCGCTTGAGTGCCTTAACAGCCTCACCAGCTTCAGCAACCAAAGCACGAACACGGCTAGAATACTCGATTCCAAGTGCCTTGATGTGTTCTTGGAGTTCACCAAGAATAACTGAGGCGCTTCGAGTTTCAGTGGCTACAGGGGCAGATTCAGTAGAGGCAGTTGCTGGGGCGGCAACAACTGGAACGGTAACCTCTGCCTTAGCAGCAGCCTTTCTGGACTTTGTTGCTGGGGCGGGGGTGGCTACAGTTTCAGCGGTTGGGGCTGCGGTCTCGGCGGTCTTCTTAACGGTCTTCTTGTCGGCTGGCATCTTGTTTGTTTTAGTAAAAGTCTTGATTGCTTCCATTTTTAACGCGGTTGGTATACTTACTATAATCCTTACCTGTTTAAATCACAATCTAGTCAACGCTCCCATAATTGCGAAACATAGGGGGTACGGATTTGGCAATTGAAGGAGAATATTTAAAAGTCCTACTGTTTTTCTAGAAGCATCTAAATTAGTAGGAAATGGTGTATATTTCTTTAATACATGTTTCACAAGCATAACATATTTAATTCTTGTCGCATTTCTCGGACTTTGTCCAGAAAGAGCTTCTAAATCTGATTTAAGTAATTGAAGAAAAACAGTACACTGGGTTTTATTCATACTTTCAAAAATGAATGGGTCTACTTCTTCAAATCCATTCTCTTCTAATATTTGAGATATACTCGTCCAAGCTCCTGAAAGATCAGTTGGCCGTGTATTAATTCCTTTTAGTTTGCATACTTTTCGTAACCTACGCCTTACATCTAAGGTCAATGGTTGTCTAGTATATGGATTCACAGGTTTTAGTTTACAAAATGTAACAGATGCTAAATTATTAACATCGAATGCCCAAATCTTACCATTTTCTTCAAAGCTAAAGAAATCGAGTGGATTAATCTTGCTAACTGGTTCTAACGTAACTAGTTCTTCTTCGTTATGGCACAAAGACCTTTTTATACACCCTGGACCGGCATTTTTAATCCAATTTCTCACAGCAAATCCTCTCCAAATTTTTTGAATAAGAATAATCTTTGGAGGAACGTTATTTACTACTGACCATAACCTTGGACTTTTTACCTTTACATGTTTTCCACAAAACTGTAAATTTTGAAGGGCGTTGGACCTACATCTTTCATTGGACGTTGCGTTCTTACAAGAAGCGCAAAGCATTTGTTAAATCTAGAAATGTTCGTTGAAAACGGATTTACGGCTAGCAGGTGTAATAGGAGTACAACAAAAGACAAAATGAACGCACTCCCAATTAATGTACGAAATCTTAATGCAGAAAAAGTTTCATTCGTAGTAGGACAAGCAAAAACTGGTCGTAATCCTGGAATCAATTTCAAATATGAAGGTCAAAATCTTCAAGTTCTTGTTCCAAGAATCGCATTCCCTGGTGGAATTCTAGTTCGAGACGGCGAATCTGGAACTACAAGTTACACTCTCATCGGTTCGATGAAGGGTTGCGATCCTTATGGAAAAGATCATGCTTCTGATGCCGAAGGAGACATTGGACGCTTCTATAACTTCCTCGTCGATTTAGATGAGAGAGTTATCCAACAAGCTGTTGAGAACAGCGTCAAGTGGTTTGGTAAGAAGAGGTCTGAAGAGGCCATTCGCGATAGCTACAAGAAGATCATCAGTGTGTCTGTAGACAAGGTAGATGGTGAGTATGTTCCTAACGGAAAATATCCTCCAAGCTTTCGTGTGAAAGTTCCTGTTTACGACAACAAGGTTTCAACTGAGATTGTAGATTCGTCTAGAAATCCAGTGTATGCTACTCCAGCATCGCTTGTTTCAATCTTCCCTAAGGGAGTGGAAGTAAACATGGTGATTTCCGGTTCAATTTATGTGATTGCCGGTGGAAGCTTTGGTGTTACTTGGCGTTTGAACAGCGCACAAGTATTCCCACGAGCTCGCATAACTGCTCGAGACATCTTCGCAACAGAAGATGATGGTCCAGAGGAAGAAGTTACTCGAGAGGCGTTTCAATCGGAAGAGGAGACTCCTGTTCAAGAGGAGCGTTCTGCAACACCGGTTGATCAACCTGTTCAGGCACAAGTTCCTGCTGCTCCGGTTCGTAAGCGTCGTACAGCCGCTGGAGCGCTTTAGAGTCTTTAGGGGCTTCATATAAAACAAAGGAATCATCCAAAAACAAAATAAAAAAATCATAAAAATTTAAAAAAGATTCCTGCACAGACGTGCAGTTTTTAAGTTCTGATAATGATTTCTTACCACAAGAATCACAACTATAAATTTTTGGACGAGTATGTAACATTCCTGGAGTCAATAAAAGTTTTCCACTTTGAAGTGCCCAGTCTTTTACATTTTTAAAATCGTCTTCTAAACAGTCTTGAAATGCCTCGTTTGAAATCATAGACCACAATGTCGTGTTTTTTGATTTCCAACCATCTTCTTGAAACAACGTTCCGAAAGGAGTATCTTTGAACCAAAGAGCTTGAAATATTTCAGGATCATCTATTTCATGTTCTGCTAATCCTACTCTGTTTGAATTATCATCGTACAACCAATACACTTGCAAGTTTTGAGACGTATATCTCGGATCAAAACTTCCACGATAAACATCTATACCGTCATAATTCCATAGATCACTATCAATATCAAGATCGTGTTCAATAATATCTGGACTTATGTCGGTATAAATAAGGTTATTTCTTAAAACTGAAAACATTTACTATTTCAATACACTTTTCCTTAATCAAATTTAACGGTGACGTTTGTGGTATGATACTTTAATGAATTTGTAGCAGATTGAGAAAGTTCATGTCGTTTCTTTCCAGGATTTGTAATTGCTTTTGTAGAATTAAGTCTGATTTCCATATCATTATGAATTTGCTCTCGATGACTTTCAATATAATCTAATACCTCATCAGTAATTGCCCATTCAAAGAAATTTAATTGCCCTACAGTAGTTTCTATCTCCTGAAAACGAATGCGCTTCCATCTACAGAATGGGTCAAACATCCTCTTACTATACGCTTTTAGGTGTGACTTGTAAGACAAATAAACAACAACATATCGCTGATTCTTAGTAGTATATCCTACATTATACTTCTTAGCATAATTGGTAACAAACCAATCAATTAAACGTAAAGAAAGATTTGACTTTCCTTCTAAAATATCTTTGACTCTTTGAAGATTACCATTTGTTGAATAAAATTTATTAAGGCGATAAAGTACCCATTCTTCTTGTGACTGTATTTGCTGCATTGATAAATTTAAGTAGTATACATGTAAAACGGTTGTATTATATAAGATGCAACAGAAAGTAACCAATTTAATAAAAGAATATGGTATTAATGATCAACGAACAGCAGCATGGCATTTAAAACGTGGTTCTATGCTGACAGCATCTGAAATTTGGAAAGGATTAAAAGACGCCAGTCCATCTGCTAGACATGAACTTATTATCTCCAAACTAGTTCCAAGAACTTTCTCTGAAGGTCCTGGAGCTAGAGCATTGATTTGGGGAACAAGATTTGAACCTATTGCAAAAGATATTTATTGTAAACTTCAAGGAAATATTCAAATTCCTGATATTACATGCGTTCCTCATCCAACTATACCATTTCTAGGAGCATCTCCTGATGGAATTATCATCACACAGGATCCAGAAGATTTCAGGTATGGAAAATTAGTAGAATTCAAATGCCCTATTTCAAGAGTGTTTTCAAACGAAACACCAGTGCCTGATGCTTATTATCATCAAATGCAACTTCAAATGGAATGTACCGGAATGACGGAATGTGAGTATATTGAAATGGGGTTTAAAAATGTAAATTATACAGAATGGATTGATTCAATTGTAGAATATAAATCATTCTTTGCTATTTCAGAAGATGATAAAGATGTTATCTATAAAGATATTTATGATAAGAGGGATGTAGCAACTTGGAGACGAGAAGTTTTAAAGGAAGATAAGTCAGAATGGAACATATTTTACTGGATTCTCAATAACTGGAGAGCTAAAACAGTAGAAAAAAATCAATCATGGTTATCTGATAATATTGAAAGTTTACAATCTGTGTGGAATGAGATAGAATTTCATCGTAAGAACGGAACATTGCCGGAACATCCAAAAGAGAAGACTACTTTAACACTATGAGATTGATTTGAATAAATGGTAAAAATTGGGTTATGTATGATAGTTAAAAATGAGTCTCATATCATACATGAATCATTAGGGTGTACCCTTCCTTTAATAGATACATATTGTATAGTTGATACAGGTTCAAGCGATAACACAATTGAAATAATTAAAAATTTTTACAATGAGAAAGGAATTGAAGGAGAAGTTCATGAACGTCCTTGGAAAGATTTTGGTCACAATAGATCGGAAGCCTTAGCGTTATGTGATGGAAAGATGGATTATATTTTAGTAATTGATGCAGATGATTTAATGACCTTTCCTCCAAATGGACGAGAAATACTAGATTATATTCTTGAAACTGATAAACCGAATGGAGCAACTATTGAAATCCATCAAGGAAAATTGAATTATGATAGAGGACAGATTTTTAAAGCAAATGATGGATGGATGTATAAAGGTGTATTACATGAATACCCTACTAACAATAAATCAGATTGTAAAATGATTAAACTTCCAAGTGAGTTTTGGATGGAGAGTCGTAGATTAGGAGATCGTAATCGAACAGGTGATAAATTAAAAAAGGATATTGATGCGTTCATTCAAGGATTAAAAGATGAACCAGATAATGAACGATATATGTTTTACTTAGCCCAAACATATTTTGAAGCTGGTGATTTCCAAAATTCAAAAAAGTGGTATAAAAAGAGATTTGAAATTGGAAAGTGGTATGAAGAAGCTTGGTTTGCTGCATATCGTGTAGGTATGTGTCATCTGTATATGGGAAATATACCTAAGTTTGAAGAATGGATGCAACGTGCTCATAATTTTCATAGACATCGAGCTGAACCAATTTATGAACTAACAAAATACTTCAGAGAAAAAGCTCAATGGTACAAAGCGTATCATTACATGAGAATTGGTCGTGAAATTCCTTATCCTAAAAATGATGTACTTTTTATTGATTCTTTCCAACATCAAGGAGGATTTGATTATGAAGCAAGTATTTTAGATTACTATGTAATACCTGATAAAAAGGTAGGACTTAGATCATCTATTACATATTTGTTAAAACAAGATGTACACATTTCAAATGTAATAAGCAATCTTCAATTTTATGTAGAACCAATTTCAAGTAAAATAACATCTATTTCCATCCCTTCTCTCTTTGGTGAAGATTTCAGAGCATCTGCTGTGTCTGTTTTAAATTATCCGTTTGCAAATGTTCGTTATGTGAATTATCTAAAACCAACAGATGGTCAATATAGAACAAAAGATGGATCTCCTATTCAAACACGTAATGCATATATAAACATTGAAAGTGGAGAATGTATTGCTGAAATGGATGATTCTACTGTGAATTTACCTGAAAAAGATACTAATGTAAAAGGACTTGAAGATATCCGTCTTTACAGAGAAAATGATACTATAAAGTTTATTTCAACATCATACTATCAGTATACTGATGGAATAGGAATGGTAGTTGGAGATTATGATTTTGAAAACAAAGCTTATAAAAACTGTAAAGCAATTCCTTCACCAACAAATCAAAATTGTGAGAAAAATTGGATGCCTATAAACGATACTGGAAATATTATATACAATTGGTGTCCTTTACGTATTGGAAGAATTAAAGATGGTGAATTAAAAATTCCTATTTCTCATAACACTCCTCCATTATTTAGCGTATTTCGTGGTTCAGCTCCTCCAAGAATAGTCAATGATAAATTATGGACACTTGTTCATTTTGTTCATTATGGTGATTTAAGAATTTACTATCATTGTTTCGTAGAACTAGAGCAAAATAGTTATAAACCATTAAGAGTATCTCTTCCATTCGTATTTAAAGAAAAAACTGTAGAATATTGTATTTCATTTCGAGTTTTAGAAAATGAAATAGAATGCTACCCAAGCTATATGGATGGTGATCCATACAAAATCAGGTTTCCAATAAGTAACTTAGAATGGATGAATATTAATTAGGTTCAAAGGAGTTGTACATATTTACTCGGAAAGGAGTTTCAATTCCTGGAATAGGTTCTGGAGGAGGAATTGTAGGTTTGAAATGGTTAGTTTCTTGAGCGTAAGAAGAGGAAGACGTATCGGCTGTACGCTTAACATTTCCTTGATCTAAAAATTCAGGAACAAACCCTTCACGAACTGTAGTTAAATACCAGACGGCAGCAAGACCGACCAAAATTGCTAAAAAAGCCCAAGTCTTCATTTACTGTAAGCATGTAAAAAATGGAATCATATTTTCATATTCCGTTCATACTAAAAGAATGGAAACACTTGCTTTAAAAACACTTAAATCTATGCTCACCGATCGCGGAATAGTAGCAGACGATTTTAAGTTTGAAGGAAGTCCTTTGGACGAAACGCGAATGTACACTTTCGGAAGCTTACTTATAATCTTTAGCACAAAGACTCGTGTTTCTGAAAAAGAACTTAATAATTTTATAACGTTTGCCTCTGAGAATAACCACAACAGTGGAATGATAATTGTAAGCCCATCTAGACCTTCTGATTCAGTCTTGGCGGTGCTTCGTAATTATATTACGGATAGACAGAACCCACTTATTCAAATATTTGAAATCAGACACCTTCAATTTGATATTTCAAAACATAGGTTTGTTCCAAAACACCGTATTCTCACAGACGAAGAAGTAGTAAGAATGTTAGAAGAATTTAAAATTAAAAACAAAGAAAAAATACCTAAAATCGATTCTCAAGATGCTATGGGGAAATGGATAGGAATTCGACCAGGGGATGTTGTAGAATGTGTAGGATTATGTGAAACTTCTGGAGATAATATTCGTTACAGATATTGTCTTCCAGATGTAACAAATGGATAGTCAATTTAACACCTTAATTCGAAGTTTCCATGATAATTTTTTACAATATAAGTTGACTGGAACTGCTTCTTATAAGAAAGCCTATGAAGGTGCTCAAGAGGGAATTGAAAACATATTAAACTCTCTTGAATCATCTGTTCAAAAAGACAAGTCTCAAATTAAAGATTTTTATAGTTCAGGTTCTGAAGATAAATTACGAGACGCTCATTCTAAAAAGACAGATTTACAAAATCAACTTGTAGAACAAAACGATAGAGTTTCAACAACTCAATTAAGAACCCAAGCTAGTCCAGTTACACCTAGTCAAAATCTTATACCTCAGTATATTGCTCTTGCAGCGTTAGGAACTACTGCTGTAGTCCTATTGTTGATTTAACAGAAGAAACCATATTTGTTATTATAGCCATAGCTGAGCCCCAAAAAGCAAGAAGTATACTTAAAACACATAAAGATACAAGAGCAATCAAATACATGGTAAACATTGAATTAGCTTGTTCTAAGTTTTGAGCAGTAGACGCTTGAATAAGTTTTAAACTTTGAACCTGGTCTTTGGCTTTTGATATTTCATCATACTGTTTCTGATACTCTACCAAATCTTTCGTTAATTGGTCAAGTGTTTTAGCATCAAACGATGTTGAACCCTTGTTCAACTCTCCCAAAATATCTCGCAACTCAGAAGACATATCACTATTCAACCCTAATACTTTTTGAATTAAATCTTTTTGTTTCTGATCATCTTGCTCTGAAATAGCAGATTTCAAAGTATTAGAGTATTCTAGCTTTGAAGCATTATACTTCAACTGAAACTCTGCGAGTTTACTTTTTCGTGAATCCTGAAACTCTTTGATGTCCATTACTTTTGTCTTGTAATAAATAAATGCCTACTTCTAAAGTTTCAATTACATATGAAAACGGTGTTCAAAAAGGACCCGGAACAGATTGCTCGCTTCTTACAGAAATGAAAAGACGAGTTACTATCATCAACGACTCTAAGACTATCCCTGCTGGGACACAACCAGTAGTAGATGGTCAACATAACCGTGGATTCACAAGCGGTGTGTTAGAATACTATGCTGCTCGTGGAGCATCACTTGGATTCCTTTCGGTGAAATAAATAATATAATGGATTTCCAATCTGATTTTGACCAAGCTACAAAATCCATAAATGATACAGTAACGTCTCAACTTTCATCTACGTTTACATGGAAAAACGTCCAAGGAAGTTTGGTGAAAGCGTCTGCATCATCTGCGGGGTATGTTTGGGGATACAACTCTACATCTAATGTCTATATTTGTCAGTTACCATGTAGTGGAAACTGGTTACCTGTTTCAGTTCCAAACTTAATGACGGTATTAGATTTGGTTACGGATGGAACAAATGTTTACATTTTAGGTAACGCCTCAAATGGACTACTTAGTATGTTTATCGCACAAGCGAACAATCAAGGAACGTGGTCAGAAATCCCAGTTCCATTTGCTGCTAAAAACATCTTTTCAACCCATACATATATTTGGGCACAAGATGCGTCTTTAAACAAACAAAAATGTCCAAAACCATGTATGAAAGGAAACTGGATTCCTGTTTCAGAAAACAAAGTCTCAATCACATCTTCCAACGATACAACGTTATATGGAGTTGATTCATCTGGTGTTGCGATGACTACCGATGAAACATTACAATCATCTTGGACTGCTATTTCTGGATTTGATAAGAAAGTTAAAAGTATTATTGGAGGGTTAGATAACGATATTTATGCTATCGATACAAGTTCTAATGTTTTGAGATATGATGGAACTGAACCTGAGCCAGTGGATACATCAGGATACACTCCTCTTAATTTAACATTCGACGAATCTTCGAAAGAAGCATGGTTAACTACTACGTCAAACGGAGAAGTAGGTAATATTTTTAATAAACCAGTGAAATCTGATTACAGTTCAATTATGAATACTATTACTCCACTTGATAAAAAAAGATCGGAAGTAGTATCAGAAGTTCAAAAAGATTTTGAAGATCAGACGAATCAATTAACTATTAATAAATTGATAACAGAAGTAGTTCATTTTTTCAGCAATACGTTCAAACAATCTGGTGATCCAAAAACAGACATTGATAAATTAAATAAACAAATTCAAGATAGTCAAACACAAATCAATCTTGTTAATCAGAATATACCGTTTGTAATCAATATGAGTATTGTGTTTATGATCGTTGCACTTTTATACTTTTTTGGTTCTCGATTTAGATCAATTACTCATTTACTTGCGATTTCGGTTTTACTTGGTGGTCTTTATTATTCTATTAAGTTTTCATGATAAGTAAATAATGGGTAATCAACCATCTTCTCCTGCGAGTCCAACACCTCCGCCAAATCCTCCTCCACCAATTACTGTATCGTGCGATGCTGATTGTAAAAGACAGAAAGATTTAAAAGCTTTGAAATCTGCTATGGATTTAGCAGCCAAAAATAAAAGCACTGATCTGGAAACATACGAGCAAGCGCGTATCAAATACTATACGTTACTTGATGGACAAAAATGGCTAAAAACTGAACAAGAAAGAATTGCTAAGAGCGATATTGAACCGATTGTTTCAGCATATACTACAAAGTACGCAGACTTGAAGAAAGAACAAGACACGAATTCTACGTTTATCAATTTAGCAAATTCTGTGAAGTCTCAGCAGGCAGATGTAGAAGATAAGAATTCTATTTTAGAAAAACAAATTCAAATTCAGAAAAACAGTGCGGATGTTACGAACAGATTGTATCAACTTGCAGGTGTTCCAGCAGGATCAGTGGCTACACCCTACTTACCAATAATTCTGGATGTAATCATTGGAATTTTATCTATCATTGTAGCCTATTTGTTATTCACAAAAATAAGCTCATTTTTCTCAACACCAACAATAGTAGAAGAAACAATTATGTCCGCAGGAAAACGTAGATAGTGTTTCTACTGAATAATAATAATGGACCTAGCCTACATTTTTCTGGCAGTTTTGATATTTTTGATGTATAGCGTCACGATATGGTATTCTTCAATTGAAGGGTTTGAAGACGGGTCAACGGTAACATACGAAGATCCAAAACAAATATACGATGACGTATATGCGACAATATACGATATGTTATGGCATCCAAATGAAAAATTGAATTATGAAAGGGTTTCGATTCAAGATATCTCATTAGCCGATCAACCAATCAATTCAGTTAAAATTGTAGATATGTGTTGCGGAACTGCTCCAAATTCATGCTACTTTAAAGATTTAGGGGTAGATTATATCGGTGTTGATATTTCTGAAAGTATGTTGAAAAAGGCACGTGATAATTGTCCTAAAGCAACTTTCCAAGAAGGTGATGTGACTCAAGTTCATTTATTCCCACAAAAATCAGCAAGTCATTGTTTGTTGCTTGGGTTTTCAATTTATGAATTTCAGAATCCTAAGATTTTATCGGACAACGCTTATCAATGGTTGAAACCAGACGGATACTTCGTAGTTCATATGGTTGATCCAGATAAGTTTGATCCGTTGTTAGATTTAGCGTCTCCTTTCGCAGCATTTTCGTTACAGAAATATTCCATTGATAGAGTTACCGATTCTACTATTTATTTCGACCAGTTCAAATACGTTGGTAAGTTTTCAAAAAACAAAGACGAAGATGATGCTACTTTCGATGAGACACTTATTTATTACGATAAAGCCAACAATGGAGGAAATAAGTATCGTGAAAACAAACACCGATTAAACATGCCTTCTAAGGAACGTTTAATTGATATTGTAAAAACTTCTGGATTCAGACATTTGGAAACTGTGGATTTAGTTCGATGCGGTAAGGAATATCAGTATTTGGTGTATTTCACTAAATAATGGATATTAATACAATTTCAATAGGATTGCTAAGCATACCGCTTATATATTTAGCATACCTATACTACACACAGCCAAAACAAATAATACCTGAAAAACCAAGGTTTTTATGGGGAGAACAAGTCGGAAAAACACGTCCTATTCAGTCAAAAACAGGAGATGCATCTATGGCTACAGAACTAACAAGACGTAGAGCAATTCAAGGATCTGGAAGATTAGATACTTCAAAATTAAAAGAATCAAGAACATCTGCGGGGTCAACTACAGGAGCAATCGAAACTTTTTTCATAACTTCAATTTGTCCACCATTACAACTCATTTATGATATCATATTCGATGGAGGTGATCCAAACTCAGAATTTTGCCCAATATTGGATGGTGAAGATAATGGAATTGTGTACGACGCTGGAAATGTAAATACGATAGTCTGTGGAGTTTAATAAGAATGTCGTCGTGTAAACCCACGAATGTTAAATTTCAGTTCCGTCGTGGGACTTATAATGATTGGTATACTGCG
>JGI24890J29729_1000851_pt1 | contig 16345 bp, 7 predicted proteins | sample FreactcultureFD7_FD_29729 | JGI IMG/M metagenome (IMG submission 29729)
TGGTACGTTGAATTATTCATTCGAATGCCGACACCTATAAAAAATTTAAAATTATCCTTATTGTAAAAATTGTAAATAAATTGAGGAGTAACCGAGATTGTGTTCTGTAAAAAAGTGTAATCGATTTCCGCTTTAGACGAAATGCCGGTATTGGTAGTAACGGTATTGAAGTTTGCAGAATTGTATGACACATCGAGTCTTATAATTGATTTCCCGACCCTGGGGCTTGGTATAAGGCTTACGCCAACGGTAACGTACGGATTATTAGAAACGGAACGTGATCTACGCTGGTCTTTTATCCAGGGAAGGCCAGTGGAATTTGCCTTATATGACAAGATGCTCATGGATACGCCGCCGCCTAAAAATAAATTAAGGGCCGGCTTCGTTTTCGGTTTTTGTCGGTCGTTGTTGGTTTTTTCGGCGCCGGTTCCGTTAATGGCGCTGACAATGTTTAGCAACGAACGATTATCATACGTCGCTTTTTTTATAAGCCATCCAAGTTTGCCAGCATAAGTACCCGAGGTTTCGGCAATAAACTTTAATTGCGTCTTATATTGTTCATTTTGGCGTTCAATACCCTTATCCTGGTATAATTGATAGATGAGTTCAACTGCGTTCTGATCCCCGTTCTTGATATAAAAACGATTCTTGATTTCATCTTTAAAATTAAACAACGTAACATATTTCCCCTGTTGAAGTATTCGTAAGAACACGGTGTCCACTACATTTTTAACATAGTAATTCCGGGAAAACCCAATACCGACATTATCCTTGCTTATGGAAACTACGTGTCGTTGATAAAAACCGGCATTCTCTATTTCAAAGTACGAGATCTGTTTCGCCGAAAAAATTTTCGGCTCTCCGCGTTCTTTATTTTTTGTGAAGGTTATTTTTTTTGGGTTAAGATCCCATTCCTTCTGATCAATAAAACCTTTCAGCGTATCGTTGTCGTTGGTCACAACGTACCCTTTCTGCCAATTGTTTTGGGCGTGACCCGATAAAATTACTGATAATGAAAGCGTAAAGAGAGTGAGACTGAATTTCATGACGGTTTTTTTGCCGCAAGTTTAGAAATTTTTCAACAAAAATTCTATAGATGATCTTCATAATATCATAACAGGTTAATGATTTTTGAAGATCTATAGTTCAAATTATCTCAACCTATTCCTTGAAAAGCAGGAAAATCAGGCTGGAAAAAATTGGCTGGCTGTAAACCGCCTTCGTCGGGTTGTGGGAAATACCTATAAAAATGAGTAAAAATACCTAGCGGAAAAATAAGGTGTGATTTCTAAAGTTGTTCTATTTTTGTTTTGACAATGCGAAAGTTTTTTCAAAATGATTATTTCACTAAAATCCCCCCGCTATGAATTGCTGTTATTTTATTCATTTCACATTTTCCCTTCAAATAAGAAGTCGATCAAACGGTTGAGGCATTTTCAATCGAAATCGACTTTATACTTTTCATATTGAAAAGGCAATAACTATTAATGTATAAACCTCCAATGATCAATCCAATAGACGGCATTATATGAGACATTCTTACTATAAACTAACGATGCTTTGCCTGCAGGCGTCAAAAGCATTGTACCTTATTCTTTTCATGCTCGTATTTCATGGCGTTAAAGCCCAGGTATCAGAAGCCGAGAAAAGCACGATTAACAGCATGCTTCCGCAGCCCATGCCAAAATCTCCCAATGTTGCATCATTGGGAAAATTTGGCGATTATCCGGTTAATTACTTTTCAGGAGTTCCTGAAATTTCCATACCAATATTCGAGGTTACCAGTGGTGAACTGTCGGTTCCTATAACCTTGAGTTACCACGCATCCGGTATAAAACCATCTGATGTAGCAAGTTGGGTAGGGTTAGGCTGGAATTTGTCTGCAGGCGGAAATGTATCACGTAATGTGATTGGAAAACCAGACGAACAGGATTTTTACACGCGAACGGTAAACACAAATCCTGATCCCTGTACGGATTTTAATTACCTGAAGCAATCAGCTTTGTCGATCATTGACACGGAACCGGATGTTTTCTCATACTCTGTTCCAGGAATGAGTGGTAAATTCATGCTTCTCGACAACGGAACTCCCTATCTAATTCCTTATTCTCCCATTATTGTTAATACGCAGTATGTTTCTAATGCCTTCAAAAAATTTGAGATCACAGATCAGCAGGGAGTTTTACACCGCTTTGGAACAAGCTCGGATCTGACGACATCGCAAGAATTTACCAGTACGGTTAGTGGTGGAAATCCAAGCTTGAGCGCAACGACTGCCTGGCATCTGATGGAAATGACCGCTCCAAATTCAGATGACCAGATCGCTTTTTCTTATCAGGATGCTGGAATGTGTACGATGTACGATGTTTCCTATTATGTAACGGTACAGAGTCAATGTAATGGCGACCTGCAAGGTTCTTGTCCTGACCCGACGATTATACCGCATAGTGCTTCGATCACAACGGCTGTTAATCAACAGGCGGTTTCTACCATTACATACAAAAAAGGGAAAGTTGAATTTGTGCTGGGAGGTTTGAGGAATGATCAAACGCAATTAAAATTCCTTGACCATATCAACATATACAGTTTGGCTAATGGTCAATATGCGCTGGTGAAAACGGTAAAATTTGTATACAGTTATTTTAAAAATGCTCAGAATCTGGATGCACGGTTGAAGCTTGACGATTTGCAATTCCTGGATAATACAGGAGCGTTAATCCAACATTACCAATTCAGTTATTTCACCGATTCTTTTTCCTGGGATGGTTCTAATGGAAATTTCCCGAATGCACGTGATCTGTGGGGGTATTATAACGGAGCGTTGCAAAATACGGATCTTATTCTCCAACGTTCTGTTTATGTTCAGCCGAATATCAATCAGAACGGCGTATGGACCAATGTTGGCGGCGCTATCAACAGGACTGTAAATAAAAATTATAGTAAAGAAGGAGTTCTGCAACGCATAGACTTTCCGACCGGAGGGTACACCCAGTTCGACTTCGAGCCCAATCAATACTATAATTACTTTAATGCGCCGGGAACGCCGACTCTTGCCGGTGGCTTGCGTGTAAAGTCAATTACCAGTAGCGACGGCGGTGATGCGCCCCCCGTAGTAAAGACGTATGTCTATGGAAACAATGTCGATCGAAACTCAGGTATTGGAACCGCTAATTTTTCTCAATACAGCTATAATTATAACAGTGTCCAATCAGTAGCGATGAAAGCTTGTTCAGCCGATATGGCTTCGTATAGTTACATGAGCACAACATATTATTCTGCTTCTGCATACAATACAGACAATTTTGATTCATCGCCTGTGATATACCCCTATGTTACGGAGTATTATGGCGATCCGGCGGATGTTACGATTGGCAGGGTAGAGTACGAATATGATAACGGCTTTCCTCAAACAGATAATGATCAGTTTGTGCCGCCCTCAAGTAAGTATTACCGTCAGACTTATTTTTGGAAGCGCGGAAGACTGACGCATAAGACGACCTATTCTGTTGCCGATGTAAAAACGGCTGAAACGATTATAGCCTACCAGGGTATTCATGTAGCCGACAAAATTATCGGCCTGGGTTCTTTCCAATATAATCTTTACCTGGGGCCGTACTGCGATTTTGCAGGTGGATGTACAACACAATCCGGTGATTATATCAATCCGCAAGATTATCATTTTACAGGTTTTTCTCAGCAATCGGGAGCATGGCTTGAGTTGAGTACGACATCGTATTCCTACAACGATAAAGATTTAAATAACTATGTCATGACACAGACAACCAAAACCTATGATCCTGCCATGCTGCAAGTTCTGCAAACCACTGCTTCTGGCAGTAATAATGATCAGGTTGTAACTGTCCATAAATATCCATTTCAACTCACATCAAATGCTTCGTCGACGGGAAACGCACGTGGCGTGCAGATGCTCATAAACAAAAATATGATTGCCACACCGGTGGAATCTTACACCTATAGACAAAATACGGATGGAAGTAATGCCAGAATAATTTCGGGACAGGTGACGACATTTCGTCAAAACAATACAAACACAAATTATGTAGTGCCCGATAAGATCTATATATGGGAATCAGAAAAAGCTTTGTCCAACACAGTATATACAAGCGTTGTGATAAATGGGGCCAATGATGGACTGATTATGGACAGTCATTACAACGAACGTATCAACATGAAGAGCTACGATTCATATGGAAATGTGTTAACTGTTTCCAAGACCAATGATGTACCGACTTCCTACGTATACGGTTACAATCATTTAGTGCCTATTGCCGAGATCAACAATGCCTTATCAAACAATATTTTCCACACCAGTTTTGAGGAAGACATTGTAAACATTGTGCGGGAAGGAAAAACAGGCCTTCAAAGTTCTTCAGCCGGATTGTTAAAATCATTGGCCGGTCTTGATCCGGGCAGTTATGTGTTGTCATATTATCAAAAGCAAGGAGTTGTGTGGGCTCAGGTTTCAACGACGGTCACTGTTTCTGCTTCCGGCAATTACCTGATAAACCTTAGCGGCCAGATCGATGAGGTCAGATTTTATCCGCAAGGCGCCCAGATGACAACCCACACGTATGACCCGTTGCTTGGCATGACCTCCACCACGGATCCGAATGGCGTAACGACGACCTACGTATACGATTCCATAGGTCGGATTATGAGTGTTAAAGACAATGATCAGAATTTATTAAAGCTCTATAAGTATAATTTCACTAAACCTTAAATGGATTAAAAATATATGAAGTCATCTAAAAGCTTTATCCTGGCGTGCTGTTGTTTACTGCCTATGGTGGTTGCGGGCCAGACCGTCGATATATTTTGTCCTAATTCACCCTACGTCGATGGTTTGACCTATTATTTCGGTGTCAATGTTGTGAGTTTCTATTCTGTACAAAGTATTTCCGTAAATAATTCCAACGGATCAGCTTCAATACTTCAGTCAACTGTAGGAACAACCCAACAGGGTGATGGGTTTTATCATTCCAGTTTTGAATGTGCCGCTACATTTTCTTCGGCGGGGGAGGCCCGTTTAACAGTTTCAGGAGTGGGCAATGGTGCAAACTGTACTGTTACGGTGCGGGAAGAATGGACCAAACCTCCTGTTGTTTCAATAGTTACAAACGAAAATTGTGGCTATACTACCGTTTACCGAAGAGGTGATCCGCCACCGGGCATTACCTGGTGGTGGATGACCGATCCAACTCAAAAAGTTACTGCGTTAGGATCGGGTAACAGTATCGTGTTGAACAGCAGTGCTCAGGTCTATATTCGAGCCTCTAATGCAGCCCAGACACAATGGTCTGATGCTGCAAGCGTAGGCTTCGTAAATGTTGTTAACCTGCCGCCACCACCTCCAACAATTGCTCAGGATAGCAAAGAAATTTTTGGAGGCTCTGCTACCCTGAGCGTAGGATCCGTACCGGGCGCTATCTATTACAATTGGTATAACAACTCAGAAGAATTGGTACATGAAGGCATTAGCTTCACGAGCAAATTTAAAAAAACGGAAACATTCTACGTATCCGCCAGCAATGGATGTGAAAGCTATCCGTTACCGGTTACTGTAACGGTTTTACCGCCCTTGAAGATTGTTGTTATGGGAGGCGGAAGCGCAGATCTCAGGCGAGGTCCATTAATGCTGGCAACTCAAGGAGACTATGATAGTTATTATTGGTATTATAGCGCTGATGATGATTTTAGCAACTTACAAATGTTACAGAGCAGAACATCAGTTTGTCAGGCCTCACAAGCGGGATATTATAAAGTTTTTGGAATTGTAAATGGTTTAAGCGGCAACTCAGCGTCATCCCCTTTCAAAGTATCGGTTGATCAAAACACAAATTTTGTTGCTACAGAAGATATTTTGATAAAAGGTATCACTGATCCTGCATTAATAGATGCATTGCCAGTCACACAGAAGCGTGAAACCTTTCAGTATTTTGACGGGTTAGGCCGCCTTAGTCAGACTGTTACAACGCAAGGCTCTCCCGGAAAAAAAGATATCGTACACCCCATGGGATACGATGCATGGGGACAAGAGCCAATAAAGTATCTACTATACACTCACAACGAAGGCAATGGATGGTATAAAACGGATGCTACAGGTTCGATACTTGGCTATTCGGTGAGTCCACAGCGCAACTTTTACCAGGCAGCAGATGCCGTTGCGAAGGATAATGCTCCGTATGCCCAAGCTGTATTTGACAGGAGTCCGTTGAGTCGTGTCCTCAAACAAGGCACTGCTGGAACGGCCTGGCAGCCTGACGACGATCCGTACAGTGTCACCGATAAAACAATAAAGAAAAGATATGAAGCAAATACTTCAACCGATAATGTGCTCCTGTTTTCTCTGGATGCTGATTTAAACCTTCAGGCACCGGTTGGCCATTATTCAGAGAATCAATTGTGGCTACATAAAACCATTGACGAAAACGGTAATGAAATGTTGGAGTATTCGGATAAGGAAGGAAAAATGATCTGTAAGAAAGTTCAATACAATGTGGACTCAAATTCGAATAAGCTTTATGCGGAGACTTATTATATCTATGATGACCTCGGAAACCTGGTTATTGTTCTTCCGCCAGAAGCGGTTAAATCATTTTTAGCAAGTCAATAAATACAGATATCTATTAAACAAAGGTGTTCAGCATCCATATGTTTATTTTAAAAATAAGTTTTAATTCTCCCGAAAAATGACCCATAGAATAATTCTATCTTCTATACTAATCTTATTTTCGTTGGTATATTCAAATGCCCAACTAACCGGCAACTGGCCATTGAACGGAAATGCCTCCGATATTTCCGGCAACAACATCAACGGCACGTTGATGAACAGTCCAACGTTCAGCACAGACAGCAAAGAAGGAACAAACTCATTATCCTTAAACGGAATAAACCAATATGTGAGCCTCGGTACTTCGTCCCTCTTGCCTTCGGGAACTTCTCCGCGTAGTATGAGTGTATGGGCTAAGACCAACAGCGTTGCTACTGGCTTTGGATGGGTGGCATCGTTTGGCCAGGTAGGATCCGGAAAGGCGATGTTCATCGGACGAAACGGCGCCAATCTTGTAGTTGGCGGTTACAGTAACGACATCACCGTAAACAATGTTTGGGCTGTTGGCGTGTGGCATCACATCTGTCAAACATACGATGGCACGACTGCCAAAGTTTATGTCGATGGAGCGCTTGTTTCTTCGGTTGCGAAATCATGGAACCTGGTATCCGGTTCGACATATATCGGAAGACAGGTTAACGGCAGTGAATATTGGAACGGCCTCATTGATGATGTACGTATCTATAGTAAAGTATTATCCCCGGTGGAAGTTCAGGCACTCGCAACACCAACACCTGCTGCACCGACTGGTTTTGTTGCAACAGCAACTTCATCAACCACGATCAATTTAGCATGGACAGATAACTCGACCAACGAAACGGGTTTTCAGATAGAACGGTATCAGGCGCCAGGCACGGTTTACAGTGTGGTTGCCACCACAGCTCCAAACATTACTTCATACATCGACACCGGCTTAAGCATAGGAGCAACTTATCATTATCGTTTAAAGGCGATCAATGGAAGCGGCGGCTCTTCTTATACCCCTGAAATAACTTTCGCTGTACCATCGATACCTCCTGCAGGTCAGGGAGTGGTGTGGGATGATATTGAATTTAATGCATTGAAAGATTTGTATACGAGTACAAACGGAACCAATTGGACAAATAAACTCGACTGGCCTGTGACATGGCCTGCTTCCGCCACGAGTGCGCAATTTGGAACATGGCATGGTGTAACTGTTACCAACGGAGATGTTACCAGTTTATCGCTCTCGGCAAACAACCTTGTCGGCACGATCCCTGCGAGCATCAGTAAGCTGAAAGCATTGATATATTTCTTTCTTCAGAATAATCCGGGATTAACGGGACCCATACCTGCCAATCTTGATCAATTTGGTGCACTGGAACAACTTTATCTTTCAAGCTGCAATCTCAATGGAATAATTCCGCCATCAATATTCAACATACCATCACTAGTCTATTTATCACTCGAATCAAATCAACTAACCGGTTCCATTCCAACAAACATCGGAAATGCAACCTCGCTTTATTACCTGTCGTTAGCTGGTAATGATTTAACCGGTTCCATACCGGAATTTGAGCCTGGCAAATTGACGAATCTCCAGGTTATTGGTCTTTTCAATAATAACTTAACAGGATCTATTCCGGCATCTATAATAAATCTTAAAAAGCTTAATTATCTCGCACTGTATTACAACCAGCTTAGTGGATCGATCCCGCCCGTCATAGACAGCCTGAAGGACCTTACTGTATTAGCCTTGAGCGAAAACCAATTGACCGGTCCTATTCCTGATCTCAATAATTTGACCAAACTGAAGCAACTGCAGTTAGGCTATAACCAACTTAGTGGTCCCATTCCCCCGGCGATCGGAAACCTGACAAGTCTTAACGGCCTCCAATTGCAGGTTAATCAATTTGATGGGGTAATTCCATGGTCTATTGGCAAGTTGGTTAATCTGACTGACCTCGAATTAGACAGAAACCAATTCGTGGGGAAAATTCCGTCATCTATTGGCAATCTTACAAATGCTACCTTTCTGAGTTTAACCGGTAATCAACTTTCAGGTTCCATTCCAGACTCAATCGGCAACTTGACGAATGTTCAGTATTTATATTTATTCGACAATAAACTAACCGGATCGATTCCTTCTTCCATCGGTAATCTGGTCAATCTTGCTTACCTCCGTTTTGAGAATAATCAGTTGACTGGCAATTTCCCTGACCTATCCAGACTCTCGCTACTAAATCAATTGACAGCTAACTACAATCAATTGTCCGGCACAATTCCTTCTTCTTTTTTACCTCCCGGTATTACAGATTTTCAAATTCATCAGAATCATTTCTCCGGCGCCTTTCCGGATATAACGGGATGTTCGAACATCGCTGCTTTAATTATTTCGAATAATCAATTTACAGGTAATTTCCCCTCGCTGACTGGATTAAATCGATTAGCTGTTATATCCGCTGAGAATAATCAATTTACAACGATGTCTTCGGACATTCTTAGCTTGCCGCTTCTCTACTTTGTCGGCCTGACAGGTAACTCTTTTCGCTCGCTTCCTGATTTTGCAAATCAAGTTAATAAAGCAAAATTGGAATTATGGATTGACGGTAACTTCCTTGACTTCTCTCAATTAGAGCTGTTGGCCGATTTCGGAATTCATTCTGTAATTCTTACGTCACAAAAAAATATCCACGATCTGGATGCAAAAAACTTTACAATAGGTAGTGCATTAACTATTCCATCCAGGCCGCTGACCCCAACAACAACGATCGTGTGGGAAAAGCAAGGAACGGATAACACGTGGTTAGATATTACGGCAAACTCGGAAGATGCCACTCATGCTACCTATGCACGAAGCAATACCACCCTGGCAGACGAAGGTGTCTACCGCTGGCGCATGACGGATACGGCCTTACCGGGCCAGACCATTTCAAGCGATCCTATTGTAGCAAAAGAAATGGTCCATAATGTATTAGACGATCTGGCCTATCAATACAGATACGACACCCGTCACCGGATGACCGCCAAGAAAATTCCCGGCGCTGATTGGGTGTACATGGTTTACGACGATCGCGATCGTCTGGTAATGAGCCAGGATGGAGAACAGCGTAAACTGAACAAGTGGAGTTATACAGAATATGATGTGTTGAACCGTCCGATAATAACGGGCATCTATACGCATTCATCGCCGGTAACGCAGGCAGGCATGAGTACGTTAATCAACCAAACACCTTTTTTTGAAACCTACAACGGCGATGCAAGCAATCATGGTTATACCCATTCCGTTTTTTCTCCAACGGTTTTTAGCGGCACCTTTGACGCGCTAACGATAATCTATTACGATAACTACAACTTCCGTGATCTCTGGGGAAACGGGTATAACTATGTATCGGATGGACTTTCAAAAACTATTGACGCAATTACGTATACGCAACCCACCACAGGCAGCGAAAATAAATTTCTAAACGGCCAGGTAACCGGTACGAAAGTAAAAGTGCTTAACAGTGATACCTGGCTCAAAAACATAACGTATTACGATGACAAATACCGTGTCATTCAAACCATCGGCGACAACAACCTTGGCGGCACAGACGTAAACTCCGGCCTGGTCGATTTTGTGGGTAAAGTTTTAATGACAAAAACTACCCATCACGCGGCAGGAAAATTGGATGAGATAGTAGCCAGAAACCTGGACTATGATCATGCCGGGAGATTGATGAAGACATGGCATAGTGTAAATGGTGCAGGCCCTGTTTTGTTAGCACAGCATGAGTACAACGAGGTTGGCCAGTTGGTAACGAAAAAGCTTTATAACACCGATGCACCATCAACAAGTGACGATCAGCGAATCTTCAAACAGAACATTGACTATCGGTATAATATCAGAGGCTGGCTAACAAGCATGAACGATGTAAACACTCCCGAGGCCAGTGACCTGTTCAGCATGAACCTGAACTACAACACGCCTACGGCGAATGGAGGAACGCCTCAATACAACGGAAACATCAGTGAGATTCTTTGGAGAGGCGCTGATAACAAAGCAAATTCATATGGATATAATTACGATCCGATGAACAGGTTGATGGAGGCTAATTACTACAACGCTTCGGATGCCACACAAAACGGACGATACAACGAAAAAATCTGGGATATCGCCAATGATCAATCCGGATATGACCTGAACGGCAACATTAAGTTTCTGAGTAGAACAGGTAAAACCGGTGTAAACAATTTAGGCGTGACAACATTCGGGCAGATGGACAATCTTTCCTACACCTACACTGGGAATCAGTTATTAAAAGTAACCGATGCCGCCAATACAACAAACGGATTCAAGGATGGAGCGAATACAGATAACGATTATACGTACGATGCCAATGGCAATATGGATCTGGACAACAATAAAAACATTACCGCCATTACTTACAACCATCTGAATTTGCCGGACAAGATAATGAAGAACACGGGTGATTATATAAAATATAGTTATGATGCCACAGGAAGAAAGCTGAGCCAGGAAGTATTCGATGCATCGAACAACCTGAAGAAGAAAAGTGATTATGCTGGAGAATTTTTCTATGAGAATGATACCTTAAAATTCATTAATCATGAAGAAGGCAGGATTGTGATGACGGGAACAACACCGGAGTATCAATATCACTTGAAAGATCATCTGGGAAATGTGCGGGTGACGTTTACCACCAAGCATGAAACTCAGGATGATATTGCTACACTTGAAGTTGGCAAACAAGTGAAGGAGAGTGGGGAGTTCTTGCGCTACGACCAGATACGGATGGTAGGTTCACCCCTCTTCGACCACACTAACGATGCGACGAATGCAACTGGTGAAGCAATACGGTTAAGCGGCAGTGCGAATGAAAAGACAGGGCTTGTAAAAACCTTGTCGGTGATGCCGGGTGATGTTGTAAACATGGAAGTGTACGGAAAATACATCGACACGAACTCCACCAACTGGACCTCAGCACTGAACACGCTGCTGACGGGTATCGCTAATGGCACGGCTCCCTCGGGAACAGTGATCGATGGAGCATCTTATACAACGAACAGCGCCAATCCGTTTGCACTTACAGGTCTGAACAATACTGCTTCCAGCACGGGCTCGGGTCCGAAAGCATACCTGAATTATTTGGTGTTCGATAAAGACTACAATTTAAGCAACGCAGGTTACGTTAGAATGAGCAACACCCCGAAAGAAGACGGGCAGAACGTGGCCCATGAATTATTATCAGGGACAATAACGATAACCGAAGCCGGTTATGTTTATATTTACCTGAGCAATGAAAATGAAACGCCGGTGGAAGTTTATTTTGATGACTTTAAAGTCACGCAAGTAAAAAGCCCAGTTGTTCAATCGGAAGATTACTATCCCTTCGGTTTGACCTTTAACTCCAGTACTCGTGAAAGTACTGTTCCGAATAGATGGAAGTTCCAGGGACAAGAACACATTGATGATCTTGGTTTGAATTGGGATTCTTACAGGTATCGAAATCATCAGCCAGACATTGGAAGATTTTTTAACATTGATCCAATGGCGAGCGCATTTTATTATAACTCGCCATATGCCTTTAGTGAAAATAAGGTTACCACTCATCGCGAGATGGAGGGGTTAGAGGCGTTTTTTATTCATGGGTCGGAAGCAGACAATTCAATGTGGAAGAAGGATGTTGCAGATTTCATCATGAGAGAATTGAAGCCATATTTTAGTACCGATCAAACCGCTGATACAGGGTTTAATTGGACCGATTATGCCGGTGGTGGCATGAACCAAAATTGGATTTATAATACTGAAAAAAACAGAGCCATGGCTGCACGCCAACTTGTTTCCTACATATTGAAAAACCGTAAGCAAGGACAGGGTATAACATTGGTTGGGCATAGCCACGGAGGCAACGTTGCCATTCAAGCAGCACGAATACTTTTTGAGAAGCATAATATCCAAGTAAACATTGTCAACTTCAACACGCCTGCGTTTAACGGGGCTAGCGATCCGGAAAATCCGTGGGATAATTTTGGAATAGATCAAATGCTCCACTTTTTTACTGATGGGGATTATGTTGCTGGCCCAGCTTCAGGTTCAAGTAAATATGGAGGCCTTGTGGGGAGCAACGTAAATCAAATACAATTAAGTAACCCACTTAAAACCAATTTTATTGGGACTGCTCAACATCGTTTTGAAAACGTAAATTGGCAAGAAGTATTGAATCAGTTTAGGTCGAACCAGAACAACGCCGGAGGTCAATCTTCCGGATCAAAGAAGACAGCACCTATATACCATCCACATAAGTTTAAGGGAAAAGAATAATGCACGCATCCGGGCAATACTTAAAAATACCAATCGAATGAAAAAAGTAAGGACGATTTTTTATTACGGTATCTTGATTTTGTTGATGTTTTTGTATTATGAAACTGGCGACACTTTCTATTCGACTATTCCGATTAATGTCAATGGAGGAATGCCTTTGGTAGTCATAGTACAGTTTGTGGTCCCACTGATCCTTGTTTTGAGTCTCGTTCGATTGTGGCTTCTAAAACCAATTAATCAAAAGCGACGCTTTTTTGACATAGCCTATTTTGTCATCCCCATCCTGATAATTTTTACCTGTTTGACGACACAGATTCGGGCGGGTATATTTTTATCTGCGCTTGCGGGAGTTATGATCGTGTATGAATTTATCATGGGCGTCACCAAAACTGATTTCTTGTTGGTCAGAAAAAAGTAGGTTTGCAGAGTCTGGACCATCAGATAAAAATGAAAAGCTCAATCGAAGAAATTTGATTGAGCTTTTTTATTGTGCTAATTTTTCTTTGAGATCATTTTTAAGGAGGAAGGCATCGAGGAATTCTTTTACCATGGCTTTTCGTTCCTTGGGTAGTTTTGCGATACGTTTAAACTGCGTCATGAGTTCTTTATCGCTGATGCCTTCGGCCATGTCGTCTTGCGTGCCTGACATTAAATAATCCGTAGTCACGTCCAACACATCCGCCATCTTGGAAAGAATATCTGCCGAAGGCTGAGCTCCTTTGTTCTCATAGCGCCCGATCTGGGTGTAATGGAGCTGTCGCCGTTGGTGTTTACGCGCGTAAGAAAGTGTGAGAGGCTCACCAACAACCGTAGTGAACGCCATGTTGTAATCGAAGCCCATCCGGATGTATATTGCCATCATGTATGCAAAGAACCCTACCGATTTCATCCCGATCACGTGCTTAAACTGGATATCGTTCTTGGAAGAAGATCGTTTTAAAGACGTCATCATCGAAAAAACTTATACTATTGACAAAAACCAATCGTGTAATCGTATATGCATTTGTGATTATGAACAATCATTTTCACTTGCTATGGCAGATGCCGATATTCGAGTGCTGGATTTTATTATAAATCAGACAAGCATTGGGATTTTTCAGTCAATTGCGGATGGATAGTGTGCACGCTTGTTGGTGAAGAACACCAAGGGCGAGAGAAGACAGATTTGAGCAAAAACAAATAGACATTGACATGCAAACAAGTGTTTTAGAAAAACTTATTTGGGATGAAGCAGATTTTGAACAAATGGGATGGCATGATAGTACAATATATGCTATGTCTTTTGATAGCGCTAAATTTGAATTAGCCTTAGATATTGATTACATCGTTAAATGGATAGAGCCCATTAAGCCCGAATCTAATTTTAAATTTTGGGTGGCTCCCGCCATATTAGTTTTTAGAAACGTTTATGATTTAAATATCGGTCAGTATTCCTTGAATTTTGAAATACAGGATATACATAGAGAAAATCCTGTGAAGCCCAAAAATGCTAAATATACTGATGGCTATGAATATGATTGGAGAATTGAAACCACAGAGGGTGAAATAACTTTCAAAGCTATTGGATACAAGCAATACTTTAAAAAGCCACCAGTTCTATTGGACTCACAAAAAATAGATTTTACGGACAGGGGTGGAATATCTTTTGAAAGAAGTTTTTGATCCAATGATAATACAATATACCCGACGGTCTGCCGCCGTTTGATTTCTTGTGTGTAGGGGAGTGAGTGCGCTCACCAACAACCATAGTGAAGGTAATCGATCAAAAGTTAGAATACATTCATTTTATTCTAGTCAAGGCAGCCTATGTAAATATCTGGATATCGTCCGGGATTTTAAAAAATTTACATCGGTACATATTTGTCGTGCGATAGAGAATAATATGGGCGAAAGCCGTAAGCACTGGATGTTGGGATTATTTAAATCAGCAGCATTAGATAGTAAAAAGCATATCCACTATAAGTTTTGGTAGAATGAATATCATCTGGTCGAACTATTCAGCAACGAGGTGATCGATCAAAACTAGACTATGTTAATGAAAATCCTGTCAAGAAAGGAATCGTTGACAGGCCGGAAGATATCTTTATAGCAGTGCAAGAGATTATGCCGGGTTAAAAGGATTGCTGGCGGTTGATTTTATGGATTAATTTGTTCGGAGCGGAATGTGGAAATAACTTTCACGTCATGCTTTGTTCCTTTGATCTGGCAATGAAGGCGCACGGAAGTAACTTCCGCACGAGAATAGGAGGAAAATAATTGCTTATGATTACTAAATAATTATTGTATGGATATTAAAGAAATTGAGATTTACGGAAATAAGAATAGTAATATTCTTTCTGTGGGTTTAAAGGATATACTTAGTTGTATTTCCAATGGGAAAAACTACGGGTGGTGTATCTTATGGTTAGAGGCAATGGGATATAAAGGCGGAGCCATATCTATTCTTGATCTCGAAAAAAGGATCAAAGAGTCAAAAGATGGGATATTTTTTGAATGGTACCAATTGCAGGATTTATTAAATAATTTTCACCAAATAATTCAAATTATCTTAATAGGTGACAAGGAACATTCAAATCTAAAACGTTACGAGGATGATGAAGAAATGTATTCAGCGTGTTACTACACAATTGAATTAATAGATTCTGGGTTTTGGGTTGTACACAGTAAGGACCAAGCTTCAATTGAGCAAATGAAAAATAATTTGGATGGTGTAAAGGACCTCCCCTAGCCCCAAGTGTTCTGTCACTGCTGCCCCTACTATGTTCAAGTCTTCGGACTTGAGTGTTGATATTGAAGGTAAAGCCGGTATGTGTTGTCGCCGGGAGATTATCTTATAGCAGAGCTATAATTTTGGCTCAAAAGAATACTTATCCAGTAATAGTAAAATAGATTAACGTATTTTTGAAGCAAAGACAGATACTTATAACTTAATACCCTCGGTTCAAGATGAATGTAGTATATCAAAGATTCCTCCTTTTGGTCATTCTGCTTTTAGTCTCATCGGCAATAAAAGCACAAGAGCCGGTTACAATGCAGGAACTGCAAATGAAACAATGTTTCTTCGATAGTACCGCTGACGCCTTGATTTTATTCGCGAAAGGAGAAACGGTAGTAGATTTTTTTTCCACTTCGGGTACCGTAGTAAAATATTTTTTCAGGATTAAAATATTCAAAAAAAGCGCCATACAGGAATGGAGCAATATTATTCTTGACTCGAAGAAACATGAAATAACAAAAATAACGGGTACTACTTATAATTTCGAGAATGGTAAAATTATAGAGACATCGATAGAAAAGGCGTCCATTTATGAGGGGAGCTACGATAAAAATCTGATGGCAAGAAGGATTCCTATGCCCAATGTAAAGGAAGGTTCGATCGTAGAATATAGTTACGTTCAAAGAAGCAGAGATCATTATTTGCCTTCCTG
>JGI24890J29729_1000852_pt1 | contig 16280 bp, 26 predicted proteins | sample FreactcultureFD7_FD_29729 | JGI IMG/M metagenome (IMG submission 29729)
ATATAATCGCATTAGAAGATTTGAATGTGAAAGGTATGGTAAAAAACCATAAACTTGCAAAACACATATCAGATGCCAGTTGGGGAACTTTTGTAAGACTATTGGAATACAAGGCAAATTGGAATGACAAACAAATTGTCAAAATCAATCGCTGGTATCCATCAAGTAAAACCTGTTGTGAATGTGGTTGGATAAATCAAGATTTAAACCTCTCAATAAGAGAATGGACTTGCAAGAATGGACACGTATTAGACCGTGATTTAAACGCTGCAAAGAACATTCTAAAAGAAGGATTAAAAATATTAAACTCGGCAGGAACTGTCGAAAACACGGGTGGAGCTATAAATAAGACTTCTGCAAAGAAGCACAAAGCTGTGAAACCCGAAGCCCACCCCATCGCCTTTGGCGTGGGTGGGTAGTTCACTAATACAAATCATTTATGGTTGGATAACAATATTTGGTTGTGTTAACAATTTTTTCAAATATTAAAAATTTTTCTAAAATAAAATAATCAGCTATGTATTCCCCAGCATCTTTAGGGTTCATGGAAAATATATTTGTCAAAACTATAGATATTATTGAAATATGTTTTTTAACAAAATTTAATTTGTCATCACTTAAACTTAACCCCATCCATCTACAATAACTAGCATGAGTATTGAAGCCTGTTTGCTTATGTAATTTAAGCGTGACTTCACAAATACTCATATAAATAAAATTATCGTACTTGGTCATTTTAAAATAAAATAAACTATTTATAATAAACTAATCTTTACTAAAATGTATACCGAAATAGACAAAAAATTAATGTTTAAATTTCTTGAACTTAACTATCCAGTTAAAAGAATTAAACATAATATGCGTTTCAAACGAGCAATACAATTAGATGATGGTGAAATCTTTATACTTAGCGATGAAATTTCTCGTAATAATTTAAAAATTAAATTGTTGGGTATTTTGCAACAAATATTTAATTATGATATATTCATAACTAATGTTGTCCTAGATAACTTTTTACCAATAAAATAAGAACCCCAATCTTTTGTTTTATATAACCACCAAACGCAACTATTGGTGCTAAGGTAAATAAATAAATCAAACTTGGATGCCCCTCACCACAATAACCAAATAAATGTTTTATTACTTCTAACATAATTTAATTTAGACAAAGGTATGAATTTTTTTTTAAAAAATCAAATTTTTAACAAAAAATGTTACAAATAATATACAAAAACTTTGATTTCCTTAACCATTAAGTTACCATCGGCATCATTAGCCAATTCAATTTCAACTTCGTCACCAACAGAAATTCTACCTGTGTTTGTTTCTTTTTCGGTTACGACCATTTCCCAATTTAGTTTAATAGGAAGAGTGGCCGTTTCGGTATTGTTGTTGTCAATAAAATACTCAACTTCAGTTTCTATTTCTGTTGGACCAGTGATTCCATATAATGAAATATCCTTAATACCCCAACTTCTACTTTCAATATCAATATTGTAAGATAAACGAATCTTGATTGGTAAAATATCATTTATTTCTTTACCTTCATAAGTTGCACGATAATAATTGAAGCTTACATTAACTTCTCTGTTATATTTATTCCCACCTTCTCCAGTAATTTGGGATTTGATTCTTTCTAATTGACCTTCAGTAATTCTTATTTTCATAGTGTTTATTTTTCTTTTATTATTAGCTCACCTAAAACCTCCAGTTTACCAACCAATTCTTGAAACGGAACCTGTTTAATATTCATATCTCCTTTGGTTGCTGAATATAATTTTTCTAAAAGTTCATGGTATTCTTTTTTAGCATCATCAATTTTTAATTTGCCATCTTTTGCCTTTTTATAATAAGACAATTTAACTTTAAAATGATGATACGTTAACATAGATAAACCACCTTTTTTTTCTGCATTATTAGCTATCTTCTCAGCACCACCTAAACGAGTTTCAGCAAATTCTTCCATATTTACATCTGTAGGTTTTGCCTCCATTAATGCATTCATTGTTCTTTTGTATTGTTCTTCAGTAATTCTAATCTTCATAAATTTTTAATATAAATATCATTGATTTTAACAAATTACTAATTATATTCTATCATGGCCAAAGAGAATCCTAAACTTTTTGTCAAACTTTCACCAAAATCTTTAACCATTGAAAATTCTTATCTAAGATTTAAAATTTATAATAAAAAAATAGTTTTAGGGTTAAAAAAATTTATAGAAAACAATAAGCTTAAAGTAAATCAACAAAAATGGGGTCGAATAAAATATTAACTATTGAATTGATTCCTAAGACGTGTTGGTTTTCTTCAGTTAGAACAACTGTAAAACCATCCGAATGGGATAAGATTCGTTTTATCTCTTACCAAAATGCTAATCATAAATGTGAAATATGTGGTGATAACGGGCTAAATCAAGGTTATAAACATAATGTTGAATGCCATGAAATATGGAAATATGATGATGAAAATAAAATACAAAAACTCGTAGGCTTAATTTCATTATGCCCAAGATGCCATCAAGTCAAGCACATCGGTAGAGCAATAGCCATGGGTAAACATCAAGATGCTTATTATCAACTTATCAAGATAAATAACTGGACATTACAAGAAGTAGAACAGCATATTTTGGCCTCTTTTAAGCTCCACAAAGAACGTTCTAAGTATGAATGGACACTGGACTTATCCATGCTAACAAAAGAGCCTTATAACATTAAATTAAAGAACTTTAAAAAAAGAATTTTTAAGATTAAGAAATATAAGAAAAAATATAAACTAAAAACAAAAACGGCTACCAATAAGATAGCCGCTAATTCTAAATTTAATAAAAGACCAGCTAAGAAAAATAATCACCAAAGAATTATTGCAGCTGCCAACCAAATTGGACTTACATAATATGGGTCATAATATGGGCCCCAATAATTATATCCATAAACTGGCATAGAAACTGTTTCAACATATTCTTCAACAACAGTTTCAGTTACTTCTTCTGTAGGCTCTAAATCCATTTCAACATCTTCAGCTTGTTTAATCAAATCCAATGCTAATTCAGAACCATTATTAACTATGTTTTCAATAACACCCTCATCCCTTAAGTATTCAAGAGAAACTGCTGTATTACATATCTCAATAATCTCATCCCATACAGCATTACCCGTTAAATAATATTGCCAACGTGGTGACATAACATCAAAACGATTTTCATTTAGAAATGACATGAAAACTATTTCAAATGGATTTATGCCTTTGAATTCAGCAACAGCAACACGAACATCGCTAAACCTTTCATCATGCAAAAACTCAATCCACCCTTCATCAGACATGTCTGAATTTATGGACTGAAACGCAAATCCCCCACGTTCCAAATCAACAGCAGAAAAAATATCAAAAAACTTTACAAACTCATAGTACTTGTTATAAAGCACTTTTAATTCTTCACGTCCCTTATCAGTTGGAACATACACGCCTTTGTCAATCCTTAAAGCTCCCTTTTCAACCAACACTTTTAAAAAACTTTCCAAGTATATATCATCACCAGTCAAGTGTACTGGGAAATAATGTTGGAACTGTATAATCTCATTTAATAATACCAATGAGATAAATTTAACCCTGTCTCGTTCTAATAATGTATATTTCATGTTAATGTTTTTTATTTTTTATCTATGCCTACCAGATGAACTACTGCTACCAAATGATGAACCACGTGATGATGAACCCCACGATGAACTTCTTGATGGCGAACTATAACTTCTATTTGACGAACTACCAAATGATGAACCACGTGATGATGAACCCCACGATGAACTTCTTGATGGCGAACTATAACTTCTATTTGACGAACTACCAAACCAACTACTACTTTTTGATGAACTTCCACTTGATGATTTAAAACCATTGGTAGATGGACTTGAATTGCTAGTGGTTGAAAAACTTCTTTGTGAAGTAGTTGGATTCGATAAAGACCTAGCCCTCTGTGTCACTAATGAAGATGAAGCGTTTCTGTTAGGTGAATAACTTGTTTTGGATTGTGTAGATGTGCTCCTAACTATACTTGAGGTTCTTGTTGTTGTTATTACCCTTGAACTATAACTACTATAAGGAACCATACCATATGTACGATAATAACTTGGGTAATAACCATAACGCCATGGACTAATGTAATAAGGATGTGGATAAAATAAATAATGATAAATTAATAAGTCTGTTAATAAATAATTTGATGTGTAATAAGCATTGTTACCATAAAGGGTTTGATTACCATTTATATTCATAGTGGCTTGATTATTAGCACCTTGTTGTAATTCTACAGTCGCTATTTCTTGAGCTTGTCCATTAGGTGCGTCAACCGTAAAAGAAAAACCCTTTAAATCATTTTTGGCATATTCAGTCACCTTTATGTAATCAACTTTTCCATCACCATCCAAATCCAAATTATTAATTGAATTGGGTTGATTCAATTTATTTTCAATCTCTTGAGCATTTGAACTAGATTTAACTAACTCACCTAACCCTCGTAAATCAAGATTATCACCTAAATTTGTTGTTTCTGGTTTTACAACCACATTAGGCGAATCTTGTACGTAAACTTGTCCGCCATTGTTTGAAGAACAGCTTGATAATACTGAAATACAAGCTAATAAAATAAATAAATTTTTCATTTGTTTTTTGTTTTTTTTTAGAATTAATACAAAGGTACGAAATTATTTTGACACTTCCAAATTTAAACTTAAAAATTTATGATAGACCAATGGCCATCATAATCCTCAACCAATGCCGTCTTTGATTCAACCCAATCACCAGAGTTCAAATACTCAATACCATTCACTTCCCTTATCTCAGCCTTGTGTATGTGACCACAAATAACCCCATCATAACCCAATTTCTTGGCATGGTCAACCATGTGCTGCTCAAAATCACCAATGTATTTGGTTGCCTNTTTAACACTATCCTTTATAACCTTGGATAAAGAAAAATATTCAAAACCCATAAATTCACGATATTTGTTGTACCACTTGTTCAACCAAAGACAAACGTCATACCCTATGCTCCCCAATTTAGCCAACCATTTCATGTCTGTTAAAAATATGTCAAAAATGTCACCATGTAAAACTAAATATTTCTTTCCATTTAAACCTATGTGCGTCATGTCCTCCTCAATTGAAATGCTGGCCATCTTAAAAGCTATAAACTCATGCAAAAAATCATCATGGTTCCCACGTATCCAATGAACATCAGATGTCTTGGCCACCTTTAATATTTTCCTAACACAACTCATGTGTTCATTGGTCCATGTACCACCCCTTTTTAAAGCCCAACCATCAACAATATCACCGTTTAGGATTAATTTTTCACATTCGTTTTCTTTTAAAAATTCAACAACATCCAAAGCCCTAGAATATGATGAACCTAAATGTATATCAGATAATATTATTGTTTTATATCTCATCTCCAATAACCTATGTCTTTTTTAAAAAATTCTTTATTATTACGTTTTAATATGTTTTTAATAAAATAAATTATTAACTTAAAATAACCCATTTTTTTTACTCTTCTATCATCAGTGTAAACATACTGATTAAGTATTACAAATTTACTTTTGTTTATTTGTTTGCTTAAAAAATAATCTTCACAATGCATCAACGTCTCATCAAACCCACCTAATCTATCAAATACATCTTTCTTTATCATAAAAAAACTACCAACAACAAAAGGTGAAATAAATTTTGAAAACTTTATAATTAAATTTGAAAAAAAATATAAAAACCTAACTTTAAAATTATCTTCAATATCTAATAACACACCAACTAATTCATTCCCCTTTTTTATATTGTTAAACGAATCTAAAATAATAGTGTTGCTCTTAAAATAACAATCAGCATCCAAGAATAATAATACATCACCGTTTGCAACCCTAGCACCATTGTTTCTACCAACACTAGGTAAACCACCCCTTATAACCCTTATTGGTAATATTTGTCGGTAAGCTTTTAATATATTTTTTGTTTTATCAGTCGACCCAGCATCAGCAACTATAATTTCAGTACCATTCGGCAAAATTTGTCGCTTTAACGATTCGAATAACTTTCCGATATATCGCTCTTCATTTTTACAAGGTATTATAATCGATAGTCTCATACTAATAAATAGTTTTAACCAACAATAAAAAAATTATTAAAATAACATGTTTATACCAAAATTCAAATATTTATAGATGAAATATTAAAATAATAATGAAATTTATAAGGGCAACCACAAATATTATCTTTGAAAATACAACCCCAATCACTCCAGTTCAACAATTGGACGAAATCGATGCTATTGCAAATACACTAGAAGATAATTTAAAAAAAGAAATCCATATACCAAAAGATATCTTAAATAGCTTTAAAATTAAAGATACCCTTAACCCAGAAATATGGCAAAAAAGTGAACTTAATCCAAAAATACAACAAAAATTTTTAAAAATAGCCAACGGATTTATCAAAAATATCAACCTACCAAAAGGTATCAAAATCAAAGATATTATCTTTACAGGTAGCCTTGCCAATTATAATTGGTCCAAATTCTCTGATATAGACCTACACGTTGTGCTAGACTTTAATCAGTTTGATGCAGACCCAGAAATAATCCAAAACTATTTCAATTCACAAAAAACACTTTGGAACCAAGAACATGATATTACCATATTCGGTTACCCAGTAGAACTCTATGTGCAAGATATCCACGCCAAACTTGTAGCCACCGCCATATATTCAGTGCTACGTAACGAATGGATTAAAAAACCTAAACGTGAATCATTTAAATTGGATAAAATAACAATAAAAAATAAAGCACAATCATTTATTAACCAACTTAAAGATATACGTGATGACTATAACGATAAACAATATCAATCAGTTGTGGATAAAGTTACTAAAATAAAAGATAAAATTAAACAAATGAGAAAAGCTGGCCTAGAAAATGGTGGCGAATTCTCATTGGAAAACCTTGTATTTAAAGTGTTACGCAGAACTACATTTATGGATATACTAAATAGCTTTAAAGCTAAAGCCTATGACAAACTTATGTCAGTTATGGAAATAACTGGTAAAACAACAAAAAATTAATATGAAAAATTTTATCAAACAAAAACTATACGAAGCACTATCCAATAAAGGCTATAAAGTTATTCCATATGACGATAGACCAGAACTAAAAGCAGCTGGTGCGTATCCTAGCCTTAGTAAACCATCTTTTAAATTGGACCTAAATAAGATTAAATCTAGAATGGTTAAAGCTGCCCAAGAAGCTTCTAATTACAATTCTGATAACCCAGATGATAACTATTTCTTGTCACCTACCGATGGCGATGGTTTCTATCAAGTCGAATTCCGTCATGATGGCCAAATAAAAACCAAACATATAATGTCAAGTGCCTATATGATGCAACAAAATGGCCCTTTTAAACCTAGTGATGTGGGTACTTGTAAAACCTTCCAAAATATAGCTATATATTGCTTTGTAAAAGCTGGAAAAAATGGTGGAGCCGTAGGTAAAAGTCCAGCAGAAGATGCCGCTAATAAGGCTCTAATCATCTTTAGAAGCGAAATACTTGACTTCTTGGGTGATAGCGGTTATGATGATGGCAAGGGAAGTGAAATATCCAAAGAAAAGATGACACAACAACAAGCTAAGCATAAACTTAAAAAAGACCTAGAAACTAAAATAGGCCGAAAAATCACGGACACCGAATGGGCCAAATACCTACAAACTGGTGTCCAACCAAAACCTAGGTCAGGTCCAAGCATCGGCCAAGCAGCTTCTGATGAAGTAGAAAAAAACCAAGATGCGGTTCGTGCTAGGATTGCAGCAGCAAAGGCTAGAAGACTCTAATCAAAAATCATCATCTACCTCGGTTATCTCACCATACTTGATTCCATTCATTCTGCATTTCCCCTGTCTCAATTTTATTTGAATCTATACCAACTCTCTCAAAACCACCATCAGACTTGAAATCTGCCATCATTTTAGCCACATGTTCCATAAGTTCATTTGGAGCGTTTTCATTTTTTAAACCTCTGAATTGAACATTTACCAAACTTATGGTTTTATCTCCAGTAATAGCATCAGTATCGTTCTTCAAGCTAACCTCAAGCGTATACCCATCAATATGATATATCGCACATATGCCAGCTTCAACCCGTGAAATATAAGTACCAACACAATGGCGTTGAACCATGCCTTCACGTAACATGTCTTTATTGGTGCGAAGTAATCTATATTTGCTGAAATTAGCAAATTCTACAAATATCGGCTTTATCCTTAAATCATATTCAACTTCACACTCCAATACAATATTTGTTATTTCTTTAGACCATCTGTCATGCTCTTGCTTAAAACGCTTAAGACCCCATTTACAATTTACCTTACGACCAAGTGTCTTTGCCATATCACAAGTGTCTAGGAATAATTTATGGTCCAATAACTCAGGTTTCAAATACTCAATATTTATAAGTTGCTTTATTATGTCGTTCCAACGACTTACCCTACCATTCGATTCATAAGTTATCTTATCATAACTCTTGCTCTCAATGAACATCTTTGCGATTTTTTTAGGTACCTTAAATACATGTCGAAGCATGTCATTGCCACTAAATATCTTTTTAGCCACTATGGTGTTGAAAGATACATTGTGCGATGCTGGAACTTCTGATAACATTCGTATCCATGAAAACCTATCTTTAAAATATTTCAGCGTCTTTGAGTTAAAAGAATCACTACGTTCTGTTGTCATAATAAAATTGGCTAATCCCTTAAAACTAAGGGGAATTATACTTTTATTTTTATTCTGGTTGATAAACATGTAGAACTTACCGTTTTTATAGGATATCCACCGTTCCTTCCTCTCACTAGAATATATCTTATTACTTATGCTGATGCCAAACTTATTCATATATTCCACAATCATAAAATCTTCTGGCCCATGTGTGAAAATAACAAGGCGAGTAAACCAATATTGTTTGTCCGAATTAAAATACTTTACCCTCGCCTTGAATGGGTCTTCTTTGTACATCCTAAATAACTCGTCAACCTTTGACCTATTACTCTCACGTATCACGGTACATTCAATAGGTAGGTCGGTAGTATCCACACGCTTTATACGTTTTACCCGCTTTTTAGGTACTATTATCTCTTTTAACGGTCTAGGTTCTCTTAATAGTTTACTCATCTTTTACCACAAGGTTAATATTAAATAACTTAATCACACAAAGGTACTAAATATATCTGACATGTCCAAATCCTAGCTGAAAAATCTTTTAAAAAAACTAACCTTTTATTTTTTTAATTCTTTAATTATATTCATGGGAAAACATAAAATAGTAAAAGAATATCTGTGTACTTGTGGTGAGTCTGATGCGAACAATTTTTATTCTGGGCGAAAAACCAAGTGTAAAAAATGTGAATTGACTAAACACAAAACCAATTACCAACACTTAGAAAGTGTTGAGAAAGCAAGATATATTAAACGTCAAACTGAATGGGCATCTAAAAATATTATCAGGGTTAGGGTCTTGGCTGCAAAGCATAGAGCTAAAAGAAAAAACCTAGATTTTAACATTGATGATGATTTTGTGAACCAGCAGTTACTAATACAAAACAACAGATGTTATTATAGTGGTGCTGAGTTAGATATGTTAGCCATTGGTTCTGATAGTAATCAAATGAATCCTAACACATTATCCATAGACCGAAAGGATTCAAAAAAAGGCTATATAAAAGATAATGTCATATTGGTTACTGCTATTGTTAACAATATGAAAAATGACCTATCCGAAGATTATTTTTTATCTTTTATTCTGGCAATAGCAAAACACCAAGGGTCTAAAATTTAGACCCAAAATTTCTAAAAAATATTTTTTTTGAAAAAGGGGTGCCTTCTTTTTTAGGTCGATTTTTTCCCCAGAAAAATTTTGCGAGAATCATCATACCCCTTATATATAGGTAGGTACGGGGGGGGTATATAAGGGGGGTAACGGGGGGAGTCCTACCGTAGGGGGGAGGGGTATATATAAAAATAAGGGGTAAATTGAGCCCCTTATTTATTTCATATATGAATAAGTTTCTTATTCGGAGAATATTACTTTTGCACCGCAAGTGATTTCTTTGATACCGTTTAATTTTACGGTACGAACCAGTACATCATTTTCTAAGCCTTGATTGATTGCTTTTGCAGGTGCAGGTTTAAACCTTTTAATTGTTTCTATTTGTTCGGTTGTGGCTTCTTTGCCATTGACTAGATATTTAAGCGTTTTGGCAGTGTTACAAGCGAAAAATAGGTACAAGGCTGTGTTATCTTTTTTGTTGCACACAATAGAGCCATTAAAGCCATCATTTACCTTTGTGAACCAATTTTCTTTAGCTTGGAAATCGGTTTCTTTGCCTTCTTTTTNCCTACGGTTATTTACCATATTGGTATAGTTAGCATTGAGCAACATGTTGTAAGATACTACTTTAGTAACTTTGGCAGTTGCTAATGGGTTATTAGTTTTAAGTTGTTTTTCTTCTACTTCAGCTATCATTTGAGCAAAAGTTGCTGAACCGCCATCGTTGATTAACATTTCGATAATTGCTTGTTTTTTCATTGTTTTTTGTTTTTGGTTGATTGACAATATAAAGATAAGGAGAATTTTTCAATTCTCCAAATCTTTTTGCAAGTTTTTTTAGTAGAATATCCACATTGTTACATAGAAGAAAGCGGAAAGCATTGCAATAAAAGCGACACCGCCATAAAATTCTGTTGGCACTTCTTTACGAGCTTGGTTAAGGGTTGAAACGATTGTTTTCATGTTTGATTGTTTTGGTTGATTGATAAGACAAATATAGGGAATACTTTTGACAAATCCAAATTTATTGTCAACTTTTTTACAAATTTACTTCAATGCTTTCACGTTCGCTAAAAGGTGTAACGCTGAATTTTAGAGCGGCATTTTCGCTATCCTCGCTAGTCAGTCCAACATTTTCAGAACGGGCTTGCAAGGCATTGGCTATGCTGTCACGGATTGCTAGGATTTCAGCTTCTGTTACCTTATCGGTTAATAAGATAGTTACTTGATATGTTATAGTATTCATGGCTATTGTTTTTGGTTATGGTTCAAAGATAAGCAATTGGTTTGACATTTCCAAACTTTTTTTGTATTTTTCCAAGTTAATTTCACCACCGTGTCCGTGGATAGTGTACATAAACTCTTCGTTTAAGTCAGCTTTCAGTAGCCAACCATTTAACTCTTCAACGGTATAAAATGTGGCTACCATCCTACCGAAGTTGAACCTTACTGTTATGCTAGTATCTTGGGCCATTGTGTTTGTTTGTACTGCTAAGATAAGCAATTAATTTGAGACTACCAAATCTTTTTTGCGGTATCCATAGGTAGTAATACCGTTAATAAATCCTTGCTTTTCTAGGTTGCGGTATATCTTAGACTGGCTCGGTTTCTTAAAAAAGCCCACACCTACAATTGTCTCATCTGTTTCAGTTTCGGTGTAAAATTCCCAGTACTGTAGTGGTTGCTTGTTCATGGTTCAAAGATAAGCTATCGGTTTGACATTTCCAAATTATTATGCAATTTTATTTTGTGGTATCAGTTGCAATAGGAACGGATAAAAACATCCACTAAAATACTCTAATTTGTATTTTATTCCTTTATGTTCAAACGTTGAATGTGGATAGTCACCCTCAACATAACCATGTGTATGGTTATATCCGCTGATGTGCCCAGCCATTTCAAGTTGCTTAGCTTTCGCCTTGGTAATTTTTTGCTTATAGTATGGCTCGTTTCCGTTTACTCTTAGTACGATTGACATGGCTGTGGATTTGGTTGATTAGTATGAAATAAAGATAAGCAATTAATTTGACATTTCCAAGCGTTCAGCCTATTAATTTTCTTTTTATTTTCCTTGTGATTTATTTGGTGGTTTCATTTATTTTGCTTATCTTTATCCTGTTACCAAATCGTAACGGGACGATGGCAAATCGGGAGGTATACTCCACTATACTTTTTATTTTTTTTTTACTGAAAAAATTTATATTTTTTTTAAAAAAGTTTGGTAATGTCAAAATGATTGTTTATCTTTGTATCAACCAAACAATAAAAACATGGAAATCAGAGAAATTCAGTTATTTCAGCTAATGCAGAACCAAATTATGGAAATTAATCATAATATGTGTCTTACACGTATGGCATTGCCATTTAGGACAGCATTTAAAAATGCTGTTGGTTTGCCTAAAAAAGCTACGCACCTTGCAGTTCTTATGGCTGTTGGTGATGTATATTACCAAAATGGGGGTGTTGATAAGTTTTATAAATATATTAATCTGCCACATTGTTTATCAAATGGTCAGCCATTGGTTACTTATGAAATGATGAAACGAGCATACGGGCACAAGCCAACGATTGCTCAAGTATTAGTATAAAAAAAATATGGGGAAACATTTGGTTTCCCCATTTCTTTTTCTTATCTTTGTATTGTAATAAGGAGATAAAGGAGTAAATATATGGAAGAAGTGAGGTTAAGTCCCAACATAGTACATTAATGCCTTATTATAATTTTATGGTCAAGGTGGTGAAATTGGTAGCCGCAGGATGTAAATCCATGGGTGTTCTGCTGAAATCCACTGGAAAGTAAGTATGCAGGTTCGAATCCTGTCCTTGACCCTCCTAGTAGTTAACCTTCTACTAACAAGACCCTAGGAAACGAAGGTATATCAAAGAGGTGACAGCTCGGAAAGACGAGCATTTTTTATTTAAGTTAGGCATGATTTCTGGGGTCATGTATACAACGGAGTTGCTGTCATCCGAAGGATGTGTCGCAGACCGTGGGTCTGCTCAGACCCATGTACACAAATGTGTATATTACGTGTTGGAGTATACCTTCCGCTATGTTATAGCGTTCCGTTATTGTTTAATAACAAGACAAAGATAAGGAGAAGTTTTGACTTCTCCAAATCTTTTTTCAATTATTTTTTTTAACTTAATTTAAAGCTTACCACTTTTTTATCCAAACAATTACTAACCAAAACCTTTGCTTTTTTATTAGCATCAGCGTCATCAAATGCCATTAGATTGTGGTTTAATACTGAATTACCATTTACATCCAGTAAAGTTACTTTATAGGTTTTTGTTTTTTTGGTTATACCTCAAAGATAAGCATTTAAATAGAGATTACCAAATTTTCGTTTAATTGTTCTTTCCCCAATCAATATTTTTTTCTGCTTCTGTTATTTGATTAAAATCTTGTATATTTCTATACATATTTTTGAGTTGATAATTAAATTCTCCACCACTACGCCAATTATTTGGTGATACATTATTTAAGAAGTTCTCATATTTTAATCGGAATACTTCCAAGTAGTCACGGCAAACCTGCTCACCGTTAAAGTAAGTGAGCAGGTCAACCAGTGCCTTAAATTTCTGTAAGTCATAGGGTTATTTTTCAAGAACTTCAATTGCTCGTCCTAAACTGTCTTGTGTACGACCTAAAGCGTAATGTAAGTCGGTTCGGCAAGGCTCGCCGTGTACATTGTTAACCATAACCACACCACAATCTTTGCGGCGAAAGTAGTAGTAAAAGCAGTTATCTTCCATAAAACTTAACTCACGACCGTTACGGTCTGTCCAAGTGCTAAAGAACACAACAGCAGCATCAACGCCATTGATGTATAATTTGTAACTGCCTAACCTCTTAATTTCCGATTGGGTTATTGTAACTTTGTTACCGCTTACGGTAGGTTGGTCAATGGCGGTAAAGCCATCGCTTGTACCGAAGTAAGTACCCTTACCCAATTTAAGTGTAGCATCACCAACTGTCAATTCATAGGTGTTATCACCGATGTTAGTCAATGTAACTGTGTGTCCGTCAAATTGTTTAGTCAGGAATAATCTGTGTTGTGTGTTCATGGGGTTGTTTCAATAATTAGCAAATGGTGTAATGCAAAAATTAGCAAATGGTGTAATTAATATAAAATACCATATCCATAACGCAGCCGTTAATTCTAAACTAGCTTGTGTTTTTTTCAGGGTTGGTTGTTAGGGTTAAAATCCGTGTTTTTTAAGTAATTTAATGTATGCTTGTATTTTTGGTATTTGTTCTTTCCAATTATCAGTATCTAAACAGCAGTCAGTCTTTAAAAGGTCTGCAACTGCAATCAAATCTATGTTGTAAAATTTAAAAATAAATTCAGCATGACCCATCCTAAAAGTATCAATGGCATATTCAAATTCTGCTATTTCAACTGTTGAGTAGTCCTTTAAATATTGATTACTAATATCCATTATTGTTTTTTCAGTTGGTCTTTTGTTTGTTATTTTTAAGATAGTACATGTAGCGGCACATCCATAACATATCTCATCATGCACACTACCAAAAGTATCCATGCTAATTTCAAACTTTCCTTTGAATTTATCGCCGTCAAATTTCAACAAGCCATCTACCATTGCTTGTATAGCTTCACTAGGTTTAGTTACTATTTCTTTTATGCTTTTCATTTTCAGTATTTTTTAAGGATTTTCAAATTTTTGCTTTAAAGTGAGATATGAGACATAATCTCTTTGTATCTTTTGGAGTTCTTTTTTTTGTTTAGGATTAATTTATTAGGTTAAAGGTCAAAGTCCAATTTAATATTATGTACTCTTCTTTTACCTTTTTCAGATAAACCTTCTGCGTTCCAATTTGGTGCAGAGTCATGTAATTTTTGTACCGCTATTAAAAAACTCTTAGTTAAAAATCTAAGGTTTTTTGGTAAACTACCAAATACGTTGTACTTGTCAACACTTGAGTTGTATAAATTATCAAGTCTTTTGCAAAGATTTTTATCTTTAATGTGCCTACCAATGGCACATCCAGCTTCATAAGAACAGTTACTATTTTTAATACCTAGGTTTCTAAGATTAAAATGTTTAATAGTTTCTTCTAAAAACTCTAGTTGTTTTTGCTTTAGTGTTTTCATGGTTTTTTTTATTTTATTGCTTCGATGTAACAAAGATACAACTATTTTGGTGTAAACCAAATTATTTGTAAGATTATTTCAAACTATTTTCAAGAATGTAGCAAAATCAATATGTTGAATAGGTATGTAGTTACCATAAATTTTTACACATAACTTTAATTGATTTGATTATGATACAAAGATAACTAAAAGAAATGACATTTACAAATAAAAAGGGAGAAACTTTCGCTTCTCCCCTCTTTTCAACCAATCAATTAACAAGGAACTACTGAACAATAATCAGCAATATCTTCCAAGGGTATTTTACCGTATTATGTTGACGAATAATACCCTTGTCTTTCGTAGCGTTTTGTAAAGGCTTCAATTGCCTTTGGAACGTCTTTTTTGGTGTACTTTTTATCCATCGTGATGTCAAAACTATCTGGCGATAGAATTCTATATTTTGCTTCCTTTGCCATTTTATAATTTATTTGATGATGAAACAAAGATAAGGAATTGTTTTCACAATTCCAAATTTTTTTTTCACTTATTTTTTAATTGGTGATAATTGTTTACCCCTTGCCCAATGCCCATTGCCAAGGTCTACCACTATTTTATCCACATCATCCCAATCAACGCTCGATACCGAACGTCCATACTTTTCACCTGCATTGCATACTTCAATACCAGTGATTGTAGCTTCTTTTGCTTCATCGAATCCGAATGAACCACGCCACATTACTTTGTCACCAATTGATAATTTTGCCATGATTGTTTGTTTTTGTTGATGTAAAGATAAACAATAAAATTGAGATTACCAAATCTATTTATCCCTTATTTGCCAAATAATCAGCAAATGCCTCATCTACCTTTAAGATATAAGCCTTTCTAGCATTTATATCGGTATATTTATCTTTAATTGCTTCTATCGCTTCATCCCTCGTTCCAACAAAACAACCTAAGCCACAAAGAACATCCCTTGTTTTATGCCTCCAACAATGTATATTTCTTTTATTATTTCCAGCCTCAATCGCATTTGGCCTAAGGTTATCTAAATAAACATTACCCCCGTTATTAAATACGAAATTATCAGGCAGTGTACTTAAGCTAGATAAATTAATATCACCCCTGTTATTAAATACGGTAGTATCAGGCAGCTTGGTCAAGCTAGATAAATAAACACTACCCCAGTTATTAAATACGAAATTATCAAGCAACTTGGTCAAGCCATTTAAGTTAACACTACCCCCATTATTGAATATGGTATTATCAGGTAGCTTGGTCAAGCTATGTAAATAAACCTCACCCCCGTTATTAA
>JGI24890J29729_1000853_pt1 | contig 16270 bp, 17 predicted proteins | sample FreactcultureFD7_FD_29729 | JGI IMG/M metagenome (IMG submission 29729)
AGGAGGTTGTTGGTGCAGGATGGGGAAGGGCAAAGGTGGTGCTGAGAGTAAGCTGAAGCCGTTGTATGAGGTATCGAATGTCTTGTTGCTGCTTAAGGTCTCGAGGTGTTGACGAGGTGAAGGGCGAATTAAAAGATGTAGGAAGAGAGTTGAGTGTGATAGACTCGCGAGGGAGATTCGAAGGCGGCTGGCTATTGCCGCTTGATGCTGCTGATCTCTACTAGCGATCTAAAGGTGGAGGGAGGAGGAAGAGGTGAAGTTCCAACGCGCTCTCTTCTTTCCTTCCAAAGTGAATTTGAGGATGTCCTTTGAAAGTGGCCCCTTTTTGGCCAACCCTTTTCGAGGCTTGACTCTCGATTCAATCCTTTCTCTCTCACTCACAGGCGCCTTCGCCAAGTCTCCTCAATAGTCAACTCTCTTCGTTGTTCTCCTCCTCGGGTTCACTTCCCTCAACTCTTCTGCTGCGTCAACCCGTTTAACCTTCCGACCTCCCACCCACCTCTCGACAACATCACTCCCGCTCAACTTCCACCCTCCTAGCACCTTCACAAACCCCGACTCACACTCACAGGTCTCACTCAACCTACTTTCGCACCACATTCTGACCTTTATCTTCCTCCCTCTTCTTCTTCCTTCTCCACCTTTCTGACCTAATTTGAATCGACAAAGAATCTCGGTGACCGTTCATCTTTCATCTCAATCATGCCTCTACAACGTCGAAGACCAGTTCCTTTACTCCCACTTCCAAATCTCGACGGTTTGGACGAAGATACTCCAGTCTTTTATCTCAAAGCAACCGGAGAGATCTTCCTCGATTACGAGTAAGCCGTTCCCTATCTCTCTTCTCTAGGATTAAGCTGACTCGCATGACGTTCACACCCACCACTATCTCTTCCCCTCCTTCTTCCCTTCTTTCCCTTGCAATCTCTTTCGACCTTTCAACCTTGACAGATCTTACGCCGCTCGACTCTCCTTCCTACTCTCTCGCACCTTCCAATGTGAATACTCTGGCAAGAGTCACCTCGACTACTTCACGGCGCTTCAATCGGAAAAAGCAGAATCGAAAATCGTTCGTGAACGCTTCCCAGACGAATTGAAAGGAAAAGTTCTCGCTTCCGTTCAATTTCAAGTTATGGGTCGACTCGACAAGCTAGTGGATCTGGTGTATGAAAGATACAAAGAACGTTACTTTGCGGGAGAAAAGGTTTTCGTCGATTTGAGTGGTGACAAGTTAGTCTTTCTCTCTATCTCCCTCTTCATCCCACCAACGAAGCGTGAACTCGACTTGTCAATTACTTTCAGGTACTATGCTCGAATCGCAAGAGTCTTTCCTCCTCAATCGATTCGCGACGATTACAACGCTTCTCTCGCTTCGACTTCCTCCACCTCCGCTTCTCCAGCCGACGATTACACTTCCGTCACGCACAAGATCGGAACGAACCTCAATGTTGATGCGAAGAAAGCGAAAACCTCTGATCCTCCAGAAGAGTATCTCTACACGGTTCAATTGATGGACGAGGAACACAAATTCGAGGGAAGTTTCATGGAAGTCAAGCACAAGATGCTCTCGTACGTTCGATCTCATTGTATCTACTCCTCGCTTTCGAACGCTGACGCTGCGAATTGGGTTCTCTCCAGACGAGATCGACTTTCATTCTCGAAATCAATTCTCAAGCGGTACATGCGAGAGTGCGTTCAACGAGAAGCTTCAAGCGCTGCACCCTGGGTCGTCAAACCCTCAATCGCGAAAGCGTTCGGAATCGAAACGAGGCAGAGCGATGATGTCGAAAGCCAGAACAAGGAGATCAAGGATGGGAAATTGGCGAAGCGTAAGAAAGTTGGAGCTGAAGGTGGACCGGCTGAACCTGCCACGAAGAGGAGGAAGGCTGGTGAGTCTACTTTCCTCGTCCTTGAGCTGTTTCGCTCGAGTTTGTGACTGATCTGGTTCTTGGGTCGAATCAGATGCTGGAGCTCCTCGAGGCACTGGTGAGGGACCCAAGAAAGCCATCAAGTATCCTATCGAAGATCTTGACCTCGACCCTATGTCAATCCATGACGGTCGAATCCTTCGTCGAGTCAAGACTGAAGTTCCGACTCTGCCTCCGAAACCGCTACCTCATCGCAATCTTCCCGTCCCTCCAGAATGTTTCGGCATCTTCATCGAAACTTGGAACATGCTCAGTACTTTCTCGTGAGCGCTTACCTCGCCATTTTTCCGCTCAAGCAAATGCTGACTACAGACGTACGATCAACAGTAAACCTCTTTCCCTTTCCCCTTTCACCCTCGACGACTACGCTGGCGCCCTCAATCACTCTTCAAGAGCACCTGGAGAAGAATCCGTTCTTCTCGCCGAGATTCACGCGAGCTTGACCAACATTATCGGAACCGATACCTCACGCGTTCTCGGAAGTTCGAGCATTCTCGCTACTGTATTCTCTGCTGGAGCCGGAGGAAACGGTGGAGCGAAGGAGGAAGAAGATGAAAGCACAGTCAAGAAGGAGAATGGAGAAGAAGGGACCTTGGGAGGAGAGGAAACACCTCGAGGAGGTTCACCTGCAGTTGGAGCCGAAGTCGACGAGTTGGCAGAAGACGCTTCACAAGAGCTTACACCCGAGGAGATCTTCTTTGGACGATTGATCAAGAGAGGGATTCAGTATGGGAAGAGGTGGGATCGGCAAGCGAAACTCAAGAGCGACCAAGGGAGGAGTGGATGGGAGAGACACTTGATCGGCGCGATCTGTCAGCGAGGTGGACCTTACTTCATTGAAAACTTCATCGAGATCATGAAGCATCTTTTCAAAGGGGATCCAGTTCTGGAGGAAGAGGGAGGGGTAGAAGAAGGAGGACAAGAAGAGAATGGAAACGGGAAAACTGAGGGAGGAGATGGCGATGTGTCGATGAACGATTCGACGAGCAAGAACGGAACTCCAGAACCTCCGAAGTCGTCCCAACTCACCGATCTCGACGAACTTTCTTCACCTGTCGAATCGGGTCCTCATCCCGAAGACCAATACCTCACTCTACCACTCGTAGACAAACTCGCCATCATTCACTACCTCGTCACTCTCGTCATGGGCAGCAAACCCGTTCGTACTTATCTCGACGATGCTGATCGAGAATTGACGGATCTTCGTAAACAACGTGCCGATGTCAACAAAGAGAGGCGAGCTCTGTAAGTCATCTCTCACTGTGTTTTCATAAGAACATCTGCTAACTATAGACTACTCAATCACATCACAGACAAGAACGCAAGTTGACGGAAGAAAAGAAAGGAACGAAACTTGAAACCGCTTCGAATGGCAAAGGTACTTCACCTGTAGTCCCGAGCGAGCATCGCAAGTCGCCCGCCCCTCCGACTTCTCGAGCTACTTCTCCTTCGGTCCGCAATGGAGGAGGAGGCGAGAATGACGATGAAGATCAACTCCTGACTTCAGACGCCGAATCTTCTGTCGCACCCTCTGAAGCTGGTTCAACCGCTCCATCGGCCCGTCAAGCTCAACGAGAAGAGAAGCTCGCACAGAAACGACTCTCGAAACTCGCGTCAAATGGAGGAGGACCGGCTCCCAGATCAAACAAAGGGAAATCGATGCTCACGGTTGAGGAACTACTCGAAGAGAATGCTCACATGGAGGAACACGTCGAGAGGCAATTCAGAAGGTTCTTGGGAGTTTCACGTTGTCGACCGTTGGGACAAGATCGTTTCCATTGTCGATACTGGTGGTTTGATGGAATTGGTGGAATGGAAATTAGTAAAGCGAAGGAAGATGGCTCAAGGGTACCTTACGGAACGGGGAGAGTGTTTGTGCAAGGACCGACAAGGGAAGAATGGGAAGTAATCGCTGATGAGTATGCGGAGGATCGAGAGGGCAAAGGGAAAGAACAGGTTTTGATAGAGAGGAGGATGAGGGAAGAAGTGGTCGACAAGGAAGAAACCCTCGTCGGTTTCGGAGAATGGGCATACTACGAAACTGCTGAAGAGGCGAGTCTTCTGGTTCTTTCTCTTTCCTCCTTCCCTCTATCTGACGATTCCAATATTTTGAATATCAGCTCGAATCGTTGCAAGCTTGGCTCAACGCGAAAGGTACTCGAGAACTCGCTCTCAAGAATACCATCACTCGCTGGCGTGATTACATCCTAGCGGGTTCAGACGAACGACACAAGGTACGATTCTTCTCTCTTCGATGTCGACTCCGACTCGTGCTGACACGATCCCTGCTGTATCTACAGGATCTCGCCAACCCACAAAGACCTCGCTACGATCCGCAAGTCACAAATTCGGGTAGACGGTCAAGAAACAAACCCGAAAACGAACTCCCGAGCAGTTATATGGGTTATCGCAATCAATGGAAGAAGTACTGATTGAACAGAAAGTGAAATCGCTTGTATTTACGTCCTTTACGTTACCCCTTCACATAGTTTTGCCTTTTACTCCTCAACTTGACGATTCGCTCGTACTGAATCGCTGAAATTGAGAACACTCGAAGTGCTCTTCGTTTCTTCGATATACGACTTGGATGTGAGAGATACATGCGTAGTATTACGACAAAGATACACAAGGAGTTCGGCTTGCTGATGTGGCGTGTAGTGAGAATGAGAGGATTGAAAGGGGAAATTAACGAAATTAACAGTGTGTCGAAACATCTATCGCACGCGTTTCTTCATTCGAGCCTTCTGCAAATCTCCCCTATCTCGTTCCTCTGAACTTTGAGCTCTCAGGGGTAAGCAACGATCCGGTAGAGTTCAACTGTTTAAGTTGACGTTTCCCTAAAGCGAGCAATGTCCGTGATTTCTCCTGTACAGGTGATTGTCAGCTCCACCAAAGTGGGCTGAGAGACGATTGTAAGCGAACTCACAGATTCCACGACGTCTTTATAGCGTTCGAAATCGCCTCTAATCCATTGAACCGTTTCCCACCTCGCCTTGAGATCTCCCAAGCTCTTTGTCGAGCGTATGAACTGTCGATAGAGTGATAGTGCACTTGCTCGGTTGATGAACTGTTCAGGAGGGAGAGTTGTGTGAGCCAGACTGCGATCTGTAGATGAGGATGGAGGAAGAGTCGGCGTACGTAATCGAGAGGCAACGGAGGCTTGTCTGCAAATCGAGAGGTTCTACGAGTGACTTGTTGAGCTAGTGATCGAATAGATATCCGCATATCGAATGTTGTTGAGTGATGAGCAAATGATAAGAAGACAGAAATTTACGCTGCCCTTTGTTCTCCACCAACACACTAAATCGACCTCCTTGGCCTCCTAGTATGCTCATCAGTGGTCTTTAGTCTACTACCGAGACTGCAGGACTTCCCCCAAGTGAGCCCGCACTTCTTCTCCCATTCCCCTCTTCACTGATCTTCCTTTGTTGTTTCAGAGCATTCCCTGTCTCGCAATCACCCACAAGCGACAATCTGCTATGCCCACGAGCGAACTACAACTCCATCAAGTCGATCTTAACTTCTCCCTCGATGATCTACCTTCACTCTCGTCTACACAACTAGCTCTCGTTCACTTCAACGTCGGAGCCACCGAGCTTCATCGGGCACATGCGGAGCTACTGTTCATGCACAGGAGGGCACGATGGTTAGACGATGAGAGAGAGAGGTTACGAGCAGAGCAGGAGGAGCGGGATAGAGTAAAGGAGGAAAAGGTTGAAGAAGCGAAAGTCGAAATCGCTCCTCCACCGGCAGAGAAGAAAAAGGTAGTTGAGGAGATCACACTGGACGATACAGACGACGATGAAGAGCTGATGGTGGTCAGTGTGCGGAAAGAGAAGGGAAAGCGGAAGGAAGTCGCTCAGACGAAGAAAGTCAAGAAGGGAACGAAACGGAAAAGTGAAGAAGCAAACTTGGCAAGCCGACCCCAGATGCCCAAACGGACTTCATCGGCGAGGTCAAATTCCAACGATACCACTTCAGCACCTCCAAACCCCCTCCCTCTCCCGAATCGACTCGCCAAACTCCCCTCTTTCAAACGCACAAATCGTCCCTCTCGCCCGCTTCTTCTTCCCCTTCCTCCGCCAGACGCTCCTACTATCTCCGAAGAGTCGGCCGAACAACGCTCTGCTCCCATCTTCGTCCCCAACCACTCAGCAACTCTAGCTCACGAACTCCCCTCTTTCCTTCGAGAAGACGCGACCAAAGACTCTCAAGGTCGCTTCGCCTTTCGTCCTCCACCTCCTGGTCCATTCTTCACCCCTCTCTCTCCGACTGCCGATGAAGATCCCGATGGTAAGGCACCCGCCGAGCTGGTTAAACAGTTGACGACTCTCATCTTTCCCAGCCTCGACAATTCCGTCACTGCCCACCTTTTATTGCTCTTCCTCGCTCGTAATCAACCTCGACTACCTCCTCGTCCTATCGGCATGCGTCGTGAGTACGGGACAATATTGGTCGCCTTCAAATCATACGACGATGCTCAGCAGACAATCGAAATGGCCACGGGCAAGCAGCTTCCATGGGTCGACGACGAAGACTTGCGTACCCTTGAACCTCAGCTCTATACATCGTGGCTCGAAGAGAATGAGGAACCGGGATACATCGAGGCTCGCGAAGAGAGAGCGGAGGAGTTGGGGGAGGAATGGGTACCGGTTGATTGGAAATGGGGAGAAATGTCGGACGAGGTCAGGAGGGACTGGAGGAAGTTTCAACAGCTACCGAGGGCGAGGGTCATGCCTCGATTGGACGTTCCGCCCGCAATTTTCGTCTCGCAAGAATACTCGGAGGAGACTTCGTTGCTCATGAGTCCTGAGTCCTTCACGGCGAATACGATCGAGACCCTACGAACGCGAAGGAGAAGGTTAACGGGAATCAAGATCGACATCTACCAGCAGCGGTGCACAGCCTGGAATGAGTGGTATCAAAATAACCCAGTTTCGGAGGACTTCACTACTCGACCACCAATCCCTTCCTACCCTGCCGATTCAGACTGTCATTCTCGTCTCAAAGAGATCGAGAAGAAAGAGTGGGAAGATATCGGGAAACGAATGGAAGAACTCGAGCAGCGTCTGCAACAGCAAGTCGAAGAAATCGCTCGCCTGCGGACCGTTTCCGTGCCAATCGCCGTCGCTTCCTCTCACGTCCGACTATTAGACCGGCTGAAGAGACGGGACGGTGTCGCACCTCCTCCGCCACCGGCCACTCCTCCGAATCCCTCCTCGTCGTCGTCGAAAGGAGTCCAAGAATCTCGACCTCTCTTCACAACACCAGCCAACTCCAGCTTCAGCCTGGCAAGATTCCTCAAGATACGTGGTGCGGCCACCGCAGGTGGAAAGGAAGGATCACTTGTCGACCCAAACTCGAAGAATCCTACTTGACGTTCTCCCTCATAGTTCTCCTTTTGTCTCGATCCCATCTCGCACTTACAACAGTCGAAGATATACTCTTTGTTTCTCTTTCTTACTGTACACCACCTTTCGTCTTTCTCTGAACCTCCCTATTTCATTTCTGCTTGCATTCGTATCTCTCGATGTTGTACCTCGTTTGCGACAAATCCAGTCACCGGCGAGTATGCGAATTCCAGATTCCAGATCGAGCGTCCATGGTAAGGTAGAGAGAGTACAGAATGGTGAGAGAGGGAAAAGTAGTAACGAAGATGTTAAAAGAGAGAGGTAAGTAGGCTGCGTAGAATATCAAATAATAACAGAATGAGGGAAAGGAAGAAGCAGGAACAGGAGTTTTGTAGTGATGGCAAAGTGAGTAGATTAGTCGGGATCAGCATTGACGACTCGTAATTCTCGTTTCGGCGCGAGTCCTGTATTCGTAAAGACCGCTTCCATACCGAGAGTCTCCTCTTCGACCGCATCGCTGTATATAGGTATGCGTGAGTAGAGAGCGAGAGACATCCGAGAGCAAAGAAAGAGCTCACCTCGCGGCAGAGTCGGAGAATCGTCGATTTCCTAAAGCTGCACCCATGAACGAACCGCTCGTCCCGTAACCACTATTCGGACTAGCATGTACAAACTACTCTTAGCACAATGCTCAAGTCGAGAGAGAGGGAGAGAGAGAGAGACAGAGAGAGAGGAAAGGGGGAGACTAACCGTTTTTCATATCCAAAGTTCCCGAACCTTCCTCCAGAACTTCCTGAATCACTCCTGCTCGCCAACCCGTGACGCCCAGTCAACGCAGCTTGATCTTTCCTCTTCTCCTTATTCCGCTTCTTTCTAAGACAGAAGATGAGGAGGGCGAGAAGGAGTATAGCTGCGGTACCTCCAACGACTCCCCCTACGATCGCTCCTATCGGAGTTCCTCCTCCTCCACTATCTTTACCGGAACCGGTTCCAGCATCCGAGGAAGGATCGGAAGTACCGATACCTCCTGTCACGTCTTGAAGGATCGTAGGAGTCGTGAACTGTCGAAAGAGAGGTGAGCCGCGAGCAAACTAGCTTCTAGAAATTGTTAGTGACTTACCTTTCCTCCAGTACGGAACTCACTCGACCATGAACTGTCTGTAGTGTTGAGAACGTAGACCCCCGGCTGGTCGCAAAGTAAATCGGCAGAAGTGAGTCCTCCAACAACGATGAGTTGATCTCCCTATTTCAGGCGAAAGATATTTGATCAAATTTGAGCTGATCTAGAGGAAGTGAGAAAGAGAACTTACGGATANAGCGCATTGATGACCTGCTCTTCCTGCGGGAGAACCAGGTAGGCCTTCAGAGACGAGCGTCCAGGTGTAAGCGGACTCTTGAATCGTTAGGATCCATAAAGCGGAATCTCGATCTGATTGATTCAACTTTTGTCCTCCGTAGATGAAGCTGAGCTCGAGGAGTCAATATCGACGTCGATATTGGCGGATGTGAACGTGGTTTTGAGCACGAGAAAGGAAGAGGAAGGGAAGGAAGGGGAGAGCAATCGAAATTCGTCAGTCTTTAGCCGAACTTTTCGAGTCAAGACAGCCAGCTCCACAATTCTCGACGGCACTAGAGACTTACATATGATGAGTTTCCATCCCATTAACGACGGCAGTCCCTCTGACCGCACAATGATTGACTCTCGCCCCGATCGTATCTCCCAAAGTACTCTGTTTCGTCCACCCCTCGGCACCGATATCGTACACGTCCAAGACGGCGTTGTCGACGTATTGAGTATCAGTTGCACCTCCGATCGAAATCAGGATTCCTTGATTGTTCGTTCCTAGATTTGGGACGTACCTGTTCGTTAAAAGAGAAAAGGTCAGTGAAAGGTTTCGAATGGGAAGCGAGAGAGTACGGGACAAACGTGAGGGTTCCATCAGCTCGATTGAGAGGCGTACTGAGAGGAGTAGAAGTATTGGAGGTCGAAGCGGATCCAGAATACTAAGCATCGTCGAAAAAGCGAACCGACGAGCTACGTCAGTCGAATCACTGGCGGAGAGAACACGAAGAGTAAATGATGAGACGTACCGAAGTGATGTTCTTCATTGCTTTGGAACCAATGTCGAAGCGTACCATCGAGTTGAGGTAGATTCTTGCGATTTGATTACTCCATCCTTGAGTAGTCTGTAGCACAGCGATAATCAACAATCCAATTCAAAATTGATCATGTTGACGAAGGATGGTACGTACGAGGAAATCTTGATGACCCGAGAAGTCTATTACTCGGGACGCAAATCGTCAGTTCTTAACTTTTTTCGAATCCTCTCTTTTCTTCCTCATCTAGACTTACAGAATCCCACGTTCTCTCCATTCTCTCCCAATCCCGGAACGAACGTCGTACTACCCTCTGCAGTTCTCCCAACCTGATCTCCACCAGTCTCTACGACACTCCATTCCTTTCCCTCGATATCGTACGCAAAGACGTTTGAAGCGCTAGGAGCGACGGGTGGGGAATCACTGAATTGTCCTCCGTATTGATACAAGGTTTTACCATCGTTCGAAGGCCATAAAGCACCGACTGCGAAAAGAGAGAGAGAAAGGTACGACTTTTTCGTTAGCGTGATTTCCTTCGCAAGCGATTTCGAAAACTCTTTTTGAAAGGGGTTCGAGATCGATGCCGATAGATGAGGGTAATGCCGATCCGTCGTATGAAACATCGTGTACAAGTGTGAGGAATCGATGTGTGGGGGAGAGATCGTCGGGAACGGGAAGGGGTTTGGAAGAAGTGGAACGAGAAATTGAGAGAGACTTGGCGATGAGCGAACGACAAACTTACGAGATACTGCTGGTGGGTAAGAGTAGTTGTTTGTCGCCGGTTCGACGAGAGTGATAGGTGGTGTACCCGTACCCCAATCTATCAACAATGAATCAGCATCAAGTTGAAGTTGCGAAATTTCGAAAAAAGTTGTAGAAGAAGAAGTGGAGGGGGACACTCACTGGTTGATAGATCTATTGAAACTAATGCGTTAGTCCAGTTACCGACGGAAGCACTCGCACTAGTGATTGCTTGTCCTCCATAGTAGTACAAGGAGGAACCAGCGATTGACAGCTAAACTCATTCAACAAGAGAATTGAATCGACCCACTCTTCTCCTTGGTTAGCTAGAGCACTCAAGGATCAGAGAGGGTATGAGATTTACCTGACCACTCCATCTATAACATGGAAAGGGTTGTGCTTGTTCTTGTGCGAGTGTGGAGGAGAATTGAGAGGATAAGAAGAGGAGGGGAACGAGTGGTAAGGATCGAATGGGATGGCGACGGTGAAGGCTGGATCTTGATTTAGGTTTAATCTTCATGTAGGGCCGATAGTCGAGTAGAACCGTGAGAGTGAAGAGCGGGAGAGAGATAGCGTTCGTCAAGAAGTTTGGGTGAGATCAGTGCGACACTCTACGATAAATTCACTCTCCTTTGATCTGAAGTTACTATACACTACACAATTGATATCATACTATCCGATGCATCCGAGAATTGTAACAAGATTGGAAGATTTGACCGAATATGATTCAAAAAATCAATCAACTCTTCTCCACCCACTCGCTTCTTTACTCTTAACATCTACAGTACACACTCGGCAGGTCAATACCTAAGCCATACTGCCTCGATCAAACAGCTTCGAGGTCATCGATGAACTCATGTAGAACCATCTGGAATTATTCTCCATCGTCTCTACTCACTACTCGACAACTCAATCAAGCTATCCCATCATGCAGATCGTCAAACTACCACTCAGTACCCCTCCCAAGCTATCCGCTACTCTCTACCACTTCTCCTCGCCCCTTTCCCTCCCCTTCATCTCTTCCACTTCTTCCTCGATCCCTCACCCCATCCCGCTTCTCTTCCTCTAGCGCATCACACCGTGAATCCTCTTCCTCCCCTCCTCCACGTCCCAAATCGACTCAATCAATCTTTTCGAAACTTCTCGGAGGTTCAGCAACGAAAAGTCCTAGTTCGCAACTGACCGGACAGGAGGCAGAGGATCAGAGGAACAGAGATAGGAATATGGAGATGGCTAAAGCGTTGGAGAGGACTTTGAGAGGGAGGGGAATGGCGGGATTGAGTTCGGGAAATATGGATGTTAGATGCACTACGCTTGACAAGACGTACGATCTCTTCTCTCGCTTTCAAATGGAACAGTAGCACTGAATATAGCTGCTGGACTATACAGGGGCCAAGTGACGACAGCAGCGGCTCATTTAAGTAAGAGCGAGTTGTGTGCAAAATATCAGATTCAACCTCGAGATCTACGCAAACTCGACTCGGTACCTTCATTTTCGCTCCCTTTCTACACCCGGATATCCATACTGACCCTCACGAGTCGATGTCTAGGCGGTTCCGACAGTAGTCCCAACAATCCTTTCCCGAAAAACCTGCATTATCGTGACGATGCTACATCTACGAGTCGTCATCACTGCAAAAGATATGACAATCTTTGATTCAGTCGGTTCAGAAGATAGTTGGCTCAAAGGTGTCTTCATTTGGTCTGCCGAAGTAAGTTCTCCCTCTCCCTTCTCCCTCTCAGTTCGTTGATACTGATGCTTGATGCGATTGACAGCACGCATTAAAGACTGCAGGTTCAGCGACTCCTGGATTACCTTACGAATTCAAAGCGCTCGAAGCAGCACTCACTTCGGTCGTAGCTGCCCTCGAGAACGATTTGGCAAACATTCGAAGTCATGTCGTCGAGTTATTGAACGTCATGGAGAATCATATTGGTCAGTTTCACTTCTTTCTGCTAACACACTCACTGCGATGTACTGAATGCTCGGATGATTGACGACGACAGATCGAGATAATTTGAGGTTGATGTTGCAGTACTCGAGGAAACTTTCAATCTTTCAGAAACGAGCTGCGTTGGTACAAGAAGCTCTTGATGAATTACTATCAAATGGTAAGGCATCGATCGATATTCCAGCTCTCCTCCTTCGAGTCCTAGCTGAGCATATCGTTTGCCTCTACAGACGACGATTTAGCAGCTCTCTACCTCACAGCCAAGACTCAAGGTAAACCTCGCTCGGCAGACGATCACGAAGAGATTGAACTACTACTCGAATCCTTCTCGAAACAATGTGAGGAAATCGTTAGTGAAGTCGAAACCCTCTCGGTGCGTCCCACTCCTCCTGCCTCCTTCCTTCGTTCTCGTGCTGACGTGAGAAGGTGGAATAGGCGAATGTGAGGCATACGGAGGATATCATTGAATTGATCTTGGATGCGAACCGAAACTCACTGCTAGGGTTGGATCTGAGGGTGAGTATCGCCACGATGGGATTGACAGCAGGTGCGATGATCGCCGCTCTCTTCGGTATGAATGTAAGAGTCTATTCTATCTCTCCCCGCTTTCGTCATCGCACGCTGATTTGAGTCGAGCATAAACCTAGTTGGTATCGCATTTAGAAGATACGCCTTACTCATTCGGGACAGTGACGGTACTTGCATTCTCGCTCGCGGGATTGGTTACCGGTTTCGGGCTGAGGCGGTTGAGGACTTTGAGGAAAGTCAATTTGGGGTGGAGGGAGGAACTGAGAGCGGCGGGAGATAGGTGGGCTGCTAGGAAGAGGAGTCGGAGAAGGGACTGAGCGAGAGGATTAGAAGGGGAAAGGATATCATATACATAGATAGAAATGGCGCGGGACTTGTCGTAGATTCGGATTCCGATAAAGAAAAACTTGTTGTTGTTAAATTGCTAATATCGCTCATCTCCTGTCTCTTACCTTCACTCACTTTACGCCCTATCAAGCCATTGGGAGAACGATGTCTAATGCGTGGGGATTGCAGGATGTAGGGACGGGTTCTATGCGAATTCGTACTTGACTTTACTCTTCTTTCCTCCAACAGTCATTCCCTCAAACAATGCCTTTTCGACCTCTTTCTCGTCTGTGAACCCCTTCTCTTTCGCCTGTCCGACGACCTTCTCCCTCAAAGTAACGATCGAAACTGATTCGGCGAGTAACGAGGGTAGAGTAGCAGAAAGGAATGAAGATAGGGTTTCCTTCTTGGGTTCCTCCTCCGTGGCAGCAGCAGTCGATTCGTCCTTGTTCTTCTTGTTCTTCTTCTTTTTCTTCTTTGACGGTTCTTCTTCAGTAGATTTCGATGATTCCTCCTCCTTCTTTGGCTCTTCTACTTTCTCCTTCGATCCATTCACAGTTGGTTCCTCTGCCACCTTCGATGACTCTTCTTCCCTTGATCGCTTCTTCGAATCATCCTTCTCTTGAACAGGAGCGGGAGCAGTTTCGGTAGCTTGCGAAGTTTGATTTTGCTGTTGATTTTGTTGCTGTTTGTTTCCCTTCTTCTTTGGCTCCTTGTATACACTGTTCGTTAAACCGCTTTCATCGATCAGCGATACATTGGGAGATCGAGCAGAGGAGGAAACGAACCTTTTGTGATATCTTTGCTCCTCCGACATACAACTCGTGTGAGTGCTGTATCCATTAGGTCCTGTTCTCCCATCGAATGTATTGTTGCAATCGACACCTACAGGAGTACAAACAGATGCGGTCAGCGTGGAGAAGGGAGATGGAAAAGAAAGTTTAGATGAAGTTGATCAGAGAGCGTTTACTTACAGGTGTAGTAAGCTCCTCTGCATCTTCCTGCATGTTGATCTAATTTGGGCTTCTTGAGGATATCGCCGCATGCTTCACAAGAGAAGGAAACCATCTAGGAAGATCAGAATAGATTAGTTCAGCGGATCAGACTACACGCGAGCAGAGGAGCATGATTGAGGTGCTATAGGGAGACTGGACTTACTGTGCACTTCGAGGATGGCTGACAAGTGTGTGGTCGAGATAGAGGAGGAAAATGAGAATTTCTTTCAACTTTTTCGAACTTTTCGCAATCTCTTCGCTCAAATCCTCAGGCTCTCATACCAAGGCCGTTGACTTTGACGGATCTCGAGGTGAGCGAGGGAATAAGCCGCGGCTCGCGGACGTCGCCCACTTTGACCATGAGCTCCCTCCTCTTCGTTCTCCCTGCGACTTTTCCTTCGCAGTCCACAAACGCTCGTCCTCGTGGTTCCATCTCGGTACCTACCTCTCGAACTCGTCAGACTCGTTGCGAGCAGCGTCACCAGACCGTCACTTTGACTGCGCTCAGCGAACAAAAAGCCAAAATCGACGTTTCGCTCTTTCTTTCCTTTACAACACTTACGCAACCCGAACTCAACTCATCATGAACACTCGATCCCACAACAACCCCACTTCCACTTCGACTTCAGGTCACAACACCACTGCGAACCCAGTCCGTGAAGCTGGTTAGTCTTTCTGTTTTTGTCTGGTCGTTGATCGCGCTGACCCACTCTTATTTTCGCAGCATCCTCTGGTTTTGCTACTGGTATGCCAGGAAGTCAGGGAGGAGCAGGGGCCTCAAACACTACTGGACACAACGCTCTTGGTCACAACAGTAAGCTAGCTCGTCATTTCTCGATACCAACCTTCGCAAGGAATCACCAATTTAACCCTTCGCTCTTTTGTAGACCACAACTCTCACTTGATGGACAGTGCCGGTCACACTTCGGCTGGACCTCTTCATGGAACGCCTGGAACCTCCCACTCTGAACATTTCGCTCACACTGGAGGATCGTCCCACTCGATTCCCTCTTCCACCTCCTCGCCGTTAACGACCGGTCATCACGCTCAAGTCGCTCACCCTACCAACGAAGGCCTTCACTCAACCACGAACACGAGTGGTCCTCATTCGACTTCCACGGGTGGACCTCATTCGACTTCCACTGGTGCTCACGCTCACACTCCTCACGCTACGACCACTAGTAACGGACCTCACTCGATCTCGGGCGGCACTCACCGTACTACTACGGGACCTGGCTTTGGACAGGATGCGACAGGGGTCAAACCTTCGATGGCAGACAAGTTCACTGGAACCGCTGAGACTCTTATGGGCAAAGTTACGGGTGATTCGAGGAAGGTCATCGAAGGACAGACTAGGAAGACCGAGGGCAAGGAAGGACTTCAAGCTGCTAAGGCTGAGGGAGCCATCTAAACGAGACTGGACGAACTTTTGTACCTCTTAAGCTTTCCGGGTAGATACCTTTGTTCTCCTTTGATATCCAATCAGTTTCGGCGTTTTTACTTCCGTCTGTGTTCGAGGTTGCTTCCGAAGAGCCAAGTGTGTCAGCCAGGAGAGGAGAGCGTCTGCTGTGAGCGAAATCGGGAAAAGCTCAAACTTCGCAACGAAGTTTCGTCAGGCTGCATTGACGCTAGTGAGAGCGAGTGGCGGTCCCTTTTGTAGATAATCTCATGCTACTTGGGCTGCCGCTCGCACTGCCGCTCCTCATTCACAAGCTTCGCGACCACAGGGTACCGGTACAGCCAGTTTGCGATTTTGGAGGTTGCGAAGATTTTCCATGACTTCGTTCTTTCGCCCTGCCCCCTCAGTTCTCTGCGGGTGTGTGCTCCCCACCGCTGCTCGTGGCCTCTGTTCCTCCGCCTGCAGTGTAGTCGAACGCAGACTAATTTTGAGTAGCTGTGACTGACCTGTGGTTGCATTTCCCCTCCTCTCGATGATGACACTGAATTTCGCTCGGCTGCCGCAGTTCCCAACTTCTCTCTCCCTGCCATCACCTCGACAGCTCCAAAGCATCACGAAAGGGTCAAAATGGATCCTAGACCCGACTTTGTACTCGTCTTCTCGTTGGAGGACAAGTACTCTCCAGTTCGCGCATTCGGTGAAATCAGTGAATCGAAACTCAAAGCAGACAGGGCGAAACAAGTTCAAGAGGAATACGAGAAGTTAGTAGCTAGGTTGCAGGCATGCGACCTCGAGGCCACTGGAAGGAAAGGAGCAGAGGGAACAGATACTCTCTTGATTCTCGTTAGGGGAAAGGAGAAGCGAATTTTGGAGGAAGTAACAAGGGAACGGTAAGTCTATCTTCTCATAATTCGAGAGAAGCAGCAGTCAGAGTAGAGCTGATTAAAATGAA
>JGI24890J29729_1000854_pt1 | contig 16258 bp, 23 predicted proteins | sample FreactcultureFD7_FD_29729 | JGI IMG/M metagenome (IMG submission 29729)
GTGTTAGGTGACAAGAGCACTTAGAGTGCCGATGGACCGGGATTTTTCGGGTTTTGCGGGGATTGCGCGGGACGGGAATGGCTGAGAAGCGCCAAAATATCGGCCTTCAGCCAAGGTGGAGCATTGTCGGTCGACTGTCTAGAGTGGTGGGCCGTTTAGACGATGGATGGTCAAGACCGGTTAGAGTCGGCCTTGCATGGCCAATGGGTTCTTAGTGGCGGAAAAGCGGGCGCTGAGAGGCCTCTGACGGGGCCATGAGAGGGCGCGAAGTGGGACAGAACTGGGGCTTTCGCGCGCCCAGTTCGAGGCGCAATGACCCAGTTAGCAGAAATGGCGGAAATCCGGCCTCTCAGGGACGCTCGAGCGCATCGCAGTGGCGTGTCTTGGCAGGCCGAACTGGGACAGTTTTTCAGCAAGCCATCAAGGTAAAAGGCGCACGATAGGCTTGATATGGTCGACAGTCGCCGCGCAATCCTTGGGATCGACTGCGCCGGTCGCCACCCATTCGCGTTCGCCAGCGGTAAACCTCATGACGACTGAGCGCAGGCCCTTTGTTGCGGGCGGATAGTATCGATTCTCGATGGGCTTGACCTCAACGGTTGGCCCCATCCGCTGCTGAACAGCTTCCTGGAACGATGCAACAGAGTCAGTCCACACCGACAGGCACTCATCACCAGGCAACTTGGGCACCTGGACGATCGGTGCTGCCTCCTCAGCGATTTGCCTGTCCAGCGCATTCAAGCTTGGCGACGGCGAGGGAGACAGAGTGGCAGTTGGAGGTGCCTCAGTTTGGGCGATCGGCGGCAATATGGCCTTGAGCACGATCACGAGCACGACCAGGCCGATGGCAAATAGCACGAATATGCGCGCTGATATCTGGAGATTATTAGGGCCTTTCTTCGCTGAACTACCAGATTGGCGAGTTGAGCTCGAGAAAGGAAAGCCGCAAAACTGGCAAAAGTTGGCAGCTGATGGAGCGGCTTTGGAGCATCTCGGACACAATTTTTCGTCTGCTCGCATGTGGCACCCCGAATCAGCTCACACTTTCCTTATGACAGCTACTACACGACCAAGGACCTGCATCTCATCATCATAAGCAATGTCGTCAGGCACGAGCGGATTGTCCGATGTCATCTTGATACCGCCATTTGGCAGCGGGCGCAGTCGCTTCACTGCACCGCAGTTGGCATAGGCTATGGCCCAAATCTTGTCCGAGATAGTGATCGACCGCTGGGCGCAGTCGATGAGGAGCATGTCGCTATCAAGAAGCGTTGGAGACATAGAGTCGCCAAGGCCTTGAGCAAAAAGCAGATTATCAGGCGACGAGTGGGTGTAAAGCCTCAGCCAATCCCGGCTGAAATGGCGCATCGTTTCGGTAACGGGCACATCTATGTAGGTCGCGCCCATGCCGAGCGAAAGATCTATCTCGCGAACTTCGACCAGGCCAAGCTGCTCGGCGACCACCTCATTGGATGGCGCCGGGACAAATCCCTCGGCGGGATTATCTGCCTCTCCCGTCAGGTAGGATGGGGTCGTCTGCAACTCACGGGCGATCTTGTGGAGGTGCTTCGATCCGACCTTATTGCGGTTGATCAGGGCGTTTATGGTTGGCTGGGCCAGCCCAACCCTCCGTGCAAGCTCAGCCTGAGAAAGGCCCAATTCCGCCAAACGCGCTGAAATCCGTTCACCAATGGCCATGCGAACGGCCTATAGCTTTGGCTATTGCGCACCATATCGGTTTTGCGCTTGCGTCTCCTATAGTTTTCGTAATAGGTAGGCGCATGGACATCGCTCTCAGCCCGTTCGAAGCGCTTGAACGCGCAGTTAAAACCGCAGGTGGGCAGTCAGCCCTCGCGCGCATTTGCGAGGTGAGCCAGCCAACCGTGTGGAAGTGGCTGCAAAGCACCAAGCGGCTACCGGCAGAGCATGTCTTGACGGTGGAGGCAGCCACCGGCGTTTCGCGCCATGCGCTGCGGCCAGACATCTACCCGGTCGAGCAGCGGCGTGGCCGTAAGCGTGCCGGGCCTCGGAGTGCGGCGGCATGAGCCACGAAGATGCGGTCGCGCGGTGCATGCCATCGCCACAAGAGCAGGCGCAATGGTTCAGCATGCTGCAGGACTTCCATGCCGATGCAAGTGGCACGTCAGGCGGGGAAGTTCGGGTCGAACATCTGCGCGAGACGCGCCGCCAACGCTTCGGTCTCATGGGCATGCTGGCGGTTTTTCTTACGCTTCATGTCGCGCGACATGTCTTGCGCAAGACGAAGCGCCGCTCCGCCTGGTCCGGGCACAAGGCGATCGGACATAGCGATGAAAAATAGCACCATGTCCGTGAGCGCAGCGATGCGACGGTCGCGGGAGGCCAGGTCCTCGCGCAAGTTTTCGATCCCCGCCTCGAGCAGACTGATCCGGTCTTCGGTTTGCATGGGCACCGCTCATTCCTCCAAAAATTTCCAACTCGCGAACGGTAGCGCCGCCGGCGTTTCCCCGCATCGTCTAAGTGGAGACGCCAAATGAGCGCTGCTGCCAAGCCCGGGGCGGCGCGCGCCTGCCTGCTCGATGATGCGCAGGTGATCGTGGTGGACCCCGCCGAGATCGACACCGCCGGCCGCATCGGCTTCCTCCACCCGGACAAGGCCGAGGCGCTGGGGCGGCTGATGCTGGTGGATGGCCAGCGCGACGCGATCAAGATCACCCCGCACCCCAAGAAGGGCGGCAAGCCGTGGCTGCTGGTGACCGGGCTGCACCGCACCGAGGGCGCGGCGGCGGTGGGCATTGGCGTGCGGGCGCTGGTGGTGAAGGGCAAGCCCGAGGAGCTGGCCGACCTGGAGGCGAGCGAGAACCTGCACCGGCGGCCGCTGGCGCCGCTGGAGCGGGCGAAGTTCGTGCAGGCGCTGTGCGAGGCTGCGCAGCAGCGGATTGCCCGCGAGCATGGCCAGATTTCGCAGCACAAACTGGCGGTGAAGGCCCGCTGGGCGCGCGTGAAAACGGGAGAAATCAGGGCCGATCAGGCGCTCCAGCAGGAGAGCGACGATACGGTGGAAAAGATTTCCACCGTATATGGCTGGCAGGAATCGGCGGCCGATGCGTTCGGGCTTGGCAAGCGCTCGGTCCGCAATGCGCTGCATCTCTACCGGATGATCGTCGAGCCGTTTCCCGAGCTGGTGGCGCCGCTCTCGCGCCATCCTGTGGTCGGAGAAAACGCCAAGCAGCTGCGCGACATTGCCGACCTGCGCGACGAGCGTATCCGCCGGCAGGTGATCGAAACGCTCATCGCAGACCCCGAGCTGGGAGCGGGCGATGCGATCATCCAGGTCATGCCGCACTTGCAATCAGAGCGTGCTCCCACGCCGTTCGAGAAGTTCGGCGGCCAGATCATGACCGGATGGGGTCGGCTCGGCCTGCCGGAGCGGCGGAGGTTCATCGAAACCGACCTCCCCGGCCTGTTCACCACGCCCGATCTGATCCGCCGCGCGCAAGCGGCGCTGGCGGCAAGGCTGGAAGAGATGGAGGCCGGCGATGACTGAGTTTCAATTTGTCGGCGACCAAGCTCAGTGTGCCAAAATTGCCCGGCGATACGCTGCGATCGCCATGAGCGAAGCCTACATGGCCATGGGGCACACCACTACCGTAGCGACCATTTTGGCCGGCCGGGAATTCGGCGTTTCGGCCAGCACCGTGCGGAAATGGCAGCGCAGCATCGAGGGCATCGCCCGGAATGATGTGGCCGCCCGTGTCAGGTACCTCTCATGGCACAATTTTCGCCGAGTGAAGAGCTCCACCGATGCGCGGTGAAATCTCCACCGGCCGCGCCGCCAAGCGCCACCCGCTCGACTGGTATGTGGAGCAGGGCTGGGAATGGGACCAGATCGTTGCCGCGATCGGGCTGGAGCCCGAATTGCAGTCTGGCGCTGCAATTTGGGACCCGGCGGCGGGCTATGGCCGCATGGCTTCGCGACTCCAGGGCATGGGCTGGACCGGCGGCATTCGCCTTTCCGACCTCGTCGACAATGTCGCCTGGTTCGATTTCGAGTGGGAGCAGAACGTCTGCTTCGAATCGGCCGACTTCCTCGAAATGGTCAATGGCTATGGCCTCTGCTCGATCTGGTCGAACCCGCCTTTCAGCTACAAAAAGGTGTTCTACGACGGCCGCCAGATGATCATCAGCGAGGCGTTTGTGCGCCATGCGCTGAAGCTGGCGACGCACCGGGTGGTGATGATCCTGCCCGCCAAGTGGCTGGCGATGGGCAAGCGGCGCGCGCGCCTGGTGCGCACCGACCACCCGCCCCAATTCGTGCTGCATTTCACCGAGCGGCCGAGCATGCCGCCGGGCGACCGCATCCATTTGATGGGCGCGCGCGCCTATCGCGGCGGCATGGTCGACTACTGCGCGGTGGTGTGGGACGTGCGCCAACCGACGCTGCCCGGCGAGACGCGGACGATCTGGCTGCCGCCGCTGGCGGGAGCCGCGTGATGGCGATCACCGCGCGCGAAGAGCAGATCATCTACCTGCATGAGGCGGGCCTGTCGGTCGACAAGATCGCCGCCGAGCTGCGCCTTTCGCCCAGCTATGTGCGCGAGCGGGTCAAGTCGCTGTGCTTTGGCCTGGGCATCGACAGAGCGCATGTCAACGCGATGCGGCTGGGCAGCCGCGACCTGCTCGCCGCGATCGAGCGCGAGCGCGCCGGCGGGAAAGCGGCGTGCTGATGGCCCGCGCTGCCACCCCGGCCGAGCAGATGCGCGCGCACCGCCTGGCGATGGAGCTGGCGCTGGCCACCGGTTGCACCCCGCGCGAGGCGGCGGCTGAACTGCGGCGGCGCGAGAACGCGGCGCATGTGGAGGCGCTGCGCAAGCGGCGCGAGACGCCGATCGATCAGGCCGCTGCCAAGCGGGCATGCCCTGGCGCGGCGACCTCGGACGAGAGCGAGCGGTTCTGGTGGAAGCGGGAGGACTAAAGATGCTGCGCCGAACCCACAATGGCGGCCGCACCCCGCCGCGCCTGGCGCGGGCCAACCTGAAGGGCGCGCCCTTGTGGATTTCGCCGCAATTGGTGGCGCGCGTGCTCGACGAGAAGGCGCACAATTCGCGGGTGGTGGAAGTGCCGCTGCTGCCGATCAGGCTGGTGGACCGGCCCCGCCGCAGCGAGGACCCGCGGCTGGCGCAGGCGAATGACGACGGTTTGTTTGTGCCCGAAACATACAGCGACGAGCCTGAAGAGACGCCCGAGCATGCCTGGCCGCTGACCGGCGACCCGCTCGACTGGCCGGATGCGCCGGCGCCGCAGCCTGATCCGGATGTGAACGATCTTGCCGGGGGGCAAATGGAAGCCGCACCTGAGGCCGCCACGCTGCCGGCCGCGCCGACGCTGCGCGCCATGGCGGCGCCGACGCGCAAGCGCGACGGGCTCTACCGCTCGGCGCGCGACCAAGCCGCGCGCGAACTGGAGGCGCCGGTCGACCATGCGACTGAATGCAAGGCGATGATTCGCGATGCGGCAGCCAGGCTGGCGGCGCGCAAATCCGCGCCCCGGATCGTGGCCGGCGCGCCCGCGCCGCGCGCGCCGATCGCGATTCCGGCGATGCCGCACGAGGCGCGGCGCGCGCAACTGGCCGCGGCGATCGCATTCCTGAAGGCACGCTGCATCCTGGTGTTTCCGGCCGACCGCGAGGCGATGATTCGCACCTACCGCGTGAGCGGCAAGGCAGCGGCGATGCTGGCCGAGGACGTGATCGCGCATGCGCGCGGGATGGGGTTTGCCGGGTGAGCTACTGGCGCGACCAGGCACGGCGACAGATTGCGGACCTGGTCCGCGATCTCCCCGACTCGGCGACGCTGGCCGAGCGGCGCAAGGCGCTGTGGGGCAAGGGCTGGGAAGCGCACCAAGGCACAGTTTGGGGCCGCAAGATGTGGGGCCAGGAAGTGCGCAAGTACCTGGCACGCCATGGCGGTGCGCCGGTTCCTTCCCGCAATCCGCAGCTTTTTCCCGATCACGTGCACTTCCCTTTTCGGGAGGGCAGCAATGCCTAAGGCGCGCGCCCACCCTGGCCAGCTTGGCTTCGTGTTCGAGGCGCCGGTCCCGGCTTCGCTGCCGGGTTCGCTCGGCGGGCTCGAAGCGCTGATCTGTGGCGCGGTGGGTGTGGTTCTGGCCAGCGATGGCCGCCCGCGCGAGATGATTGCCGCCGAAATGTCGGTGCTGCTGGGCACCACGGTCAGCCGGGCGATGCTCGATGCCTATTCGAGCCCGGCGCGTGAGGACCACCGTGTGCCGATGAGCCGGTTTCTGGCGCTGGTGGCGGTGACCGGGCGGCACGATCTGCTCGACCCGCTGCTGCGCAAGATCGGCGCGGCGCTGCTGGTGGGCGAGGAAGTGCACACCGCGCGCCTCGGCCAGATCGACCGGCAAATCGAGCAGTTGAAAGCAGAGCGCAAGCGGGTGGCGACAGCCGCACCGCTGATTCGGGGCGGGGAATAAATGGCAAGCCGGGCAATCGAAATTGCAGATGATGCGCGCGCTGAAGCCGGTGAGGCGGCGTGGTTCACCTGCGCCGAGCTGGCCGCGCTGGGGCTGCCCGGGCTGCCGCGCAACAAGCGCGCGCTGAACCGCCGGATCGGCGACGAGGGCTGGGCCTATCGCCGCGATTCGGCCGGCATGGCGCTGGCACGGCCGCGCACCGGGCGCGGCGGCGGCATGGAATTCCACGTGCATGCGCTGCCCCCGGCCGCTCAGGTGGAGCTGGTGCGGCGCGGGGTGACGGCGCCTGCACCGGCGGCGCCGGCCGAACATGTGCGGGCCGGCACCTGGCGCTGGTACGACCGGCAGAGCAGCAAGGTGAAGGCCGAGGCAGCGCGCCGTATCGCGGTGATCGAGCAGATCGAACTGTTCGTGGCTTCCGGCATGAACCGTTCGGCCGCGGTCGGGCTGGTGAAACGGGAACATGCGATCAGCAGCGCGACGCTGTGGAACTGGCTGGGCGAGGTCAAGGGCGTGGTTCGCGCCGATTGGGCGCCGGCACTGGCGCCGCGCTGGGAAGGCGGCGGCGCCGATGCCCAGGTCGACAGCCATATCTGGACGATGCTGCTGAGCGACTATCTGCGGCCCGAATGCCCGACCTTCAGCAGCTGCTATGACCGCGCCGCTGACGTGGCCGAGGCCGAAGGCCGGCCGATTCCTTCGGCGCGGACGATGAAGCGCAAGCTGGATCGCGAACTGTCCACCTATCTGGTGACGTTCAAGCGCAAGGGCGAGGAAGCACTGCGGCGATCGGTGCCGGCGCAGCGGCGCACGGTCGACCACCTGCATGCCCTGCAGATCGTCAACATCGATGGCCACCAGATCGACATCAGCGTCGTCAACCCGATCGACCCGACCGGCAAGCCGGTCCGCCCGGTGCTCGTGGCGATCCAGGACGTTTACAGCTCGAAGATCCTCGCCTGGTGCGCCGACATCTCGGAAAACTCGATCCAGACCCAGATCGCCTTCGGCAACCTGTTTCGGGACTGGGGCATTCCCGGCGCCGTGCTGCTCGATAACGGCCGCGCCTTTGCCAGCAAGCAAATCACCGGCGGGCAGGCGACCCGCTACCGCTTCAAGATCATGCCCAACGAGCCGACCGGCGTGCTGACCGCGCTCGACATCAACGCGATGTGGGCGAAGCCCTACCGCGGCCAATCCAAGCCGATCGAGCGCGCATGGCGCGACATGGCTGACCGGATTTCGCGGCACCCGGCGGCCGCCGGCGCCTACCTGGGCAACAGCGTGGCCAACAAGCCGCACAACTACGGCGAGCGGTCGATGCCATGGGATGAGTTCATCGACCACGTGACCAAGGGCATCGCCCGCCACAACGCCCAGAAGGGCCGTCGCGGGCGGCACTACGCAGGCCGCAGCTTCGACGAGGTGTTTGCGGAAAGCTATGCGACCGCGCCGATCACCAAGGCGACGCCAGAGCATCTGCGCCTGGCGCTGCTGACCGCGCAGTGGAAGCGGATCAAGCAGCAGACCAGCGAGATCGAGCTGTTCGGCAACCGCTACTGGGACACCGTGCTCGGCGAGCATCGCGGCAAGCGGGTGCTGGTGCGGTTCGACCCGGAAAACCTCCATTCCTCGATATTCATCTACACCGAAGACGGCAAGTTCCTGACCGAAGCGACCAACATCGCCAACAACGGCTTCGAGACCCGATCGGGCGCGCGGGATTCCGAAAAGCGCTGGAAAGATGTGCGCAAGACCCAGCGCGCCGCCGACGATGCGCTGGCGTTGTTCGACGCGGGCCAAGTGGCTGCGCGGCAGCCCGATCCGGTGGTGCCAGCGGCGCCCGATGCCAGCGTGGTGCGGATGCGCCGCCATCGCGGCCAGACCGCCGCCGCGCTGAAGATCGACGAAGAGCAGCTGGCCGTGCCGCTGCCATCGGCCGGGAGCAAGATCATCAATTTGTTCGGACGGGTGCGACCCGACGAATGACAAACGGAGCGCGGGGTTGGGGTCGAATTCACCCCCGCGCTCCCATCCCAACGAGGACAGGAGCATTAAATGGTCGACGACGAAAACCACAAGCGCGAATTCATCGAGGAACAGCGTGCCTGGCTGAAAAACTACCGCGCCGAGAGCGGCCTTTCATGGTCGGAGCTGGGCAAGCGGACCAACATCCCGGATGGGACGCTCAGCCAGTTTGGCGGCGCCAAGGGCTATAACGGGCGCGAACTGCCGTGCGCGGAGGGGGTGCTGCGCTATCGCGAGCTGCTGGCGACGCGCGACACCACCTTCATCGACGCACCGGCGATTCCGGAATTCTTCGAGACGCAGACCAGCGCGGAAATCATCAATCTGCTGCACTGGGCGCAGCGCGGCAAGATGGTCTACGGCGCACTGGGCTCGGGCCTTGGCAAGACCAAGGCCTGCGAGCATTTCCGCACGCTCTACCCGCACGTGTACATCGTCACCTTCCTCGCCTCGCAGGGGTCGCAGGGGCCGATGCAGCTCCGCGTGCTTGGCGGGCTCGGCGTCGAAAGCGCCAAGGGGCAGGCCTTCGCGCTTTCAGCGATGATCTGCCAGCGGCTCAAGACCATGCACCGCCCGGTGCTGATCCTGGACGAGGCGCAGCACCTGACGATCAGCGCGCTCGAAGAGCTGCGCGGTATTCACGACGAAACTGGCTGCGGGATGGCGTTTTTTGGCGACAAGCGGCTGCACGATCTGATCCAGAACGGCTCGGGAAAAGCGGACATCCCGCAGTTTCGCCGGCGCATCAAATCGATGCCGCTGCGGATGCAACCCTACCAGCAGGATGTGGCCGCACTGGCGCAGGCCTGGAACGTGACCGAACGGCGGATGATCGTCGAGCTGGAGCGGGCGGCGCAGAAGCCGGGCGGGCTCGGCCATGCGACCAAGATGCTGGAGATGGCCACGCTGATGGCGGCGGCGAGCAAGGAAGTGCTCGGCCTGGTCCACCTGCAGGAAGCTGTGGCCGACGACAACCGGCGCGGGGTGGCGGCATGACCGGCCTGCGCGACAAGTGGCGCGCGCTGGGCGCCGAGCGCCGCGCGGCACGTGGCCAGAGCCGCTCGGACGAGCTGCTCGAGGAGCTCTGCGCTGTGGCGATGATCCTGCTGGTGATCGTCGACGTGGTGGCGCTGCTGGCAGTGGCGGGAGGTGGGCGATGAGCGTGGAGGGCTATGCCGCGATGCGCGCGGCCGAGCGGGCCATGCCGGTGCCGGTGACAACTTGCCCGTGCTGCGGGCAGGCTGTGCTCAACGACATCACCGTGGCGCAGCGCGCCTTTGCCGCGGCCGAGCTGGTCTATGGCGTGAGCGAGCGGGCGGTGCGCGGGCATGCCCGCGACCGCGATGCGGTGAAGGCGCGCGCGCTGGTGGTCTGGGCGCTGCGCCAGGTGGGGCCGGGCCTCAGCTACGAGGCGATCGGCCGGATGCTGGGCGGGCGCGATGCTTCGACCATGACCTACGCGCACACCAAGGCGATCCGCTTCCGGTTCGAGGACCCGGCGTTCGCGCGGGCCTGCCGCGCGATCGCGCTTTCGCAGGAGGATGGCCATGCAGACGGCTAAGGCAATTCCGGCGCGGTTCGACCGCAGCCAGCAGCACCGCCGCGCGATGATCGCCAAGATCAACGTGGCGCGCCACCAGCTGGCGATGGACGAGGACGACTATCGCCAGGGCCTGTTCACCGTGACCGGCCGCACCAGCCTCAAGGAGTGCAACGACGCCCAGCTCGACGCGGTGGTGGGCTGGCTGAAGTCGAAAGGCTTTCAGCCGCTGCCCGGCAAGAAGGCGGCCGCGCACCCGATGGGGCGCAAGGCGCGGGCGCTGTGGATTTCGCTCCACCACCTGGGCGAAGTGCACAACCCGGGCGAAGCGGCGCTGGAGGCCTTCGCCCGGCGCCAGCTCGGCTGCGAGAAGCTGGTGTGGGCGCGGCAGGCCGATGCGTTCCGGCTGATCGAGGCGCTGAAGGCCTGGGCGGTGCGCGCGGGCTGGCGGCAGACCGACGCCAGCGGCAACCCGGCCGGGCCGGCGCTGCTGCAAATCCAGCTGTGCCAGGCCATCCTCGGCAGGCTGGTGGGCAAAGGCATGGCGCAGGCGGACTGGACGCTCGACGTGGCAGGCTGGCGGCTGTGCAGCATGCGCAACGAGGCCACTGGCGGCCCGTTCACCGTGGAATACTACGGCCGGCTGGCCAAGGCGCTGGGCACGGTGCTGCGCGAGCAGGGAGGCCAGGCATGACGATCACGCTGGCAGAAGCGATTGCGGCGGTGCGCCGCGAACGCGACAATCTGGACCAGGTTGGCCCGTTGACGGTCGATCAGAGCTACTTCGAGCACTTGTCCAAGTGGCGAAGCGCGGCTGCGCTTGCGGCCGACAATCTGGCCAGGGAAGGCGCCGCGGTCGGCGACAAGGGCGACGGCATCTGGCGGATACGCTTCGCCGGGGTGGCAGCGACCAGCACGGCCGGCATCAGCAGCGCGCTGAGCAACTGGCTGGCGGCTGCCGCCAAGAAGCACGAACTGGCGGGAGGCGATCATGGCCAAAGCTGACACCTGCTACCGCGACAACGCGGGCAACCGGCACGATACGCCCGAGGAGGCGACGCTGGCCGACCTGGCCGACGCGCTGGGCCGCATCGGCAACGACGGTGGGATCACTCCGGCGCTGGCACGGCTACTGCTCGACAAGCGCGACGCGATCGAGGCGGCCTATCGCGACCTCGATGCGATGATCGCCGCCTGCAGACAGGTGCTGGCTGCCTGACCATGGGCGCGCCATTCTCCTCAGCGACGTTCGAGGAGATCGCCCAGGTGATCGGCGAGGCGCCGGCGCGCGCCTTGTGCGACCACCTGGGCGGGACCACGCTCTATGTGCCCGCCCAGATCGGGCCGGCGCACCCGGTGACCGCCGCGATCGGCGCGAAGGCCGCGCGCGAGCTGGCCGAACACTTCCGCGGCAGCCACCTGCAACTGCCAAAAGCGTACCTGCGGCGCCAGCGAGTGCTGGAGCTGCGCGCCGGCACCGACATGACGATCGCGCAGATCGCGCTTGCCACCGACTATACCGAGCGGCATGTGCACAATATTCTGAGCGCATCGCGCGAGGATGATGGCCAGCTGGACTTGTTCCGCGACCTGCCCAAAACCACCGCCGCCTGAAATATTTCAGCTAATCGAGCGCTGCCCCGCACGCGATGAGGGCGGCCATGAACTGGCTCTCCCTCATCAAGATCGCCGGCCCGATCGCTGCGGCGATCGCGCTGTTTGCCCTGTTCCATTCGTGGAGCGCGCGCGGCACCGAGCTGGCGGCACGCCATGCCTGCGACAAGGCGATTTCCACCCCCATAGGCGACCTGAAGCCATGCCCGGCGCCTGTGACCCGGCTGGCCTGGGCGGCGCGCGCGGCGACCGATTGCGACGCGGCGCTGGACTTGCCGGCGGCGACCGGCGGGTTTGCCGTCCGCCAGGTGTGCTCGGCGCCGGTGAAGCGAGTGATTGCCGAGCGCGATGCCGCCGCTGCCGAGCGTGACAATGCGCTGCAGGTGAAGGCCGAGGCCGAGCAGGACCGCGATGCATCGATCGCCCGCGCCGAGGCGCGAGGCCAAGCCCACAACGACAAGGTGACCAACGATGCCCAGATCATTCAATCGGCGCCGCATGCTGGCGATGGCACTATCCACTGCGATGCTGAGTGCCTGCGGCGCCTCGCCACCCCTTAAGCAGCCCGGGCCGGCGCCCGACCCGGTGACGACAACGCGCATAGAGCGCGAGCTGGTGTGCCCGGGTGAAGTGACGACGCCGCAGCCCGCAAAGCCCGAACTGCCGGCTGGCGCGACGATAGACGGCAACGCGGCCGGGATGGACTGGCTTTCGCAAGCCATGGCCTGGGCCGGGCTGCTGAGCGCGCGGCTGAACGACGCGGCAAAAACCTGCGCGGCGGCGGGGGTGAAGCGATGAGTGTACTTGAGACGGTGGCGCTGGACCAATTGCCGGTGCTTGCCCACGTGACCAGCGATGCGCTGGTTGTGGTGCAAGAGCCGGGTGGGCCGCTAAGTGTGGCGCCCGCGCATTTGTTTGGCGGCGACAGCGCAAGTGCGCCGGTGCGTCCGGACGCCTTGGGCAATGTCAGTGGCGATTTGCCGCTCGATTTGACGCAAGACGCCGTGTTCGAGCTGACCGCGACCGGCACGATCAACCTGCCCAACCCCACCGCGCCGGTAGCAGGAACGAGCGTGCAGTTGTTCTGCTGGCAGGACGGCACCGGCGGCCGGGCACTCTCGACCGGCTCGGCATTTGACTGGGACACCGATTCGCAGCTTTCGGCCACGCCGGGCACGCTCGACGTGATCCAGATGCAAGTCATGGCATCGGGCCGGATTTTCCTTTCCATCCACAATTTCAAGGGCGGCGGCGGCGGGGCCAGCGTTGGCAACGACATCGAGATCACCGCGTCGGCCGACGGCGCGCAAGTCCACGCCTTCGCCGGAACGCGTGCGCGGGTTTTCCTCGAAGGGCTGCTGTTGCCTTCCTCGAGCCACACGATCGCCAGCGACCAGATCACGATCGGCACGGCCGCGCAGGTGCGCACCGGCGATCACATCCGCATCACCGCATATTGAGGCCGAGACTATGACGCTTCGCAAATTTACCGCATTCCTGGCGTGGCTGGCGATCGCCACCGGCGCCGCGCAGCCGGCGCTGGGTCAATCGCAGATCGACCTGAACCGGCAGGTGAAAAGCGTGCTGCCAGTGGCCAACGGCGGCACCGGCACCGCGACGCCGACGCTGGTCGCAGGCAGCAACATCACGATCACTGGCACCTGGCCCAACCAAACGGTCAACGCGGCAACTTCCTCGATCACGATCGGCACGGTCACGACCGGGGCGCCCGGCGCGGCGGCGGCGGTCACCAATGCCGGCACGTCGAGCGCGGCGGTGCTCAACTTCACGCTGCCCAAGGGCGATACCGGGGCAACGGGCGCGCGGGGCGCCGCAACGGTGTGGACGGCAGACGCCACCACCCCCGCTGGCGACGGCATAGCGGCCACCGGCGGCGGCAACCTGTGGCTCAACACCGCCACCGGCAACGTGTACCAGGACTACACACCCGACGGTGGCACCACCCCGCAGTGGAACCTTACCGGCAATATCAAAGGTCCGGCGGGCACCAATGGCACCAATGGCACCGCCGGGACGAATGGCACCAACGGGACGAATGGTTCGCCTGGCGCTGCGGCCACCCTTACGCTCGGGACTGTCACGACCGGCGCGGCGGGCACCTCGGCCAGCATCACCAACAGCGGCACGACGGCGGCCGCGGTATTCAATTTCACGATCCCGCAAGGTGCCACCGGCGCTGCGGGCGCGGCCGGCGCTGCGGGTGCGGCCGGCGCTGCAGGTGCTGCGGGGGTCGGGCCAGATCGCCTGCCCACGCTATCGAACTATGCCAGCACCTCGCCCGCGCTCTCGTTCACCGCGGGGCGGATGTCCGATTCGGCTGGCACGGTGACGATCGTGGTGGCGGCGATGACCAACAAGTCGATCGCCTCGGCCTGGTCGGCGGGATCGAGCGGCGGACTGCTCGATACCGGCTCGTATGCGGCCAATACGACTTATCATATCTATGCGATCCAGAAGTCGGACGGCACCGGCGGCGATTTCCTCGCCTCGACCAGCTACCCCGCGCCGACGCTTCCGACCGGCTACAGCGGCGGCACGTATCGGCGCATCGCCTCGCTGTGGACCAATACCGCCAAGAACTTCGTGCCGTTCGCGCAGGAAGGCATTTACTTCACCTTCACCAACGGGATGTTCAAGGCCATCTCGTCGAGCGGTACATCCGGCTTGTTCAAGCTCTATGCGACCAACCTTGGCGGCTGCCCGACTTCGGTGCCGGTGCAGCCGGTGCTGATCATCGGCGGCACCGGTTCGGGCTGGCTGGTGACCAGCCCTCTGAGCGGCACCAACACCACGCCGAACACCGCATTCGCCACCGGCCCGTTCGACTTCAACGCCTCGACCGCGGCCGCGACGCCGTTCCTGATCACCGACAGTTCGGCCCAAGTTTACGTCAACTTTTCCAGCGGCGGCGGCACGCTGAGCGGGTGGCTCGATGGCTACCTCGACCGTCGACTGCTGGTGGGCAGCTGACATGCGCAGGCTGGCCTTCCTGGCTGCAGGCACAGCAAGCGGCGGGGGCCTCTCGCCGCAGTTGACCGCGCTGCAGAACCGCGCCTCCAACCCGATCCCGGCGGACCAGAAGGCGGCGATTGACATTTTCGTCCGCGCGATGACCGCCGCCGGGTTGCTGGCTCAAACCGATGCGATGTACCTGATGGGCGCCGCGCATGCCGATGCGGCCACGCTCAATGCGGCCGGCGCGCAGTACGACTTGACGGTGGTGGGCGGCGCCGCGCTCGACGATAGCTCGCCGCGCTTCGCCGCGGGCTATGGCATCAGCGGCGATGGCACCGGCTTCCGGCTGACCACCGGCATCAACCCGGCCAGCGGCACCACCAACTTCACCGCCAGCGATGGCGCGATGTTCCTTTATTCGCTGACCAACCACGCCGGCCTGGCGTTCGATGTGGGCATTTCGCAAGGCGGCGTGCAGGCCGGGCTGCGCGTGCTTTCGGGGCTGATCTTCGGCGGCACCGTCACCGCCTTCAGCGGCGGCACTGCCTATGTGGCGCCGGTGGGCTGGACTTTCGGCGCCACCGCGCCGGCCGCCACGCCGACCAATTCCGGGCTGCACTACTTCAACACCATCAACCACAACGTTTACCGCGACACCGGCGCGTGGACGCTGCTGGGCAGCGTGGCCAACGGCACCTTTGCCGCGACCACGGCATTGACCGACAAGTTCATGTTTGCCGATGGCCAAGACCCGTTCGACGTTGCAGTGGCCGATGCCAGCACCGCCAGCGCGGGCAGCCAGGTGTTGTTCTGGGACGGCACGCATTGGTACATCGGGCTGGTGACGGCGGCGGGGGCGGGCAAGTGGACGCTGGCCTACATGGGCAGCACCACCGCACAGGCCAAGGCCGGCATCTTCGCGTGCAACACCGGCACCGATTCGGTGATCGTCGAATCAGGCAAGGGCTGGCTGGGCTGGTCGCGCTCGGGCGGTTCCAGCACCGTCGATGTTTACAAGAACGGCAACCAAACCACGGTGGCGGGCTTGCCGGCGGCGGGCACCCCGAACGGGCCGATCGACCTGTTCGCCGCGCACAACTCGCACAACTATTCGGCCAACCAACTGGCGTTCGCTTACGTGGGCGGCGCGGTGACGGCGGACCAGGAAGCGGTGATGCGCGGCGCGGTGATGACGCTGCTCGAGGCGTTCGGCACGATCCACCGGGCGGACGAGGACGCATCGGCGCTGGGCGGGGCGTGGACGCGGGCCGACATGGACCAGGTGCGCGCGGCCTTCGGCAGCGGCTTTCGCGTGTACCAGCAGATCCGGCCGCCGAAGTCCGACGCGCAGGACAACAGCACCTTCGCCTACTTCCCGGCCACCGACTTCGGCACGATGTCGATCGATGCGTGCTGCCCCGAGGTGACTTCGCAGACCGCCATGCGCACGCACCATTGGGTGTGGGACATGCGCAAGCTGGTGTCCTACGTGCCCGGCCAGGCGTTCCCTAATTCGCGGCCCGACTATCAGTTTCCGCAGCTTTCGACGCCGCTGACCCCGGCCAGCCACTCGACGCAACTGACGCTCGATGGCACCCGCTGCTGGCTGCAATATTCGACCGAGGCCAA
>JGI24890J29729_1000855_pt1 | contig 16243 bp, 16 predicted proteins | sample FreactcultureFD7_FD_29729 | JGI IMG/M metagenome (IMG submission 29729)
TAAAACCTAAAAAATTACCTATTTTTCTGTATGTAGACCCAAATAATGATTCCGCCATTTCAGTATACAAAAAACTTGGATTTGAAAAAGTTAAAAAAGGAGCCTACGGCGATAAATATGAGTACAGAGAATAATGGGAAAAACTATAAAAGTTAGACTCCTTATAGATGATGATGTTCGGAAAAAGCACGATATTTCAAATATACGATTTCTTATTTTCACTTACTTAAATGACCCAGACGGTTGGGCAATTCACGGGTATTCGTTTGACCTTGTTCGTTCACATGAAGATGTTTTACTTAGAATCTGTACACCTTCTACAATAGATGCTATTTGTGGACTTTCAGGAAATCTTTCATGTGCAGAACTTGGAGGGAAAAATATATACTTAAATTCAGATAGATGGTTCCATGGAGCCCCAAAAAGTAAATTAAACTTAGATGATTATCGTCAATATATGGTGTCTCATGAGATGGGACATATTTTAGGACATACACATAAGAAATGTCCTTGTAAGAATTGTCATGCTCCAATTATGATGCAACAAACAAAAGGAATAGGGAAATGTTCACCAAATATTAAAGTAGACTAAAATACAAATGGGATTTGTAAACACAACATTTACTATCATTATAATATGTCTCGCAGTTGCGGCATACATATTAGAAATGGAAGGAGTAACTCAAGGAAATACTCAAAAACAACAACTTGTATTTGGAATTCCTGCAACTTATATTTCGTTTGGAATCATTATGAATGCAGGAATTGTGATTTACCTTTTGTTTTTAATAATATGGAATTCAAGAAAATTATCAACTAGTTCAATTGTAATTGCATTTGCGTTATTATTGGGTCTGTTTGTACTTGAAATCATAGTTACAGTATCAAATGTTAGACTACCATCATCTGTTATTACTTATATCATTATAACTATCAATTTCTTGATAAGAATGTATTATATTTTAGAGTTTCAACAAACTGGTATACCTGCAATTACAACTACAGTTGCAGATTCATCAACATTTAAGAAAGAAACTCCAGAAGAATACATTGCTAGAAAAGAGAAACAGGAACAAGAAAGAAAACAAAGACAAGAAGAATATGAAAAACGAGAAGCTGAACGAAAAGAAAAACAAGAAGAATATGAACGACGAGAAGCTGAACGAAAAGAAAAACAAGAAGAATATGAACGACGAGAAGCTAAAAGAATGGAAGAAAAGGCTGCGTGGGAAGCAATGACTCCAGAAGAAAAGAAAGCAAAGGCGGCAGCAGATAGAGCCAAAAAGGCAGAGTCTAAAAAAGAGTAAATAGTCGTTAAATTAATAACTTTCACAACCTTCAACTATTAATAAACAAATGAGTCGCCGAGAAGTTTTACCAATTGTAGATGAAAATGGACCTATTGATTATCTTGAGGAGGACCCAGAAGTTCCAACTCAACGATACTGTGTGATTTCATTTTTGTCTCCTGAGAAAGTGATTAAACAAAAGAATGAATTCTACAATGAAGAGTTTATTCAATGGTTGGAATATGATTGGAAGGTTAAGGGAATGGAGAATTTCGTAGCATTTATCTCCAAGAAATACTCTTTAAAAATTGATGATCTTTTCAAAGATTTGGAAGAATTCCGTAAAATTCATAACGAAGAAATCAAGAAGACAGATGTGCATGAACAGTACCAAGTCTTTTTACTTAAGAATGAAAAAGAATTGGAAACTAAGTTTTCTGAAAAGGTTAAATTCCGAACAAATGTAAGAGGTGTAAAACTTCGTCGTGTGTTTTCCAACTTAGAAGAAACTCAAACATTTGCAAAGATTCTTCAACGAAGATATCCAAACGATAACCTTTATATTGGAAAGGTTGGTGCTTGGTTACCTTGGGACCCATCCGAACATTTGATGCCGGAAGTAGAATATGCAGAGAAGGAGTTGAACGAGTTGATGAGAAAATATAAGGAAAATGAAGTCAATCGTGAAATCTTCTTTGAAGAGGAGAAGGCTGAAAAGATTCGTCTTCAAAAAGAGGAGAACGAGAAAAAGAGAAAACAAGCATTTACTGACCAAGGATTGGCTGATACTAGACAAATTGAAGATGCACTTCAATCATCGGTTCATCCATCAGAAGGCGGAATTAGAGATATTTAATTAGCTTTTTTAACATTGACCCAAGGACCAGCGTTCTTTTTTCTAACTGCATCTGGATTAAATTCATCTGCCGCTAGCATTGTACTGGTAAATGGTTTATTATCAACCCACAGGGAATCATCGCACATTTTAAAAGGAGGATGGGCGCTGGCTTTATACCAAAATACTTGGTCTTCTAACTTGTTAGATTGAACACCGTTACAAATGACTAAACATTCATAATTTTCAGTACATTGGTCCATAAACTGACAGAACATTTCAAAAGTAGGAAACATACCTGCGAAGTTCTCATAAATACGCTTACGATTTCCAATACCGTTCTCACGAAGAATAAATACGAAATCAATATTTGTTCTCAAATTTGGAGTAATACCTAATGGATATTGCATAGTAATTAAAGTAACCATATCAATGTGACGACCATTCATAAAGACATACCGAGTTGACTCTTCACGAATCCAAGAAGCATCGTATAAACAATCATCTAAAATTAAAAACGCACGAGGGTCTAAATTAGAATTTCCACCTTTTGATTTCTTTTCATGTTCACGAGTTTGCTTTACTGCTAATTGTCTTTTAATAGAATTCATAACTATTTCAGGTTTATACTTGTCATGAATCAACTTAGAAGGTACAATATCTTGGAAAAAAGGATTGGCGACCTCAGTACCTGAAATAACTGTTCCAATCGGAAAACATGCCTGAGTATTGGCTAAAATATCCTTCACTAAAAAAGATTTTCCAGTATCCTTCTTTCCTATAAGAACTATCATGGGAGATTTATGGGAATCTATTTGACATCTGTCTACGATTGTCTCCATGTTGAATTTTTTAATTTGAAAATTCATCATATTGATATTACTGCGTGAAGTTTTTAGTTATGCTTTAACCCACTTTCTATAATATGGTGAAGCGGAAACAATCTACTAACAGCGAGCTTCGCACGAACTCGATGAGTATGAATGTTCAAAGGTATATTGATTTGGCATTTTTAAGAACAGGTGCTAAGCAGTATTGGAATATAGAACATATTCAACCATTCTTTCCATCGGTGGAAAAGTTGTTCAAAATAGAAGGATTGGAGTCACCGATAGAATATGGAATTAAATTTCAGAATCAAATTTCTGGAATTTTAGGAGAATCTCAAATAAGATTACAAAATGGACAAGTTGTTCAAGTTCATAAAAAAATTAGTATGGTATTAAGTCCATTCAAATGGATGCAGGGTCTTTATGGAAAAACATTTGGATTACCATCTACCTTGGAACAATCTACTTTAGTTCATCATAAACTTCAAAATCCTAATAATTCTGCGTATGTAGGCTCTATTATTTCCGCCGCGTTGTCAGAGAGTTCATGTCTTCATTTTCCAAAAGTATATGGTGTATTTACTGGATTATCACAACATCATACTATTAATATTTCTGACGATTACGAAGATTTATGTGATAGAAGTTGGTTTTCACAAAATATTGGAAAAACATTTGAAATGAAACTTTCAGACAATGTTCAATCCTTTTCAGAATTTTCACATACAAGAAAAGCAAGACTTGAAGTTCAATTGGGAGAAGATATTGTATTAGATGATGTGAAAGAAATAGATGGAGTAAATGTTCCAGAAGCTGTAGAAATTGGGGAAATAAAGGCAATGTTTAAAGAAGAGGAAGAAGTAGAAGAAGAAAGTGAATCAGTATCTGTTTCTACAGGATATATGTTTGGAGTGAAATCATGTTCGTGTGGAGGAGAAGATATGGATATTGATGTAGAAGAAGAAGGAACAGAAGAAGAATTTGCTTGGGCAACATTTGAAAATGTACCCGTTCAAATAACTTTAATGGAACAATGTACTGGAACTTTTTATAAACTTCTTATGGAAAATCCAGAACAAGAAAAACACTTAGCATGGTTGACACAAATCATATTTGCATTAGCATACGCTCAACGAAACTTTGCAGTTACACACAATGATTTGCATGGAAATAATGTAATGTATGTTCCATACGAAAAAGAATACTTATACTACAATTGTTCCGGAAACATTTACCGAGTTCCTACTTTTGGATACTTGATTAAAATAATTGATTTTGAAAGAGGAACAAGTTCTATTAAAATTACAGGAATGAAAGAGCCAAAACAATTTATGAGTGATCATTTTGCATTAGATGAAGAGGCAGGTGGACAATATAATTTTGAACCTTTTTATAACTCAAAATTTCAAACAATCAAACCAAATCCATCCTTTGATTTAGCCAGATTATCTACTTCTTTATTTTGGGATTTGTTTCCAGAAGGGCCGGACCATGAAGAATATAAAACCAATCCAGTATTTGAAATGTTAATTCGTTGGACAAATTCCAGTGAAGGAGGGTCTCTTTTATTTGGAAAAGAGGTTCCAAATCATGACAGATATCATGGATTTCATTTATATAAAGCAATTGCCAGATTTGCTAAAGATGCCATCCCACGAAAAGAAATAATTAATTTGAAACCTTTGTATGGAATTTCGGAAATTCCTACTGGAGAAACTATTTGTAGTATTGAAATTTAAATACATAAATTTTAAAGTAACAAATGATAAGTGTTGTAATACCAACTTACAATCGTTTTATACCTTTGTTAGAAGCGATTGAAAGTGTAAAGACTCAAACATATAAAAATATTGAAATTATTGTTGTAAACGATGCTTCCACACAACCAGAGTATGAAACTTATGATTTTTCTGGTTGTAAAATTATTCATCTTCCTATAAATTCAAAAAAATTACTTGGAAATTCTGCTCCAGGATATGTTAGAAATATCGGAATTGCAAATTCTTCTGGAGAATATATTTCTTTTTTAGACGATGATGATATTTGGCTTCCTAATAAATTAGAAATACAAATTGATAGTATGAAAAAATATAATTGTGAAATGGCATGTACAGAAGCTTATTATGGAATAGGTAAATATGATTCAAACAATAATTATCAGTTATACAACAAAGAACATTTTTTTAATATCCTCTTAAATATTTTCATTTCTAAAGAAAGACTTGATTTATTTCATTTAATTCAAAAAGAAGCAATATGGAATAGGGAATTTTTGTCTGTACATAATTGTGTTATAACATCATCTGTATTAGTTTCTAAAAAAATAATAAAACAAGTTGGTTATTTTAATCCATACATGAGTCACGCAGAAGATTATAACTTATGGATGAAAGTTTTAAATTTAACAAATTGTATTTGGATAAATAAACCATTAGTTTATTATGATGGAAATCATGGAATTAGAAACTAGGAACACCTACAAACATTTCTTGAACTTCAGGAATATTAACAGTATTAGCAACTTCGCTCACAACATTGGTTACAACTTCTGGAACAGCTTCTGCAGTTGTAGCGAATACGACCCCCGAAGTAATTAATCCACCAAATAAACTTAACTTTCCAGCTTGTTCCCATGAAATAGGTTCACCTTTTGCTTTTCTTTCAAGTGCATACAGAATGAATGCTACAAGGGCCACGGCAATGGACGCAATAACAATCATCATTTTCTTATTCGCAAACGAAGGGAAAGTTTACAAATTTAGAACGAGAGTTTCTCCGACCTTTGATTCTAATTCTTTCATAGGGTCTTCTGGTTCTGGAAGTGGTTCCGGAGCAGGTTCAGGTAATGAAGTTGGCTCTGGTTCTGGAACGACGACTGGTTCTGGAAGAGGTTCAGGTTTATCCAAATCTTCAAACTCAATTGTTTCTACTTCATCCGAAAAAGTAAGTTTTGGTTTTTCTTCTTCCTCTTCCTCATCATCTTCTTCCTCAACTTCAGATTCTTCTTCAACTTCTTCTTGGATAGAAGATTGAGGTTCTTCTGAAAAATATTTCTTTGTGATTGCTTCCCAAGGTAAAAATGCACGAATAACTTGTTCTAAACATTCTTGAATGATTCGTTGAATATCCTGTCTATTACGAGCTTGTTGTTCGGCGGATACTCCAACTGTTTTAAAAAGGTAAGCAACTTGCCACAGTTTACGAGCAGAATGTTTATAAAGTTCATGAATAAATTTGGCTAAACTTGGACTATCAAAATCAATTTTAATTTGAGAAGATTTTCCTTTGTAATGTAAAGATGCAAATGATTTCATATATGCAATAAATACACCTAGTAATAAATCATCAAAATAAGTACATTTAGAAACTTTTTGAATTCGTTCAACTTCTGTAGACAAAGTAGAATCTGACCATTCTGGAATACGAGTCAACATATTCTGAAAAGTTCTCAAAATTTGGTCTAATTGATTATTACGAATACACAAATCTTTTGCGGATTCATAAATACTCCAAAATCCATCAGAAATTGGACCAATTAACAAAGAACCTAAATGTTCTCTTAAATGATTCTTAGCAATTTCAGTTTCTGACATTTGTTATTTTTGATTACTATAATTGAAAACTAAACAACGCAAAACGAATTTTAATTTATGAAAGAAAGTGAAGAACATAAAATTACAAGATGTTAAACAATCAAGAAATTGAAACAAAACTTAATGCCCTCGTAGAATGTCTCGCAAAGAAATACAAATTTAAAGCAGACCAAGCTATACAATTCCTTAAAACAGGAACAGATGTAAATCATATTGCAGGGTTTCTTACAGAAGAACCGGTAGTAGAAGACCCAGCAACTGAAAAAATTCGTAAAAATATTGCACTTTGGACTAAAAAATTGAACGATAACAAATTCAAAGACGAAGAAGCAAGAAACAAACACATTGAAAAACTTGAAAAAGAAAAGAAAAAACTTGAAAAACTAACTGTTGTTTCGGAACCTGTTCCTGAACCGGAAGAAAAACAAGAAAAAAGAATTTCGCGAATGTCTCAAGTATTATCTAAACACCTCAAAGTTGCACTTGAAGAAGTCAATCTTGAGATGACAGATAAATTAAAAAAAGAATTTGTCAAATTTGTGGATGATTTAACAGAAGATGATTATCGGAGGACTGGCTTGGCTGATCACATGCGAGAATTCGCCAAATCTAAAGTCCCTATTCCTGAGACAGTGGAGCCAGAAAAAGAGCCAGAATTCACTAGCGACATGGTGGTTCAAGAATGTGACATTTCCGAGTTACGAACAATTAGAAAAGTTTTAAAAGAAAATACTAATAATCCAGGTATTTATTTGAATACTAAAGATAATAAGTTTGTAACAGGTCCAAAAGAAGAGCCAGACGAAGACTATGAACTAAATACTTTTAATGGAAAAGAATATATGGTTGGAGTAACTTCTAACAGAATATATGAAACATTAAGCATTGGTGATGTATTTGTTGGATTCGCAGGGATTGGACAATTTGAAGAATTTAATCCCAAAATCTAATTACACAATTAGGAAAGCTATATTTAAAGAAACTATACACTCCAACACATTCAAACAATGNGCNTGGAACAAAGATTTCTTTTAATTCCGGAACTATTTGGATTTCACCTTTGTAATTTCTTGTAAACTCTGACCAAGCATACTCAAAATTGATATCCGGATAATTCCTAGGAATTTTTCTTTTATAGAAAGTATTATCTGAACTATCCTNTGTAAAAACAAGAAGCTTTTCAACTTTATTTGCTTCTAAATATGCCATACTCAATATACGATCCCATACTTTTTGCCATGAACTTACAGTATTAATGTCATAATAAGTATCGTAATAGGATTGTGTTATATTGAGCTCAATGTCCACAACTAAAGAATCCATTTTTATTACTTAAAAAATTACCTTTAAATGATGTCTGTTGAACTAAATAATCTTATCCAAAATACTATCGGGGGAAGTAACCAGAATGAAAAGAATGGAATAAAGAACGCAATACCTGCCCAAAGGTAAGGAGAAATAAAATGATTTCCAAATTCGTATGCTGAAAACACAGACAATGTTTGAAGATAAACTCCAAAGAAAATAGCCAAATTTCTAAAGATAATTCCAATTGCGGACATAGCATGTTGAGATGCTGGAGCAGTAGCAGTTACTGTTGGTGGAGGTGGATTTATAGACACCATATTTCCATCTTTTTCAGTCAAGGTTTTGGAAGCCTCTCCGTTTATAGAATAGGTAATTGTAATGGTTTTAGTTTGACCGGGTGCTGGGTCTTCAACATTCAAAGCATCCGGTGAAACTGTAAAGTTCAATTTTCCTNGTTGTATATGCGATGTTACTGCTTTTGTGACATTGACAATCTTGGTGCCTACGCCATAGGTGGCAGATGAAATAGAGATTCCACTACTCATTCTTATTATGAAGAGAACACGACATTTGCTACGCCTCCCAAAACTCTCAAAAAGTTATACGATTCTGTATAGGCTCTAACATTGAAAGTATACTGATATGTTTGAGCATCTCCTTTTCGTATAATGGTAACCAATTCATCAGGAGTATACAAAAGCTGTCCATGAGTTCCCCTTGCCAGTGGGTTTACAATAGTTGGGTTTGCAGAATTAGCAGTTGATTTCAATACACATACAGAGGTAGTTGCAACTGGTCCAGTAAAAGATGGTTGAACATAAGTATTTCTCAAAATAGTTTTATTGAATTGGGACCCATTGATTTGACCGGATGGTTGTTCTGTGTTATGATTGAGAGCAAAGGAGTAAGAATAAACTCCTGGTAAATCTTCAATTGTTCTTCCAGTATGATGGCGATAATTTTGAATTTTTGAAAAGAAATCGGTAGTTTTGGTAGAGAATCTGTCTTTACCGTCAAGAACAATGTTTGATTCCAATAAAATATCGCGTTGTGAAACATTTGTAGGTTGATTGTTTCCAGAAGAATACCATGGAGTCATATATGCCATTGTAGTAGAATCCAAAGGTGGTTTTTGTGGATCTGTCCAATTTGTGTAATTATCATAATCATTCAACAATGCTCGGTCACTTCGCTGAGCTACCCATACAACGCGAGTACATAAATTTCTCATCGTCAATTCTATATCGTTTGAAGTACCATACTGTCCAGCTACTTCTTTCAAATCAATTTGAGTAATTTTAAAAGAATGGTCGGTTTTTGCGATATGAACTAATTCTGCATCGGTTAAAAAGATATAATTACATTCAAGGAAAGGGTTCAATTTCCAAGTCATTAAGTTTGGATTGTAAGGGATGGTTGGATTAGAAAATAGANGGGGACTTAAGAAATGAGGCATTTGAAAAGTTGAAATAGAAGAATCAGGTGCAATACGAGTTGCAAAGGTAGAAGAAGAAGGACGAACATCAATCACAGTAAATAATTGATAAATGTTTTTCAACTCTACTACAATTTCAACTTCTGAAAGTTGAAGAGCAATTAAAGGCAACGCTGAACCAACTGATTCACAAAACCAAAAATGTAAAGGGATTGTTAATGTTTTACCAGCAATAGAAGGTTGTGCTAAATTACTATCAGATGAAGAAATCGCATGAGGATATTGATTTAATCTATCGTAAGCATTTGCTGGGTCGTATAAATCTGATGTGTTTCCAACCATATCGTCAACAATCTTCTTTTTGTTCGCATCAAACATCGTTGAAGCATATAATTTCATCCATTCACCAGTATGTCTTACGATTTCTTGACCATTGATTAAAATAGCCACATAATTAATCATGTTATAACCAACATTCTTAATCCATTGAAACTCGTATCCAATTGCGTTTGCATTTGGGTTGGTATGTGGATACGCTGGATTTGTTTGTGTGAACGGAACTATAGGAGAGTATATATTCGGTAAACTTAAATTTAGGTAACAATCATTTAGTAGTTGGGCGTACCGTTCTACTTTTGCTCTCAGTGTTAAACTCCCCGACGGAGGTAGATTTAGATTTGTCGTTTTGAAATACAATTGAAAGTGTTCCATAGCGAAATCGGTGTGGCGTTTGTATACGGATCGGAAGTGGGTGAAAGAAGGGTTTCCATTGACCAATTGGTCTTGGGCGCCCTTCCCAACTAATTGCATTAATCCACCAGTCATTCTGTTATATCTTTTACAGATTATGTCTATAAATTTGACTCGTTTAAAGAAAGCTTGTTTCTTCCAACTAAACTATCAAATGGAGCTCACATATGTTACAATTGTTGTTTTGGCGTCTATGATTTTTGTTTTATCGGGTATGGTCGGTTACCTTTACTGGCAACAAACCCGTATGTTACAACACATTCAATCATTAGCAATGGTTGTATCTACTCATATTCCAAAACCTGAACCCGAACCCGAACCCGAAGTAGAGCCTGAACCCGAGACCGAGGCCGAACAAGAGGAGGAAGAAGAGGAAGAAGACGAAGAAGATGACCGAATTACAGTAGAAGTTGTAGAAGGACCTCCACAACCTCCTAAGGAAGTAGATGTAGATGATATTGAAAAGAAGACCGCAGTTCAACTTAGAGAAATGCTTACCGCAAAAGGTATTCCATTTGGAAAACGCGATGCAAAACCTGTTCTCGTCCAACTTTTAAAAGCAACTGCTTAAACAATGAATAGTTATAAAGTATAATGAAATTGGTTTCATTTGATGTGGGATTACGCAACCTTGCCTTCTGCGTGTTAGAAGGAACTAATCGTTCTGATGTTAAAATTCTTCATTGGGATTTAATTGATGTGATGGCAGAATCAGCAGGACATGATGAAGCCAAATGTTTTAAATGTAAGAAACCTGCAAACTGGATGAAACATGATGAATCGGCATATGCATGTAGAGTTCATTGTCCAAAAGGTTCAAAACCAGTAACAAAGACTTCCTTGAATAAACAAGACATTTCAAAATTAAAAGAAACCGGAAATCAATTTGGAATTACTGGAAATACAAAAAAAGAATTAGTTGAAAAGTTATACAATTATTATGCCGAAAATGTTTGGAAACGATGTGTGAAATCTACCAAATCAATGTCTGTAGTAGATTTAGCAGACCCAATCGCTCAATGTTTAGAAAGTCGTAAAGAATTGTGGAAACATGCAGATTTAATTGCATTTGAACAACAACCTGATAAACGAATGCTTTGTGTACAAGCTATGCTTCATATGTGGTTCGTATGTCAAGGATATAAATGTAAAGGTGTTTCTGCAACCCATAAATTAACAAATATCATTACATTAGATGACCATACTAAAACTTATAAAGGTCGTAAAAAGACAGGTATTCTTCATGCAGGAGAACTTGTACCAACACCTGAATTAAAAACTTATATGATGAAACACCCTAAAAAAGACGATTTAGCAGATGCTTTTTTACAAGGATTATGGGTTCTTGAAAACTCAAGGCGGTAAAATGAATTTATTTAATGAAATAAATGAAGAGTATTAGAATGAAAGTAACTGGAGTTCTAGAATTGAACTCTCGTATTAAATACGGACTTACTTCAAAAAATGTACCAATTTATCTGTTTCGTCCATTAGATACATCACTAGGATTATGTATTGTTGGAAGTTCATATAGAGACATCTCTACAAATGTATTAGCAGTTGCAGAGGTAGCTGAATTTGACAAAACAAAATTAACACGAGGAAATTTAATAAGAATTATTGGAAAATGCGGTGATTACAGAGCAGAAAAAGAAGCGAATCTTTGCAGATATTCTACCGTGAGTTGGAAAGGTTTAAACTTATCTACTATCAAGGTGCCTGAAATGGAGTTTCCTATACTAGGTGGGTATACTTTCAATATTGATCCGTTTGGATGTGAGGATATAGATGATGTTTTCACAATTGGTGATGATGGATATTATTATATCACAATCGCAGATGTTGCTTCGTGGTTTCATACGAATATAGGTCACGAATTTATTCCAAAAGCAGCAGAATTAGGACAAACTTATTATTCTAACGGAGGTGTTGTAGCACCTTTATTACCATTTCAAAAGGAATGTTCCTTACTTTTAAATCAACCAAGACTTGGAGTTTCTCTCAGATTCAAATGGGAAGATAATAAAATTACAAATGTATTATTTCTGAGGACAATGGTTGTAAATAATGAAACTTTTAATTACGAAAGTATTTATAACTCTCCAGTTTCAATGATAATAAAAGATATTGCTTCTTACTTGGCTGGAANAGATTTAGTTGATTCTCATGAATGGATTGAACAATTGATGATTTTCTATAATGTAGAAGTTGCTAAAATTTTAGTTGAAAAAAAGAACGGACTTTTAAGAGTTCATGAAAAAACAAGTAAAGAAAAAGTTGAAGAATATAGAGAAATTATTGGATTAGATGCAAAATATTTAGCATATAAATCTGCAGAATATGTTTGGGCTTATGAAGATGGTGAAAAAACACATTGGGGACTTGGAAAACAATACTATTGTCATGCAACTTCTCCAATTAGACGATATGCAGATATTTTAAACCAATTAGTTATTACTAACAGATGGAATACAAGCTTCTTTATTGAAAGTTATAAATTGAACGAATCGTTTGAAAATTCAAAGAAATACGAACGGGACGAATTCTTCTTAGAAAAATTAATGTTTCATACAGAGAACCGTTGTATTTCTGCAATTATAATCAACGACCACCGAGTTTGGGTTCCTGATTGGAAACGCTTAATAACATACAAAAATGAAAAACAACCTGGAACAAAAGGAACATTATACTACTCTCTTGATATGAATCAACCAACTTGGAAACGAAGAATGGTATTTAGATTCGAAGATACAAACTATCTGGAATAACGAAATCCCTTACAACCTTGTTTTTCATATCCTTCATTTTTTCTACCATCTCTACATCTTCTGAAATTGTAGAAATATTAATCCATTCATCAATAATATTTGATAATTTCAACATTGCTCTTACAAAATTTCCTTGTTCTACACCATATTTCTCACATACGAATGTTTCTCCATTTAACCAATCATGAACTACTGCCATCCAATATTCTGTAAGTTGCCAGTATTCTGGTTCATGGATGTAATTTTCTTCAATATAAATTTGATTTGCATATCTTCTCAACGATTCTACAATATCATCTTTTTCAATAATTTCTTCTGTATGAGGCATTTCAAGAAAACACGATAGAATTTCCGTAATTGTTTCAGCACTTTCATTATGAATTAGTTTTGATTCGTATAACTTAGACATCAATAAAGGATGTCCTTCATGAATTTCTGAAGCTAATTTTCCTTTATTTGTTAATGTATTATTTTCAACATATCCGAATTTTTCAAGAATTCTCTTAAATAATTCCATTTCTTCATTTTTTGAAAGGGTTTCAATTTCTTTATTATATCTTTCAATTTGGTCAGTTATTTTTTTATAAGTTTTATAGTTTTTTTGATACTCTGCCCATTTTGGACCCATATGAGAATTATTCCATCGTTGAAGTGCAGATTGAAGAAGTGTTTTTCCCTTGTTCATTGCAGTTTTCAAATGAATTTCTATAGATTCTTTATTTTTTAATTCTTCTAATACCTCTGGTTCAATAACTGGTAATTTTTTAGATTCTTCTTCAATTTTATGAATGTAATATTCAATTTCAGTTAATCGGATTTCTTCTTTGAAAGTTTGTTTCTCAATTTCTTTACCAGATTGAAGCATTGATAAAATATAACTGTAATCAAATTTTAATTTGGAAGAAACACTGTCACTTTTTCCAGTCATCATTTGTTTCACTTCTAACGGTTCTTCTGGTTTATGAATAGGCAAGTATATGACAATTCCTTTATCATCTTTTCCTCTTCTTCCAGCTCTACCTGCCATCTGCATATATTCTGAAGTTTTCAGCATACGCATAGATTCATCGTTTGGTTTACGAAAGGAAGTAAATACGACAGTTTTAGTAGGCATATTGATTCCTACGGCAAATGTTTCAGTAGCAAAGAGCACTTTCACAAATCCTTTTGCGAATAATATTTCAATAATCTCTTTCAATACAGGTAATAATCCACTATGATGAAATGCTATACCTTTTTCTAATAATGTAACTAAACTGTGATACTGTTCCATCTTCAACAAATCAGGATATCTATGTAGATGAAATTTTATAATATGCTTTACATCTGCAGTTTCACTGGAAGTTAATAACATGTTATTACTTACCTTTTTCGCATACTCTTCGCAATTCTTTCGTGAAAATACGAAGAACAATGCTGGTAAATCCATCTTATTAATCAATTTATTCATGCGGTCTAAGAAGGAATACGTTCTAACATCTCGTTCTACTACATCTTGTCCTTCTTCTCTCGCTTTTACTCGTTCCTTATGTTTTCTTACTTCATCTTCATCACTGTAATACTTTCTTACCCATTTCGCATATACTTCTTCATGAAAGGTTTCTTTAGAATCCATAATTACATCTCCTTCTGGAGTTGTATGAACTAATGGAACAATGCGATATTTCGTTGAAAGTAGATGAATTGGCTTATTCTTGATTTTTCCTAACCATTCTGCGAAGAATTCAGGAGAATCAATCGTCGCTGAAAGAAGAACTAAATTAACTGATGGATTCAGTAAAGTAAGACATTCTTCCCATACTTTTCCTCTATCGTTGTCGTTAATGTAATGCACTTCATCAAATACCACGGCATCTAAATTATCCAAAGATAAACTGGCGGTAATTCCAATATTTTCTGTAGAAGTTCCTTGTTTGTAAAGTAGGTTTCTCAATATTTCAGTCGTCATAATGACAATATCTGCTTGAGGCATGAACTTAATATCTCCAGTCATAATTCCAACTCTATTTCCATAAATCTTTTTCAAGTCATGAAATTTCTGATTTGAAAGCGATTTGATAGGAGTAGTATAGAATACTCGTTTTCCTTTATTCAAAGAATGCCAAATTTGAAATTCTCCGACTAATGTTTTACCTGACCCAGTCTTCGCAGTCACTAATACATTCTCATCTTTTGAAATCGCATAGATTGCATGTTTTTGAAACGGATCCAACGGAAATGTAAAAGGTGTTTCCACTTCCGGAGGATTTGTTGATAAGTCTGGTATAATTAACATTATAATTACTACACCCATTCACTTTATATTTATTTTTTTCGTTTTGCGTTGTAGTTTTCATAACTGACTCGTAAGTTTGAAGTAAATGGGTGACATCCTTGGAGTTGATTTTTTGACAAATAATAGAGTCTCGGAGGCTACTTCCGTAGATATTAAAATGCCTGATTTAGGAGCGATTGACCTTCCAGTATTTAACATTGAGCCTCCTTCAGAAGAGAAACCACAATTAATGCCTTCGTTAGATTCTGTAGGTCCAATGCAAACTTCCGATGGATTTCAAAATTTAAATGCAGAACCATTCTTAAATATTTCACAGCCTTCTAGGCGTATGTCTGATGAGTATGTTATGAAGGAGAAATATGAATTGTTAAGAAAGTTTGACCGTCTTGCAAAACTTGGAGTTCCAATGAGAAAACGATTCACACTTGAGTCTCCTATTGATGAGATGAAGATGGAACTAGAATTCATTAAACGAGAGAAGGATGCTGATGCTACTATTAAACAATTTTGTGATTGGTATGTTACTGGTATGTCTGCATTAGAATGGAGTTCTACGAATGTTCCATTTATGAGAGCATTTGGACTAAACTTAACAAATCTTTCAGAATCCGCTCAAATGAATGTAGCGGATATGGAGGAAGATTTTGAAGAGTTATATGATTTGTATGGTGATAAATTGAAGATGCATCCATTAGTTCGTATTCCAATTAGGACATGTATGATGATTTATATGGTTCATTTAACTAACCAAATGGCACAAAAANCACCTATTCCAAATATGGACCAAATTTTAAGAACTAATCCTGATATTGCTCGTCAATTAGCAACTGCAGCAATGCAACAACAAACNCAAAATCGTACATCTGCTGGAGCAGTAGCTCCACCAATGGCACCTCCTGCAGGTAATCCACTCGCTGGACTTTCAAATTTTATGAACAGTATGATTCCTCCACCGCCAGCTCAACAAACAAATGTTAGACCACCACCAACTTCTGTGAAACCAGCAATCAAGTATCCTAAACCAAATCCTCAACCACAAATGGCAAAAGTAGAATCACCAGCTCCAGCACCAGCTCCAATTCGTGAAATGAAAGGACCTTCTATAAACATTGATGACTTACTTAAGACGGTCGATTCCAATATTGAAACTACTAAAAAAG
>JGI24890J29729_1000856_pt1 | contig 16224 bp, 18 predicted proteins | sample FreactcultureFD7_FD_29729 | JGI IMG/M metagenome (IMG submission 29729)
ACAAAGAGCCACTAGTAGAACTTGTAGTAGCAGGACCACCTACAACATAAGGAATCAAGGCCCCAAAATCAGCACCGGCTATGGCGATACTTATAGTACGCAATCCACCAGAGCCACCGCCACCACCGCCGCCTGGGTCTGGGGCCCCTTTACCCGTGCCACCAGAGCCACCGCCACCAACTATGGTTATGACAAGGTTGGCTGCACCAGTGGGTACAGCTTCATTGCCAAAGCCACTAGTGTATGTATGCGTTACCGGCGTGAAATTGGACTTGCCATAAGCATTGCTCAGAGTGATTGCTCCGGACGGTATTCCTAATAGTGTGCGTACAGCCGAATCATTGAGACTTATTTGGGTCGAACCAGTACCACCCAACTCTTTTTCGATTGACTGATTAAGGCCGCCCACTTGCGTAGTGCCCGCAAGAGAGATGGGCCCAGAAGACACCATCGTCATTTCGCGGCGATTTCCTTGCGAAGTTCCTTGATAGCCTCGACCAACAGCGGGACCAGTTCACTATAGCGAATTGTCATATACTGCTTGTCCACCGGGGCTGGCGCAATGACCTCGGGCATTACCTTCTCTACGTCCTGGGCAGAGAGGCCGACATGCCGCTCCTTGAGATAGCCCAACGACTTTGCCATTTCATTAGGCTCATAATAGAAGCCGGTCAGCGAGCATACCTTGTCCAATGCCGATTCGATATTCCCAAGGCGCGTCTTAAGCCGGTCATCCGAATAGAAAGCGGTGATATTGCCCACAGCAGCAATTGACCCAGCCCCGGCGTTGGTCGTACTTCCTACGAGGAATGAGCCGTCTGTTCCGAATTGTGCAACTTGCCCACCATTGACACCAACAATTATCGGGGACGAAGTGCTAGTTCCAATGAAGAGGCCGCCGGACGACAAAGAATTATCAATAACTATGGAACTGTTGGCGAGAGACCGCCCAAACAATGTGCCGGTGGAGGCGGCAGGATAACGGGCGAGTGTGAGCGAATGAGAATAATCTTGAGCACAAATATCCATTCGCATCGCGGACCCAACGCCATTAGTCGGGTTGAGAGTGCGGATTGAAGGTTGTCCCGCAGAAGCAGACGTGCAATCGATGGGCCCCGTTGCTGGCACCATACCAATGCCAAGCCCCGTTAAATTAGAAATGCCGCTGGCAGAAGTCCATGTAGCTCCATCAGGCATAGTGACTGTGCCGGTAAACGTGGGATTTACAAACGCTGTCACGACCGCCGCGACATTCGTGCCATCGGACCATAGCGGTAAAGTCCCACTCGCAGGAACAATGATGGTCGTGCCCGCAGGACTTCCCGAGCCGTTATTGACACCGACGCTCAACGTAAAAGCGCCAGTGGTCGAGTTCTTGACGACGAACGCCTTCGTCTTAGTTGCGGGGAACAGAACATTGATATTGCCCGTCAGGACCCCGGTGAACACAAAAACTTGGTTGCGTTCTTCGTCGGCGGCCCCATTGGTATTGGTCAGCACAACATTCGACGAGCCTGCAACGCTCTTCGTGAGGACGCCCGCAACGGCACTATCGACAAGGCCCTGGTTCGTGTTGAGCAGAGTGCCCCACACATTTGCAACGGCGGGGTCTCCGGGCGTGGGTTCGATTAATCCTAAATTTTGTGAAAAAGAGCTGATATTAGCCTCCTATGCTTTGTAGTATTTTCTTACGTTTATATGAAATCCACGACGGATCGACATTAAACATAGTAGCTATATCTCTTATATCCCTTGCCATTTTTAAGGTTTGTAATCTTGTAAACGATCATTGGCCCCTCGTCGTAGCGGTAGCGAGTTTCGGTGACGAGAACGGAGCCCAAAGAGAACCTTGACTCTTGGCACGCGAGATTTCTTCGGAGGCGCTCGTCTTAAGCGTCTGATACTGCGCCTCCCAAGACACGGCCATCTTCGGATCGTCCGACTGCATACCGAAGTCCCGCTGATAACCCGCGAAGAAAACCATTGCACACGCAAGAAAAACGTCGGGCAAGTAAGTGGTAAGTATGGTCGTCGTATTAGAAGCGCTCAACGGCGTGGGGCGGAACGTGCCGTAGAACTCCAAAGTGTACGAAGCATCGGGACACGGGGCCAAAGCCACTGCCGTATCCGACTGCGACGAGAAATACCGGGGGATCGATGGGGCCACCTGCGACACCTGTCCAGCAGGCCAGAACATATTCAAGGCGTCCACCGTTACCCGCTGGACCAAGTTTCGGGAAGCTCCGGCATCGTCCTTCCCAGCGCCCGCTGGGGTAATGACGTAGAGGCTGTTCATGACAATCATGCCTGTCGGCACATTGACGCTGCGGGTGCCACTGACAGTGGTAGCCGTTTGCGTCTCGAACGTCTGCATCAAGTCCAATTCGCGGTACATCCGCTGTTCGGCATACTCAATGGCCCGGGGCAGAATCACGTTAAAGTTGGGGTCGCTGCTAGGGGTCGCCGAGGCCGCATTGGTAATAGTCGGCAGAAGGATCAGCAAATCTGCGCTGGCATTTACGAAGCTGCTGTAATCCAAAGGAAATCCCCCGAGCCCTAACTTATTGTTGCATAATACCTGTCAAGTGGTACGCGGTAAAGCGGTGGTGAGGGTGGACACTATTGGCCGGTCAGATGTCCTCATCGTCAGTGACGTAGGGAGGTATCGGCGGAACGCCGGTCTCAGCCTGTTCGGTGGCCCACCAACCTGGGCGGGGGTCCTTCAAGGGCACCGGATCGGGACCGATGACGATGACCCGGCCTTGTTCTTGGGGAATATCTAGACAGGTTCTAGTGCACACCCGAAGAAATCGGTTGACTAAATTTGCCCCGGACCAATCCATTTGCCATACTAAGTCCTTCAAATGATATAGAAATCCGCACCTGTCGCAGAATCCGACAGGTTCAGGTTCTCTACTATTTGTAGGAGCATATTGGTTATGTGGAGGAAGCCCTGCCATTAACAATTACCTTTTGGTCTTAGGTCTGGTCTGTTGTTGTATACAGACTCATTTACCCGAAGCAACTCGTCTGGCGTTACTGAACTATCGGTCGCGTAGCGAAAAATCAAGTTGGCTGTTCGTTTACGCTTTTTAGCGCATACAGCAGAAATACTGGATGCGTGGACAGAATAAAATTTACCGGCAGCTAACGCACTTTCGAATTCTTGCCCGGTGTTTAGACAAATTACTTTCTTCCTAATTTTTTGTGGGCCAAGTTTTCTGAAATCAGTCCAAGCTTGACGCCGTTCATCGGTGTTATTGCGAATGGACATTGCTTCAACAACGTGTGCCGGAAGCTTTTTTCCGGTCCAAAATCCTGGGCGACCCAAATTTGCCGCACGAACTTTCTCTATGGCTGCTTGTGGCATCTTGTATCCAACCGAACCCATGCCCCCCGCAGATAAATTATACTGAGGTTTCAATGCGGCGATCAATTTAATCTCTTGGGAACAGGCTTCTTCGTAAGACCTACAAATCTTGATTACAGAGAACTTAAATGCGTCTTCGCCATATTTTCGTATGGCTCTGTGGAAATACGCCGAAGAACCATTTCTGGCGGAATAAAAATGCTTGGCGCGACGAGCCTTAATAGAATACACAGATATTCCTATATATCGCTTTCCATTAATTAAATTTGTAGCTTGATATACTATAGACTTTCTATCACAAGCTCTAAGTTGTTTATTTGTGACTCTTGCCATCAGGAAAAATATCCACTGAAGTCGGGGGAGACATAAAAGGAGACCTTCTCGACGTCGGCATCGCTGGCCTCTTGCCAGACTTGCCGGGAATATTGTTCGAGGATGGTGGCCATCTCTGGCCGCCACTTGATGGCGAGGTGGGCCGCAAGTGCGGCGGTAAACGCCTCGATGAAGCGGTAGGGAATGTTGATCTGGGCTCCGCCGGACATGGAGGCGTCCTGCATCTGCGAGTTGACGTAGAAGACAAACTCGTAGGGGCCATTGGCATCGGGCACCGGCCAGAAGGTCAGTGAGGGCACGATCGTCCGATCAAACCAGAAAGAGGTCGGGGTGCCCTGCTGAAACTTGTTGCTAAGGGCGGTGTAGTCCGCCCGGGACATCGGGTAGAGGACACGATCGTAAGGCGACTGCGTTGCAGGCTGCGACTGGATTTGGGCAAGGCCGCCATTCATCGAGACGGTCACGGCAGAAGTCGATACCTGTTGCGACTGGATAACAAAGCTGTTAGTCGCCACCGACAAGATAAGGTAAGACCCGCTCAGAACCAAGCCGCCGACAGTCACGGGAACCTCAACGTTGAACGTCTGTCCTGGCAGGAACGGCTGATTGGTTAGGCCGACCGTCACATTCCCGGTCGAGCCGTCCGTTGTGAAGAGCGGGACACTATTGCTCGACGATGCAGAAAGGGCCGGGATCGCTGCCGTTATAGTGTAAGTATTCGTCGAAGGCACTGACACCACAGGATAAAAACCGGAGATGACAATGCCGCCAACGGCAACCGGCGTGGCGACGTTGATGTAAACGCCAACGGACAACCCGTGGGACGGCTGTGTCACAAGGATCGATGTTGACCCTAAAGCGGTGGTGAGGGGGGCCGAAAGATTGGTCTGATTGCTAAGGTTCCATTGACGGATGACCTGTGATGGTAGGACGTCGATGGTCGTTGCGGGCAGGGTGTAGTTGGGCTGCCCTTGGACAAGCGTCAGGGTTTGCTGCGAGACCTCCCAGAGGTTAACGCCCAGATTGGACCACCGGGACTGGACCATGTTCAGGGATCGCTGGCCGGAAAGGAGCATGTCCGGCGTCAGGGACGGGGCGCGCCACATCGTCCGCTCGAACGCCTCGATAAGGAGGTCGCTCGCCTGGATCGACGAGAAGTTGTACGTCCCGGTCGAATTAGGGGTTATTGCCACTTTTGTCCACCCTCACCACCGCCTTGTCCGTACCATGAATATTGCAGTATGTCATATGTGATCTTTAGCATGCTGAAGCCTATAGCCGAAGATGCGAATGATGAAGCTGCGGTCGGATTCGTTCATGTCTTGCCGTCAAGCAGCCTTTCGCCGGTCTGCATCTTTCACGTTATCATTCACGGCAACGGCACGGTTGAGTGGCGTAAGCGGCATAAGACGCGCAGCGCTATGATTGGGACACGCGCCAGCGTCCAATCCGGGACCATCAACAGTCCACTTTCCAGCATCGCCAGAAGTCAGCATATCAAAATTGTTGCTGATATCCGTGTCTAGGGTGGCAACATTTCCAATACCAATTCCGACATTTGACCACTTGTTATCTGCTACGGCGACGGTTTGGTTATTACCCCCGACCTGAAGTGTTCCGACGTAACCGGCATAGGTAGTGCCACCAACGGCGGTCGTGCCGCCCGTCCCAAACGGCATTATGACTTGGCCCTCCCGGAATGTCTGCGCCGCCTGCGTCTCGCCGGAGCCTGACCCATTGGAGACGGTATAATCGGCACCGCTTCCAGATATAACGAGTGTAGGGTGCGCTTGGCGGTCAGCCATGCGAAGCGCCACAATCTGAGGTGTAATCGTACCACCCTTGGTCAAGTCCGTAGTTGGCGTGATGCTAGTGGAATTTATATGAAGATGGCTTGTGCCGTTTCCATTATCCGCAAGCGTTGCAATGAACTGTGGCGCGGTAGAACCTGCATTACGGACAAGAATCTGATTGGGGTAATAGATTTCGCTGCCGGAGACCCAACCGGATGTACTCCAGGTCGATGTCGCTGGACTTGTAACGTTATCGCTCTCACTGCCCTTTCCGCTGCCGTTCGCATCAATATCGCCACCAGCGCCTATGCAGTTTCCAAGACCAACATCATTAGAGAAAATATATTGCGCCGTGTATTTGGATATTTGCCCAAGTCGGAACGGGTCGAGTCCAGACGAAGCGATAGCCCGCCCGGCTGTTGTGGAAATGTTGGAAATCATGGTTATGCCCTGAACGTCCAGGGTCAGGTTGAACGCGGACCCAAGGCCACCCAAAACAGGGAACGGGGCTGTAATTCCTCCGAATTGATATCCGTAAGGATATACAGAAGTCAGATTGTGCATTGTTACTGTCGAGGATGACCCTAGTTGCGTCGTTCCGAACTGGACATTCGCGCCGTGGCACTTTGTTCCGTCTATCGCGCACTGCATTGAGTTGCGATAAAATACCGTAGATTGCAGAGTAACATCGACATAGCCTTGATCTATGCGGATCGGATTATAAGTCCAGTCGTGTATATAGATGTTTGAGATTTTAACGTTGTTGTGATTTGGCTGAGATCCTACAGAACTCCAATTCACGCAGTTATTATTCACTGCATAAGTCCATGGACCTCCGGTTGGGTCGCCGCTGTTGCCACCATCGCACTCAGAATTTTCCAGATCAAGCGACACTCCTGAACCATTGGCGTTCAGAAGCGCATTGCCGGTTGTATTCCATTGATCCGGTTCGAGACGGCTATGCGTTACGATGATATTCCCGCGCGGGCTGGCTCCTGTTACGCCACCTGAAATATAAGTCCCGTTATGGCCACCGATTGCGTAAAAATCCATAGCATCAAATGTTGCAGTGAACCCGGTAGATGAATTTCCAAAAGTGCAGTTGATATGATCGTCTGTCGTGGCCGTTCCTTGAAAAAGCTGACATCCAGGCGCAAACGAAAACAGGAAGAACACGCCACTATGGCTTGTTTCGGATTTGCTGATTGTCACGGTGAAGTTTGGCGCCGAGCCGGAGACGGCGGTTACCTTCGGCTGATCCGAATAGTAGGCATGTCCCTTGGAGGGATCATCCCAGACCGTCATGCCCACCTGCGGCGTAGTTCCGTTCTGGGTTGATGAGAGTGTTATCGTGCTTCCGCTAAGGCTGCCGCCACCGGCATAGCTTGGAAACGCAACGCGCGGGTCTTGCAGTGTAGTCGCCGTGTTGCGCCCCACAGGAAACGCTATACCTGCCGGATTGAAGAACGTTGAAGGATCGTGAAAAATTGTCGGCCCAAGACTGCCGCTCCCATCCCTCACATAATCCGCCAGCATGGTTGCGTCCTGGAACTGCGCATTGGCGTCTGCGAATGCACACATGTCGAACGACATGATTGGATCAGGGCATGTTGTGGGCGGAGGTGGCGCGGACTGAGCCCCATGTATCCATGCTTGCGATGGCGTTGGGTTGACAACTGCAAGACAAAAAACAGCCGCGATTATGCAAAAAATGTCTCTGACGAGTTTTGATTCTCGTATCACTTGCCCGCTCCGATCGAAGAAAGACTGTGAAGAACAGCGCTGCCGCCGGTCGGCGTATAGGTCAGCACAATAATTGATGGACCGCCATTGCCGCCTGTGCCGTTGTTTGATGTTTCGCTGGCCCCACCGCCGCCGCCAGCGCCATAACCACCCACACCGCCATTACCAGGGGCGCCCGATAAAGTCGCCGCACCGCCGCCGCCACCGCCGGGGCCAGCCACAGCGCTATCGGAAGTTTGCGTCCAAAGGCTTTCATTGCCACCGTTAGCGCCGAGGGTATGGCCAGCTCCACTACCACCACCGCCCCCACCGCCACCCAAGGTTCCGTTTGTCGGGCTAGTTGTCGTCGTGCCGCCCGTTCCGTGACCCGTTCCGGCAGTACCGTCCCCACCATTGCCACCCGATGTGCCTGAACAAGCCGAGCCTCCCGTTGATGACCCAGCATCCGCACCGCCGCCGCCATTGCCGCCTGTGCAACCAACCGCGTTTCCGGCTTTACCCGCGCCATTTGGGCCGGGCGCACCTGACCCAGAACCACCACCACGATTAGCATTCGCGCTGATGTTGCCGCTTGTCGTGCCCGCTGTGGCTGTGCCGACCGCGCGTGTAACCCCACCGCCTGCGGCACCATTCTGATGGCTAGCATTTCCGCCGCCCTCACAGAGAAGAAAAGTGGTGGAGCTGTTGTTCTTCGCGAGCGTGTCGTTGCCAGAAGCGCCACCCCCATTGGCCGCGCCAACAGCAACGGTGATCGATGAACTTTGCGTCAGAGTGACATTTGAGGCGACGGAATACCCGCCCGAAGCACCACCCGCGCCGGACGCGCCAGAAACCGCTGTGCCGCCCTGGCCGCCAGCGCCAATACATTCCCAGGTATTCGCTGCGGAATTGTAATCGGCCGGAACGGTAAAACTTGTACCGCTTGTGATGAAGACAACGGTTGCAAACGCCGGAGACGACGCCAGCCAGAATAAAGCGGCGAGAAGTGCTGCGAGCCGTTTCATACTATAGACCCGTGTAACCCTGGGCGCTGCAATATAAAGTGCTAACACCTGTCCCGGATGTAACCGAAAAAGCTGTCGCGGCGGCGGTTGCTAATGGGATGGGGAACTGGATATTGGTCGCGCCCCCGGCGGGCAAAATTTCAACCGTCGAAGCCGCATCGCTGAAGGTCAGGACAATGGCTGATGCGCCCGCATCAGTTCGACCGCATTGGAGCGCGGTAATATAATTCTTGAGTGAGCCGCCAGCCGAAGCGATGATAGAATGCGCTGCGGTATCTGTGCTAGTGACCGTGCCACGGACAGCGAGCTCCTTTATGGAATACGGCAAGACAACCTGCTTACCCTCAACTCCACAAAGCGCATTGACTTTTTGCCCGTCTGTTACAGCGGTAGGAGCGGCTGTAGCGGCGCGGCAGCCATTGGCAAGTGGGTTTTCCGTCAGGGACGCGCCGGATGCCGTTACACCTTGAACATTGCCAGTTCCTTTGATGTCGGCATCAATTTGCCGCAAGCAGGCCATGCCAGTGTTGTTTGTGGCGCAGGTGGCGGCATCGGCCTTGGCACCTAATGTGACGCTATTACCGTCCCCCGTGGTCACCGCCACAGAATTATTGAGAGTTTGCGTTCCTAGTGGGCCAACGATGGTAGCATTTGAATATATGTTGCCGCTGGAATCCACTTTGGCATTTCCAACCGCGCCCGTGGCTGTCCCATCAGCCGTACCGCCCATAAGCACCGGGGGATTTGCTGCGGGAGAGCCATTGGCCGTGGGGCCGACAACTTTAACCTGACCAGTGCTATCGCTCGAAACCGTGACTCTCAAAGTCCCAGTATTGGTCGTGCCATTACCCACAGCAGGGGCAACGCCGTTTATCCCGGTGAGATTGACATTGCCACCACCACCACCGCCACTCGCCGTGCAAAGAGTGCCGGTGGTATCTTCGGTTACCGGACGATTTTGTCCGGCGGTATAAGTGCCGTTGGGCGTTCCGCAATTGGCAACGACATTGCCAAGGGCTGGGGCTTGCTGGGCAAAAGCGGGAAGCGGATCGAGCAGAGGCAGCAACGCCAACGCCGAACCGAGTAGTAATACCCCCAAACGCTTCATCGATTGCCCCCTAACCCCACAATACGTTTTACCATCAAGGCGGTGGTGAGGGAAGCCCGGCCTGCGTCAGTGTTAGGCCGAGGCATAAAAGCAAACGGGGCTTGCCGTTTTTATCGGAGCCCCGCCGCTAACTCACACCCGCCAGCGGCAGGCCCTTAGTCGTCCATACTATCGCTAGGCTGTTCGCTCTCGTGACCGGAGCCCTTGCCCGAAGACTGCTTGCCGGGCATCTCGCCCTTGTGCGCCGCACTGAAGGGGCTTTCGCCACCACCCATGCGTCCGCCACGAGCCCGCTTGTCCAGACGGTGCGCCGACTTTTCGCCGTGAACCGAACCACCATGGGCCCGCTTCTTGCCACCGCGCTTGAACGAGTCTTTCTCGTCCATGGCTTCCTTTGCCTCGGGTGAACCCTTGGCATTGTATTCATGGGGATGGGCCTTCTCGTCCATCTTCCCGCCATCTTTGCGATGGTGATGCTTGCCCTTGTGCTTGCTCATTTCCAACTCCCTTGGGCCCTCACGCCCTTAAGTAAAATACGCCCTAACTTAGTTACCCGCAATGCCCGCCTGCAAGAACGTCGCCCGTACGCTGCCAGTCCCCGTGGTAATGCGCATGCGCGCAAACTTTACCGGGTTTGGCTGGACCGCCACGGCATCTACTGTCGCCCCATTGACCAGTGTGTCGGGGAAGACATCGATTGTCGGCGAGTCAACCACATAAGCGAACAGCGAGTTCGGATTGTAGTTGACATCCTGATAGGTGTATTCAACGACATAAGTGGCCGACCCAGACGCAATATGACAAGCGACCGAGAGATTGCTCGGGCTGATCTGGTTATTAACGCTTACCCAAGGGGTAGAGCTAACACCTGTGAGCGTATAGGTTACGGGCCTGCTCATGCCTGTGTGACACCCACCAAGCCAGCAGTCGTGGTCATATTCGCCACGGCCACATTTACGAACACCTGAAGCCGCTTGGTACCGTCAGACGACGACTGCACCGCATAAGTGCCGCGTGTGTCGCCGGTAGTTCCCGAAGCAGCCGTAGTCACCGCCGCAACAAAGCCGGTATTGGCGGTAATGACCGCATCACTCCAAATGATGCGGGCATAACCGAAGCGATCGACGCGCAGCGGGAAGCCAAAGATGTCCGCAGTGCCGACGCTATAGTTGTGGGCGTCGGTGAACTTCGGCGTGACGCTCGTGACAAACTTGAACGCCTTGGTCGAATTGACCGTGTTGGCACCGGCAGCGACAGTAATCGTCTGCGTAATGGGCGCACCATAAAGGTCATAACCCGCTACTGCGAAGTTACCACCTGCACCGCCGGACACGCCCGAGATACTGACGCAGCGAGCGACAGCCTTGGTCGGATCGAAGATTTGCACATTGCCCGACTGCGACGGATTAACCGTTCCGGGCAAGCCATCAATGGCCAAAGCTCCCGAAGGAACAACAAGTCCCGTCTGAAGAATGGTCGTCGCCGTCGTGGTGACGGTAATGCCTGCGGCAGACGATGACACCAAAGTCATTGCGGTGTTGTTGGTCACATTTGCAAGCGCTGCAATGTTGGCCGTAGCCGCCGTTGAAGGAGCCTGATCTACACAAAGCCAGTCGCCACCGCAGGCCCATTCGACAAATTGCTGGCCAACAAGACCGGGACTGCGCGGGTCGGTAAGACCCAAACCCCACTGGAAGCCCGAAGGGACCGGGGCATCAGGATTAGAGCCCCCGCCCGATCGGACCGAAAGAGGTCCAAAGAAAGTAGTCGTCATGAGGTCAAGCCTCCTTTAGGCCGACGGCGTAGAAGCGAACACGCTCCGAGGATTGGTGTACGAGAAGACATAACGCTCGTAACCGACGACCAACAGGTTCCCGGTAGTCGGGTCAACCTGCATGTCCGTTTCGAACGGAATGCGATCATAGTAAACCAAACCCTTGACGTCGGTCGTGATGAACCACGCGAAGTTGCTCGTCAAGAAGTCCATCACCTGATAGCCTTCTGGCAGAGCACCGGCAGACACCAACGGGTTAACGTCGTTGTTCGCGGTATCCGGGCGGAGTTCTGACTTGAGCATGCGCTCGGCCACCCACAGCAACGAGGGGGGCACAATGAGCTTCTTGCCGCGCGAGAAGGTCTTCAGACCTGCCTGATCGGGGAAAGCACGAATGGTCGTCAGAGCCGATTCGATGGCCGCTTCATTCAGGTCCAACTGGACGCTGAACGTATTGGCATACGTCCCGGTGTCGATCGGATGCGCCGTGCTCGCGAGAGCCACGCCGTCGCCGCCAACCTGAGCGTTGTAGGTCGTGATCGTGTTGAGGATGTTCGCGCCGAAGATTTCCTTGGTCTGCCGGAACGACTCAACAAGGCCCATCACCTGCGGATTGAACTCCGCCTTGTACAGATTGTCGTCCAGGGCTTCGCGGGTAATCGCAAAGCCAAGGCCGAGACCCTGGTTGAGGGCGTTGTACACGAAGCGCTCGCCCGAAGCATTGTCGAATACGGTTGCGCCGCCTTCCGACTTAAGCTGGGCAAGGCCGGTATACCGCGCCTCGACCACACGCTCGAAGGCCATCTTCGAGTTCTTTTTGGTAAAGACGCCCGACCATTGGGTGGGAATCTGCGGGTACTTTCCTTCAACGCCTGCCAACCCCGGCAGCAGGAAGTCCCTAATTTGACTGCGATTAATAGCCATTGTAGAGCCCCCTTAGCCCTTAGACGCCGGAAGTGTTGTTCAAGATGCTCGTGTTGAGCTTGACGTACACGAAATTCAAATTGGCCGTGTAGTCATAACTCGGGATTGGACCAATCGGCCCAGTCGCCAAGATGTCGCCCAAGCCCACGACGCCCACAATTCGGAAGGGCAACGCCGACGCGGCAGAACTCGCCGAGGACAACGAGCAGGTCGAAATGCCCGCCGTATTCGGCACGCCGCTCGTCGCCGCAGTAATGTCGATGTTGTTGCCGATGTTCGTCTGAACCATCGCGGCACCATCAACCTGAGCCATGAAAGTCATGGTCGGGTCGGTAATGACCCGCGCGGTGACGATCGTGGTAGAGGCGAGGCCCGAAGGGGCTGGCCAATACTGACTGAAGGTCACGCCACCAATCGCAGTGGGATTAGTATATTCGCACCCGGCAAAGATGCCGAAGATGCTCGACCCACCGTTAGTATAGATGTCGATCTGGCCGGAAGAGTTCATGATAACAGGATCGCCGAAGGCAATCTTGTTCGATTGATTGTACGCGATGTTCGCGACGTTCAGCGCGTAGTTCGGCATGGACGAGCCGTACGGCGCAGCCACCCGGAAACCAAACGGAACAGCAGGATTTGCCATTGACAGGCCCCTAATCTTGCGGCGCTGCCCTAAGGCCCTATACCTCTGGGAAGAACGCCAGAATTCCTATGGGCAGCATTCCGCCCAAATCGAATCCCGGCGCGGGAAGTCGGACCTATCTTTCGTGGGTCCCAGTAACCGTTCTCAGGAAGCGCCCCCAAGAAGATGCGACAAATTTACGCACTGTCGCCAATGCTGTCAAGCCCCTCGTGATAAAGCGGTGGTGAGGGTGACCTCGTTTGGTTGGTTTTGGCTCTGGCCAAGCAAACAGTCGGGCGATTTGAATTGATTGGGCAAGCCGGAAAATCTTAGTGGTTGCTGGGGTTTTCGCCGATGGCGGACCAAAATAGGGCAGCGCGTGAATCGGACTTGCTGCCGGATTGATTGCGTGCCGTGACTTCCACAGGTCGATACGTCGAACGAACAATTCTGTGCATTCCACACGACCCCCGGCGACAACCCACCCTTCCGTGCCACCTTTACGCAAATGCACTTTTTCCATGACTCGGCGAATGACATGCGATGGTGCGCGAACGCCATATAGTGGCAAGTGTTTGTGTAAAATCCAGTAGGAGAACCAAATGGATAGATCGTCTTCTTTAGGGTCAAGCCACCAAGGACAGGGGTTGCACTGTCGAGCAAAGTCTTCCATGTCCCGGCATTTGGCACTAGCCCGAAGAGTTTCCGCCGCAGTTCGTAGGGGGACGAACCATACACGACTCAGTGGATTTGTGGTTCTCATACTGCGGCTCAATCGTCCGTAATGGGGGTCCAGGACTTTTCGAGCTTGGTTATGCGCTCGGACTGCGTAGCGCGGGCACGGCCAGCAAGGCGGTCCAATTGGGACTGGACTTGATCCTTGGCGGCTTCCCGTTCCATCGATCGCGACTGGGCGGTCAATTCTGCGGGCCGTTCGCAAAGGACCTGCCCACCTCGGTTGATGCTTGCCGTCGAATCTTCCGACTCGCCGGTAAACGAAGGGTGCCGTCCGGCAGGCACTTCTTTCCAGCCGTTCAGACGCCAAGCGATAATCTGCTCTTGCGCCTCCTGATTGTTGACGCGCATGACCTTCCATTCGTAGGTCATCCCCGGCGGAATTTCGTCGAGGGGAATGTCAAAGCGGTTGGCTGCCGTGCGAATGACCAGCCGTTCCGGGGCCCGGGCAGTAGCGGTGCGTCCGCCGACCCGGCGGCTTAGATCGTCAACCTTGGCCTGATCTGCGGGGCTGCGCTCGCTGGGCTTATCGTTGTTGTGCGTCATTAGGTAATCCTCCCGTCGGCCTTAACCTTTTCCTTGTTTTGGTACCAATAGACGTACCGCTCTTTAGGGTCCTTGATGTACATGAGCGGCTGTGTGGCATCGCCGAACAGCGAATCTGCCGCCTCCCGTTCCTCGCCGGAAAGGGTGATCTTCTTGGGACCGCCCCCCGAAGGTTCGCCGCCGCCGGAGCGCCGGGTTACAGGGGCAGGCCCAGCCTGACGATTTACGCCGTCTGACTGAGCCGCCACGCTGTCGCCCTCTCCGCCTTCAACTTTAGCTTGCGCTGCAACCTTGGGTTCCACCTTTTGCCGGTCTCCTGTAGCTTCTTCGATGCGCTTGAAATAATCGTCTGACTCGATGGCAACGCCCTCTTCAATGGCGGCGTAATGCGCCTTCATTGCCTTGGCGTTATACTGCGGGTCATTGTTAAAGCGCGGGTGGGAGTCGATCCACGTCTGCGTCTTGGTCCGCTGCGCGGTAGGCTGGGCCGGGGCCTTCTTGGCCTGTTCGATGGCCCCATCAAGGCGGGACTTCTCGCCCTGCAACTCTAGGTAGCGGGCCTCCGCCTTGGCCATGGTCCGGTTGGCCTGCGACGCCTCGACCCATTTGCCCTCTTCCATGGCCTTGGCCGAAAGGGCCTGGGCCGTCTCTATCTCGGATTGCGCCGAGGCTAAAGCGGTGGTGAGGGTGGATGCATGTTCAGTAAGGCGCTGTTGAAGTTCGGTTTGGCGCTCGACACGGGAGGTCCGTTCGGAGTCGATCCGAGCCGTTTCGGCGGACTGGCGGGCGCTGTCGGCCCGGTTGCGGTCGGCCTTGGCCGCCTCAAGTTCGGTCTTCAGCGCCAAGATTTCGTCGGCATTGATGGCGTGATTGCCGCCGTTTGCCGCTTGTTTGGGATCACCCTCACCACCGCCTTGTCCGTTAAGCTTCTGCTCTACGGTTAGCGTCGCGGGGTCTTCGGGAAGTTCTAGTTCGATCGCGTCCGGCATGGACGGCTCCTTTCGTTGATGCGCTCAACAGGCGGGCAATATGCGACGTTTAAGCGCAGGGTGTCAATCCTAGGGCTACCAAACCTTGTCGGGCTGATCTATGAGGCCGCGAATTTGCTTGGCTTCGACCAAGCGGCATGGGACTTTGGCGCTGACTTTGTTGCCGGTGGCCAAATTGAAAGCATAGGTGTCGCCGACGCGGACGACGACCCAGTCACCTACCTTAGGCACTCTGCCGCCAAACCAGTCGTACAAGTCCTTGTTCTTGTCGGTGACGCGGGGCCCTACTTTCAGGACCAAGCCGACTTTGCCCTGGTAAAGGTCCTCACCCTTTTGATTGTCGGTAAGGATAATTCCGCCTGCGCTTCTATCGGGGCGGCAGTAGATTGCCATAAGAAGATCAACGCCAGTTACCTGAAAGCCCTCGTGAGCCCCAGATAGATTGGTCATGATTTCCTTGGCGGGGTCTTGTTTGTGGTCCATTTTCATTTTAGCGATTTCCTGTTTGGGTTCCGTCTGTGTTTACAACTTTAATGGGGTCTGGTTCGTGGGCCCAACAAGAGGCTTCATTGCTGTTGAGCGCCGCAATTTGCTGGCAGATTTCGTGGGATGGCATGTTAATCTCGGAGCGGAGCGGGGTAGGCATCGTAATTGCCCCGGCAGAATCGATAGTGGCCCCTGCAAATTGTGGGAGATAAATCACAAGTACCCAGACTAGCGGTGTCATGCGTCATCTCCATCGATGGGGGTTCCAAGCTCGGCCTCAAGGGCACGGCGCTTGCGGTCGGCAAAGCTAAGGACAAACTCGGCGCAGCGGATATTGCCAACGGCATCGGCCACGCTTTCCATGGTCTTGCAATTGCCCGAGGCGAGTTTGCCGATGAATTGAGTGCGGCGCTCGGTGAGTTCACGGTAAAGCTCGGGCGCTAGGCCGGAAGGCCCAACGGCGACATCAAGGTCCGACGTGAAGTCGAATAAGCTCTGCTGCTTGGAAGGCATGTGGTTCTTCGGCGTCCTTACTTCGCCTTAGGCTTGTCTCCGTATTCCTTGATCTTTTCCTTGCGGCCTTCACCGGAACCGGCACCGGCAGTCATGTGCGGCACGCGGCCACCCTTCTTCATCATGCCAGGGCGCGGGCCCATCGGAGGAACGCCAGGAGCGCCGCCACCCATGGCCGGACCCATAGCAGGACCGGGCGGGGGCATCGGCGGACGGGGACCAGCCCCAGCACCGGCAAGACCGGCAGGGATGGGAGGAATGCTCGGAGAGATCGGGGTCTGGGG
>JGI24890J29729_1000857_pt1 | contig 16221 bp, 25 predicted proteins | sample FreactcultureFD7_FD_29729 | JGI IMG/M metagenome (IMG submission 29729)
TATTACGGTCCTGATAGTTTCTATACAAAGACTACCAACAAAATCCGTGGTACATTGTTGATGCAACATACTCTTAATGCAATGAACTTTATTATCCCATCAATGCGTGAGGGTAGCTTAACGATTGATGCTAAGGGTTACTTCCACCAAGTCATTGACAAGAACAACAACATTCCTGCACTAGCTAAGAAATACGACGCAATCCAAAAGGCTATGAAAGCTAATGGCGTATCTGATGCTGTCATTGAGCAAGATATAAAGACAATGGTTTTTGCAGACCGATATAAAGCATTGAAAGACAAAGGCATTAAAAACTTAGGTGAGTTTTCTGATGAGTCCTACAAACTAGGGAAAGACTTACAAATTAAGTATGCTAAAGAGTATAAAGAGTGGCGTGATATGTACAATAATATCCGTAACAATAAGCGGGAACTATTACTTAGAAGTAGTTTAATGACAAGTAAGAAAGTAGATGAGTTCTTAGACCGCCTAGAATANTTACCGCTATATCGTATGTCTGAGAATGAGGCAATGGATGCAGTATTCATGAGTAGCCTTACATCAGCAACACGTGAACAGAAATTGAAGTACGACACAGAAGCATTCGCTGTGGGTGACCCGATGGAAAACATCATGAAGAATGAGATGTGGCTCTATCAACGCGCTATGCGTAATCATACTGCAAATCGTATGGCTGATGAGTTTAGCGAGATGGGTCTTGGTAGGTTNGTTAAGAGCAGGCAGGCTAATGATAAGAATGTAGTTACTATCCTTAAAGATGGTGAGCTTGTGCATTTCCAAGTAGATAACCCAAACGATGCTGCGGTATTCCAAGCAGCTCCAACAGCACATGGTATGACCATAGGTGCTATGCGACTAGCCGCTTCGTTTGTTCGTCGTGGTGTNACTATCACTCCTTCATTTGCATATCGTCAGATGTGGGACGANGTTGAACGTACATGGATGCAGTCAGGTGGTCAGCGTAGCTTTGTTGGTACATTATTAAAGAGTGCTTCAGAGCAAGGCAAGAACTTACTCACCGATTCTGCACATGCTAAAGAGTTAGAAGCGCATGGTGTTGTAGGTCAGGTTGATATTCAAGATGGATTCAATCGCATGATGCAGCATATGATGGGTACGCACAATGATACTATCCTAGGTAAGATGGAGTCTGTATTAGAGAAAGCAGAACGTGTGGCGCGGAACAGTGATATGGCGGCTCGACTATCTGTATATGATTCAGTTATTGAAGGGGCTAAGAAATCAGGTCGCTACGCTATTGAGCCTGAGATAGTACAAAAAGAAGCTGCGCTCCGTGCTCAAATGATGATTAACTTCAATCATAAAGGTACATCAGGTGTAGTGCGCACTTTAACGGCTATGGTTCCATTTATCAACGCACGTATTCAATCGGATTGGCGTTTAATGGATGCCATCAAGGGTAACATACCGGGGGTGTCAAAAGAACAAGCCCATAAAATGCTTATGTTCAAGGTAGCTAAAGCTGCTACGTTTACAACCTTATATGCAATGGTTCGTAGTGGTGAAGATGATTATGAGGACTCATCAGAAGAATCTCGCAATCGTAACTTCCTATTCAATATTGGCGGGGNACCATTAAAAGTTCCTGTCGCTCCTGAATATGCATTATTAAAAGGCGCAACTGAGCATACATACCGCATGCTTACCGACCAAGAGTTTGAAGATGCCGCTAAAATGCGCCATGCTATTTCTACTGGTATTGGTAACTTACTTGTATCTCCTACAGATGTAATGCCTTCAATGATTCGTCCATTTTTAGAGAATATTACCAACCATTCATTCTTTAATGACCGCACATTGGTAAGCCCAACACTATTAACTCGTGATGTAAATAAACAATACGTTGAGGGTCAGACTTCAGAGCTTGCTATCTACCTAAGTGATGTTGGTCAAGGTATGTTTGGTAACGAGTTCAATGTTAGCCCAATCAAGATTGATAATGTCCTTCGTGGTATGTTCGCTACAATGGGTACTGATATCGCATTTACCTCAAACCTAATTAGTAACTGGGCTAGTGAATCAGAAAGACCAGCGGCAAAACTTAATCAAATCCCTGAAATTGGTGCGCTATTCTATGACCCTAATGGCAGCCAACGTAAGAATGATTTCTATACCTTACGCGATAAAGTTGTATCTGCCCATAATACCTTGCTATCATTAAAGGGCAAGCCTGAAGAAGCGGCTAAATACCGTGAAGATAATGCAGCATTGCTTCGATTAGATGGTCAAGTTAATGCAATCACTAATCAATTCGCACAGATTAGAAAGCAAAAGCAATCAATCCAAAATAAATCATTATCTGAAATGGATGGCGACCAAAAACGCGAAGCATTAGATGCATTAGCTGCTCGTGAGAAAACGCTTTTAGGTACACGGGTGCAGGATATGAATAAGCAATTGAAAGAAGCAACGGAATAAAAAAGACCCCAGCGATTAGGCTGGGGCTTCTAGTAGTACACTATTTAGGAGAATAGACACGACTAAGTGTGCTTGTATTATAACACTATATTATTCAATTCTCCAAATACGTACTCCAAATAATTTTTCATACACAACTTTCTCTATGCGCAGTTTAAATTTATACTGCCTAGCTATGCTCCGCGCCTCATCAGTTATCTCATGCTGGTCAACGCAGGGAACAAAAAAACTGTCCCCTACTACCATGCTACCTATCGGTAATTCAACTGGCTGTTTCATCTTGTGGTATCGGTATACTCATTTTGGCATCATACACCAGTACTGGAACAGGTGGTGCATCAATCCCTGTGCCTTTCATGATACGTGCATTCTTCTTCTCCACAAATCGCATGCCTTCACTTGATACCATAACTGCTGAATTGAACGGTATCTGACGCTTGACGCAATACTCTTTGAATGTACTTTGTAATATATACAATTTCTGCGTATCAGGTTCATATCTAGCCACAATCCGTACAGTAGGACTATAGATAGGTGCTTGCTCAATACCGCTACGTAAGTCAGACTTACCATTGATTTGTAGCACTGCACCCTTATTCTCAGATAAGAACTCACCAAGCACACCAACATATGTCATCTTCTCTGCTGATGCTTCACCACGTTTTTCTCTGATTAACTTAATAGCAAGTTTGAATACCTTATCCATATCCCAAGTAAGAATCCCTTGTGACTTAGCGATATACCCACCAGCAATCATACCTGAGATAGCAGCAACCCACACACGCTCACTAGACTGAACACCAATCTCTTTATTGATAATCTTACGAATTTTATCCTGTAAACCTCTCGCGCCTTTTGTATCTTTTAGTACAGTCTTAAGATACAAGTCACCTGCATGCCCATAGTTATTAGTCAATGTAGTAACAAGTCCTTGCGCATAGTCAGGGTCAAGTTCTTCAGGCTTCTCAATACCAATCTCAAAGATACGATGTAATTCACCATCTGCCATAGCCTTAGTAGTCGTGAGCTTGTCAACCATTGATGCGTTAGATGATACAGCGACAAGTGTTTTCCACCATGCGGTATTAACGCGCTCTTTGTTTGAACCAGACTCTAAACGATTTCTCGCGCGACCCTCAGATATGCTGTATGCCAAGTCAGATAAATCTTGAGCTGATAAGTTAGTCACTTCATCCATGCATAGTGGTAAGTTATTATGCACACCAATACGGTCATAACGAGAAGCTAACGTGTCATGCTTGCGCAACATCAACTGAGTCGAATTCCCATACACAGAATTAATGAAATGCTGGATTAATGTCTTACCTGTACCCGAATTATCACTTACAAAGTTAAACATCATGCCAGATTCAGCTGTAAATTGCATCAATGGGGCACCGAACGCTATTAAGGCACCTAGCTGATGATATTCCCATCCGGGGCGACCTAGGGTTTCCATGACAGATTTCCATGCGTCATAATCGCCTGTTGGTTCCATATATCCTGCCAATGATGCAGTTTTTGCTGATGGTGGACTGTACCTACTACCTGTTGCTGTAATTTCACGCCTACCGATAACAAAAACTGAGTCGTGGTCGTGCCACCCGAACTGTGGTCGTGACATTTCTAGCTTCATGTATCTTTGTAGCTCGTCATTTGCCGTAACTATGTATGACATTATATTCTCCATTCTTTTACGAGTTGTTACTGCTACCCCATGATGGGCTAATGCATCTCGCAACTTATCTTGTGACGCTATACTCTTTAACGGTATAGCGAATTCAATCAATCCATCTAAAGGTAGCACTAGATTCATGATTAGTATTTCGCCTTCGTTCGCGTCTTTGACCCGTTTCATCACAAACAAATCATTGGCGTAAACTAATTCATCTTCGGCTTCACCATCTTCACCCTTGCTCTTTTTGTAGATACCGCCATTAACGCCACGAAAATATGGGAATGGTAACTTAGGTATCTTAATGCGGTTCGATGGTTCAACTACTATATCTGCTAATGTCGCCTCTACTACAGGTTCCGCTTCCTTAATGACAACTTCTGTTGCTGTTGATTCTTCTACATATTCACCAAGCTTGAGAGGGGTAGCGATTTGACCTGCGAATTTGCAACCCTCGCAACCACGTGGAAAATTATTTTGGAACCAACCGCAGGTTCTCGGACCGTTATCAAATTCAGATGCCTTTGATTCAGTATCATCAAACGTGTACCCATCATGCCCCTTAGATAATTTATGTATCGCTATGTCCCCATCGGAACAACAGTTCGCTATTGCTAATCCTGCACACCACAAATCATAGTGGACACTATTAGGATTAACTAGCATGTCTTTAATCTGCGCACAACCCTCATTCTTGATACTTTTGATAGCAATGATAGAGAACTTAGCTGATTTGTTACCAGCTAGATGGGCAGTTGTCGCATCCATCTCAAACTTAATCTTCGGCTTGCGAATAATTTCGCTAATGCCCATCTCCGCACACGCATCGCGCAGAGGTGTTTCAAACTGGGTTAGTGCTATTGGCTGGGGAATTCTAACGCCCTCTAAAAACTTAGCCGATACTCCATGCTTCGTGTTATTCGTGCCTACTACGCGCAGTACTCGTGCGCTATCCGCTGGAACACGCGGGTCAATGTGTAAATCTGACTTAATACATAGCTGTTTAAATAAGTCAGCGATAGGTTGCCACTTATCTACAGAGATTGCATTATCTAAAATCCAATAAAGATGCCACCCACCGCCTGAATCTACTACGGCTGGTAGAGGTAAACCTGTTTCGTCAATAAACTTACGGACAATACTTAGTGCTTCTGCTTTGTCAGCATAGGCTTCTTTCTTTATGAGTTTGTTTTCGTCACTGCTTATATCAATATCAAGGAAGAATGATTTAATCTCTTGAACATTGGTTTGTCTACGTGATGAATTGTCCTTAAAAGAACTTAATGCAAAATAGATATTGGTAGTGCTTTGGTCAATCGAATCAATTATCTTTTGTACATCTTCTAAATTGTCTGCGAACTTCTGATTTGGTTCTTTCTTTGTTGGGTTTACTCCGATAATGCAATATGTACCGCCAATTGGTACTACTGAATCTATAAATTCTAATGCATTCATTATTGCCCCAATTCGATACAAAAGAGTACATAGGGGTTAGCCTACGTACTCTTAACAGAAGGATTCTATTGTGAACTTATTGGTCCCATTCGTCAATCAAGTCTAACAACTGAGCTTTCTCAACTTTGGGTGCGGTTTCCTTCTCAACCTTAACTGGCTCATCGATATCATCACTTGCCTCAACTGGCGCAGGTGCTACTTTTTTAGTTGTTGGTGGAGCAATAACAGCTACTGGGTCGGGCGCAGAGAACGCTGCTTCACGTGCTTTAACACCATCGCTTTGTGATACTGTCATAGTAATAGCTGATGTAGCTGCAGGTGATTTGCCTTGCTTTGCGCTAATCGTATATTCTTCTTCGGTCAATGGTCTGATACCACGGAAGATTAACTTTGGAGTAGATGAGGCTGTATCAAAACGCATCTCTGTCACTACCGCATTAACTGGTAATTTCAGTGCGCCTAATGACTGCGCGTAGGCTTGCATCGGTAACTTCTGACCATCAATACCCTTACCAAAGATTGAAGTAGCAGGTAATGACAACTGATATACCTCGCCTGACAAATCGCCTTCTAATACAACTGCAACACGTTGGTTGAAACGACATGCACGTGCCTCGCCTTGACCTGAACCTTTAATGTTCTGAGCGCATGACATACATGTGCTGGCTTGTGGTTCGGGAACATCTGTCGCTGGCTTAATATTATCAGGTGACCAGCAAGCAGGTGGTTTTGGTGGAGCTTCGGGGTCATAGGCACCGTCATAGAATGTGCGCCCTAATGCTGATGATGCAACAATAACTACATTCATTGCGCGTTCTTCATTGACCATTAGTTCTTCACCACTAACCATCATGCGCCATACACCGCCCTTGATAGAGATACGACGGCTGCCGCCACCGCCACCACCGCTACCCGCTAGGTTTTTAGTAGTTGCATCCATCTCAACATTTTTTAGATATGATGGTAAGTTACCACCTTGGAATATTGTTAAATCACTCATTTGATTCTCCTAATGTAGTACTATCATTGTCATTTAAATACGCTTCTAATGCTGTCTTTCTAATCCTAAACCCATTACCTACTATCTTCGCTGGAATATCGCCAGCATTTATCAACTTGTATAACAACCTCGTTGAGATTTTTAAAAACTCTGCCGCCCCTTGCGCGGTTAAGATTTCTTCTTCGCTCATTCTTCTTCCTTTCTGTTTTTGGTAAATCTTAATTCGTACTCACGGTCACAATTAAGCGCAGGTGGAAAATCATTTGGGTTATCCTTAAGCCACTCACGCATATTTGGGTCTGAAATACGGTGCTGCAATAAATGCAACGCACCACGGTCTACAAGATAGTCTTCAAAGGGTTTCCAATCATTGACCCAATATCTATCTTTTACTACACGAGTAAGCAAGCCATGAGAAGTGCGTAGACTTGTTACTCCTTGTTCTTTACACATGTTAAATATTTCGTGCGCAATCATATCCTGTTGCGCTTTTAGTTTGGTGTCTTGCTGGGATAGCTCAGACCGTTTTGCTTTAATCTTTGCATAGACTGAAGCTAACTTATCTGCTGTGATTGCACTCATTTAAATTCTCCTTTTGTAACGAGCAGGTATGTATATTATAGATGTTTTTAAACCCTGTCAAGTATATTAGTGTACATTCGTGTATTTACATTTGCAGTACTTCCTTATACATATTGATTAAACTTGTGTGGCTTACGACTCTTGTATCTAGCATGTCATACATCCGCACCTCGGCAGGGCTACCTTGAATCATAAAGATAGTAACCTTTGTATCTTGCCCATTACGATGCGCACGAGAGTTTGCTTGTAGAAACGTTTCTACACTTGAGGTCGGACCAAACCATATAACTGATGATGCCGCAGTCAATGTAATCCCATGCGCTGCTGCTTGAGGCTGAATAACAATTACTCTTGTTTCGGGGTTCTCTTGAAAGTCTTTAATAATATCACCACGTTTAGCTGGACTTACATCACCATGAATAAATGTAGTGCGTATATCCCTATCGGCTAGATGGTCTTTGATTAGCTCAATCACGTGACGGAACGGCGCAAATATGATAGTCTTTTTATCTGATTCATCAATAATCTCGTCCATTACGTTAAGCCTGTTAGATGCGTCAAAGCGTAGCACTTCTCCAGTATCTGAATAGACTGCGCCACATGAGATTTGCAATAGCTTATTAAGATTAGCCGCCGCATGAACCGCGCTGACTTCTTCCCCTGCCGCTTGCATTAGCATGTCTTTCTTCATCTTACGATAATATGATAATTGCTGAGCGGTCAGTTCTACATCTCGCCTTGTAAACACCATCTCAGGTAAGTCTAAGCATTGGGCTTTAGTAAATCTAATTGCTGGCTGTAATGCGTTGAACACCAAATCCTTAGACTGTGCGCGTGGAACCCATTTAAACTGGGTTATTTTTTGCATTACCATCTCACGCCATTGGGTAAGGTATTTCGGCACACGCTCAGGACTAACTAATTTAGCCAAGCCATACGCATCTTCAGGAGATTGAGCTGCTGGTGTACCTGTCATCATCCATAGCTTAGGCTTGGTAGCATTCATAATCTTATTGAACGACTTCCATCTACGAGTGGCTGTGGATTTAAAGTTATTAGCTTCGTCAACAATGATTAGGTCAAACCCACCAGCGATAATCTCATCCGAAACAATTTCTATTCCATCATAGTTAATTATCACGAAGTCTGCCTCTGAACCAATGATACGTTTGCGCTGTTCTTTTGTACCATGAGCAATACCAATCTTACGATGCATTACCGAACGAAACAAATCTTCTTTCCAAGCTGCATGCATAATAGATATAGGGCATATAATAAGAACGCGTTTAACCTCACCTAGCTCCATAAGGTAATCAGCTGCCCATGCCGCAGAGCAAGTCTTTCCTGTACCTTGTTCCGACAATAAGAAGCATCGGTCATGGGTGGTAAGGAATTCCGCGGTAGCCTTTTGGTGTGCCATTGGTGTGTACACGCCTGTCCAGTTATATTTCAATGGTGCAGGTGGTACATTTTTAAAGCCAAGCGAATGAAGGGCACGAACTTCGTCGCGCCCCCAGTAAATTAATACCTCATCAATGTCGGTATCAGGTATTCGCCCTAAATTCTTGCTCTTAGGGATTTGTTTTAGGATAGTATCTGTTAGTCGGGTATTAAGCTTTACTGCTTTTCCGTTTAGGACTTCCACTTATATTCTCCGGGGTATTATCAAAATAGTGTTGTTTAGCTACTTGGTATGCCTGCTCTGCTTCAGCACTACTGCTATATAACCCAAGATGTTTTTGTTTTTTATTTATATGTATAGCTGCTCTCCATTTATTACTTGCTTTATGGAAACTAACTCCAAGTATTTTAGAAGCGCTTGTTTTATTCGATTGGTTTCTATTATGTGAGTTTTCTGCGTAACTAACTATTCGTAAATTACTCTTACAATTGTCATTACGTATCCCATTAATATGGTCAATAACCGCACCTTTTGGTATCGTATTGCCCATATAAATAAGTGCGAGGCGATGGGCATAATAAAAAGTATTATTAATCTGTATCTTTATATACCCTTGGGTAGTATTTACATGGCAATTCTTTCCAACAAAATTAGTTGAAATCCATGTAAATATTCCAGTATATTCATCGTATGCAAGATAAGATTTTAATTTCTCTTGCGTAATCATTTCTTTTTTGGATTCCCGTGTTTATTATCCGCCTGATTAGCACTTGGGTCACGCAACCGTAGATTTCCTGCAGTTGTTGTACCACCAGCACGTATTGGTTTTATGTGGTCGATATCTTTGCCTTTCCTATCGATGCCTTTTTTGTCATACTCACGTCTAGCTTGCTGACGTACTAACTGGTCTTTCGTTTCCCCTCTTGCTTTCTGTTTCTTGTACTGGTCAGCCCAATACTCTGGTGGGTGTGGTCCTTTAGCTCTAGGCATATGTTTTCCTCTTTGGTTTCCAATGTTCACATGAAGTATGCGGACACCAGCTACACAATCCTGTTGGGTTAGGATTCCATACACCTATGTCCGCGCATAACATGATTTTATCTCGTTTCGCCATCCATTGCTCAAGTATATGGGTGAACTCACTCCGATGGTACTCACGCTTAATTAATACATCGTGCAACATGAATATCAACGCGCCTTTGACTGTCATCACGGCAGGGAACTTAGCGAACACCATCAATGCCATAAGTTCTAATTGCTTTGGTTCGGGGTAAGTTGCCTTACCTGTCTTATAGTCAATAACACGTGCAAGGTTGCCATGAATGATAACTAAATCGGCAATCCCACGAAACGTACCGCCCTCATCATCAAAGGCTAGGCATTGTCCTTTACCATCTACTGACATCTCAAGTTCGGTATGTTTAGTTCCGGGGTATGAGTTTAGTTTATCCAGTAGGGGTTTGAACCGCGCGTGACCGCCTAAGTCTTTACCATCTCTGATATATTCTTCACAGGCTAGATGCACTTCCTTACCATATAAAGTGGCAGTTGAATCCTCATGTGGATAGGCTTTAAGGACTCTTACTTGATAATACTTACGCGCACAGTTATCAAATTCTTTCATACCACTAAACGATAATCTCATTACTTTGCATCTCCATAACTATCTGCAATACCGCCCTCACCATCAAGCGGTAAGTCAGGTGCCCATTCGGGTGGTGTACGCATTAGGGTTAATAAATCTTCAAGTGCCTGCACAGCATTATCTTCTTCAACAAGTAGTAAGACTTCATCGTGTACTGTACCCACAACTATATACTTCTTGCTTATACCTAAAATAATCTCTGCCATAATATCACGTGCAAGTGATTGTGTCACGCGCTGAAAGACCTTAGCCCCATATACTTTATCTCTGCCATGACGTTGCGCATAGGTGTACTCAGCCCTGCCTGTATCTTTATTGACTGTACGTTTCAAGTCGGGATATGTAAGTACCAACCCATTAGGTTTGAGCATGCCTTTATCGGTAACTTTGATTACATCATTACGACAAAACGAACGCGCTTGGTTCTTTAATATTGCGTCAAGGACACTGGTTCCGCTATTCCAAGTATTCACAACTTCATCATATCCTGTGCGATATAGCTTGGTTAAGTTCTTAGCTTCTTCTTCGGTGACTGTCTGCGCCCCCTTGCTTTGAATCCGAATTGTACCCTGTAACTTCTCTGCGCCAGTTCCATAGATTAGTGATAGTGATGCACACTTACCAACAAAACGTTTTGGGTCAGACTTGCTGATAGAATCGTAGTCCACCTTATATGCTTGTGCTGCGAAATCACGATACAAGTCCTTACCATCACGGATTAGTTGTAGCTTATCTTCTTGCCCTGCTAACCATAACCCTAGTCGTAATTCAATGTTACTCAAGTCGGCTACTACTATTTTATATCCTCTAGGCGCAATGATGGCTTTACGCAACGCATCGACAGGGCGGGGTTTCTTCGGGTCAATGCGGGATAAGTTTTGTGGATTAACATCGAATCCCGACCATCGGTGGGTAACGCAAGCACCTGCGTACTTGAGAGGAAACGGAAACGTACCTCGCTCGGAAATAGATAGGAATGCTTCGGTACGTGTGATACCAATTGTCGACTTAAACCCCATCCTAGCTGCGAAAAGAGCCTGCACAATTGGGTTAGGGTGGTCCTCAAGCATCGTGAATTCTTCATCTGTTTTAGCGAACGCCCATGTTTCCTTACCTGTCGTTGGGCTAATTTTACGTGGTGGCTCAATCCCATTCTCCTTTAGCAACTTAGCAAACTGTTCATTACTCATAAGTTGTTTCTGTAACGTTTCTTCTGTCTTAACATTCAGCTCGTTCATTAGACTAAGCATGAGGCTTCTGCGCTCTAGCCCAATATCATGCAGGGCTACTTCAAGTAACTTCTTATCTAGCTTAAGCATAGGCTCGGTAAACATACGCACTGTTAGGTCAATCAGCTTTAGTTCTTTCTTCGGGAACTGGGGTAGCATGCGAGTCAATAGCGTGTAAGTTAATTCAACATCATTGATGCAGTACTCACCATAACGTGCTAGTTCTTCTTTGCTAAAGTCTGCACGATTCTTACCACGAGCATTGACTACCTCTGTACCTTTCTCGCCAATGCCGTACAACTTGGATAGATTAGCTAGGCTGACTGACTCACTTAACCCATGCAATACGTTTGCCATAGATAAGGTGTCTAATATCTTGCCTACCTTGATGCCATATATCCAGTTGAGTATCGCCATATCAAAGTGCGCGTTCTGTGCACATACCGCTTGGTTCTCTAGGTCAAACTTCTTTAAGAACTTATTGATAGCCTTGAAATCACCAGTACACCACTCAGTCACACCATCATTAACCTTGACTGCTACACCAATGGTTTCAAATAGGGGTGAGCGGATGTATGCCTCGGTAGTTATCTTAGACAGTGAATACTCAGTTGTGTACGCCGTTTCAAAATCCAATACAATAATATTCATTTGTATGTTTCTCCACGTACCACTAAGCTAATACATCTTTGCGATACATTATATTCTTTTGCTAATGGAGATTGGTATTCTCCAAAACTGTATCGAGTTCTAATTTCCATTACTTGCTCCTTAGTAAGTTTTGCATTCACGTGGTTACTCCCTTTCGGTTGTACTTTACGTTTCTTTTTATATGCATCTAATTGATTATCTGTATATGACCCAAGAAAAAAATGGTCAGGATTACAGCATTTTCTGTTATCACATTTATGAAGTACAAAAGTTTTATCTGATTTATGTTTTGGTGCGGATAGTTCAGATATCATATTTGAATACCATGCCGCTACTCTATGAGCTGTATACACTTTACCATTGACAGCTACTGTTCCATATCCAGTATTGTTGCATGAGCCTGTCCATTCCCAACACCCATTACAACCAATTACTCCTTTGGCTACTCGACTCCAAAAATTTTCTGCTGTTTGTTTTGCTGACATAATAGATTCCTAAAAGGTTTTACAAGTCTATAGTATACCATGGTTTTGCCCACCCGAATGAATATCTTTGTTGTTTATCGTATTGCGCTTGCATTTGTAGTTGGGTATATGCCGCTTGTGCAGATACAGATGCTTGTAGTTGTGCATATGGGTTATTCGTACCTATCGTACTATGGTTCAGTTGTCCTAAATTAGCATGTCCTATGGTTAGCGGTTGTTTAGGTTCTTCTTCTTCACCCTGCAATCTAAGTATCGCAATTTGAGTTAGTCGGTACTCTGATTTTAACTTATTCATTTCTTTCTTCATCCATTTCTTATCGCGCCATGATGCATCTGAAGCCACACGGTCAAACATATCGACCCATTTATAATTTACTGTTCTTTCTAAGTCTTCACGCATAGCATCGATAATGCTAACTGCTACTTCATTTCTTTTAAACAGATTCATTATGCGCTCCCTTACCATTAGCTTGGTCACGTGCATCACGTTCTGCTTCAATCAGCATAATTTCTGTTGATACTAACACTAGCTTACCTAATGCCTTATTATCCTCGGTACGTTCTGTTATGTTTCTAATAGCTTTACCTAGTCGTTCGTAGTGTACATCTTCCATTTTATTTTCCTTCCATTTTTAATGGGGTAGTAGGAAATCCTGATTCCCACATTTTAGGCTTTATTTTATCTGAGTCATTTTTAGTTAAATTCATAACCGCCAAATCAATAACCATAGCATCTTTTTCAAGGGTTTCAAGATGCCTATCAAACCATTCTTTTTCTTCTATATTGGCAATCATCCGCGCATGTTCAATCATTGGTTTATATGTTCGATACCAAGATGGGTCTTGTTGTAGTACTTCAATTAGCCTTGTGTATATTTGATGCATTTTATTCTCCTTGAATAGTGTCTAACAGAAACTCTAGTGACTCTAAGTTGCTCTCGTTGATAACCAATGCATGCCCACCGCACGTTTGTATCTTGAGTATCTCACGCGCTTGTAGTGGTGTCGGTTGGTTGTTACCTGCCTTAGCTTCTATGGCAATGAAGTGGTGCTTGAAACATGCGATGATATCAGGAACTCCCGACCTCCCCATTCCAGCCATATACGGAGAGAAGTGATAAATCTCCCTCGCGTCCAACATCTGTTTGATTTTCTTTTTCACTTTCGCTTCGGGCGTGTTCGCCATGATTCATTCTCCATAGTTCTTCTATATGTTTAGGGGTAATCCCAATTCGTACCATCGCTACCTGTCCATTAAATAATGCTATGGCTTCTAGTTGTCTAGCCATGCGCCTCTCAAATGCCTCAATGGTACGAGGGTCGGGAGATTCACAGTCTAGCTTTGCATGTAATTGTTTAATGCGAGTTCGGTTTAGTAGTGTAAACCTTTTGAATTGTTTTTTCAAGTAATGTTCTTGTGTAGCTAGTGTGCGTTGTGTCTGCGTGATGTTGGTTACTTCGGCTTGCGCAATCATCTTCTTCTTTAGTCTATACCTGCGAGTATATACTCTGTTGTTTCTTTTCTTACGGCATGATAGACACAGCTTGCTCCATCCTGTTTTGTTATCTGCATGGTAGTGCTTCTCAGCCTTATCTTCCTTGCATACAGTACATATCATCTGTTCCTCCTCGCATCCCAATCTAAACGACAGTCAGCATTACACCATCGCATACCAAACCCCACAGGCTCAAAGCAATTTAGGCATTCACCTGTTACCTCTGCCTCTAGGGTTGGTACTTGCCGGTACTTCCTACGTACCACATCTTCACGTTCCATGTGGTCTTGTGCGTTATCTGCTTCATCTGACATTTACTTTTCATCCCATTTCAAATCCACTACTTCTTCAAAGTCTAACTCCAATTGAACTGGTGGTGTCGGCTCTAGCTTAACTGACCAATCAATCCCATCAAACCCTTTGGAAAAGTTTTTATTGATTATTTTACTTACTAATACATCACCAGTAATATCGTTATGACTTGCCATGATAACTCCTTAATTTACTTTCTTTGGTTGCCTAAAACCTTTCGGTACCTGCCCTGATGTTAAGTCCTGCACCACAAGCATTAGAGATTCTATCACCTTTTCATGGTCATCAAGTCGTCTTTGCATATTTAATAACCCAACATGCATTGCCTTTAACGCTTCTAACTGTTCGTCATTCATACTGCATCTCCTTGAACTAAAGTCTTACCTATCTTTAAAGTACATTGCTGTGCCTCCTTAATTGCATAGTTCGGTACCACAACCGTCATATACAACCACCCACATACAAGTCCTGCTACGAATGTGTTAATCATATGAATTCCTCACTATAAAGATAAACATTTCAATTAGACATACCGTAAGGAAGCTACCCCACCATATCCAGTTAGCACTATTAAGATATAAGAAAAACGCTGTCATGAAGAATATCATTTTGGTTTTCTCCCCGCTTCTAGGATAGGTAAGTTCGCCTCAGTCGGTATGTAGATTACTTGGTTCTGCGTGTGCTCTAAGTTATTAACAAACAAGTAATGCAAGTATGCTTCGTTATTAACCAATGAGTCACCAATAATTTTGTTAGCTTTAGCTACGCCCGTTGCACGGATTACTTCTGCATCTGCTAGGTTAGTAGCGGACTCTTTAGTAGCCAATGACTCTTGCGTTTTAATCTGCCTATTCTGTTGTGCCCGTGCTAGTTCAGCCTGACCTACCTGTTGCTGTTCCCATACGTTATATCTAGGGCATCCCCACATAGGTAAGGCAATCACACCTACCATCAAGAACGTTCCCGCTACCGCCCATCTAATTTTAAATTCTTCCATCATCTGTTCCTCTCATACATTTCTTTGTCATGTTTCATGGCATCCATACCACGCTTGAGCAATACTTCAAAGCCCAACTGCAATAGATATTTTGTACCCTCTTCATCTAAATCTAACTCAACCATACCACTACCATCGGGTTGGTCTACGATATCGCCTATCATTTCTATTTTCATTTGTTTCTCTCCTTTGGTTAGCCATCTGACTTGCTTATCTAACTGCTTGATACGTTCGTACAAAGTTTTCTTTTCATCCATTTTGTCTTCCCTCTCGGTAACTATATATTACATTTTCGGGTTTAATCGGGTGTTTAAGCAGGTCATATTACCGCTCGGTCATTTGTATTTCCTCATCTTTGCCATATCTTCATACAGTCTCTTACTTCTGTCTGACCGCCTAAATACTTTCATGCGACCATCCCATAAGTTTTTGCCGTTAAGCATCCGCATTTGGTGGAGTATCATTTTGCACCTCCATTACGTATTGTTCAAGCTTCTTCATACGAATATCAAAATCTTTAAATGCAAAATAAACAGCACCGAATAACCATATATACCCTAACACTAAGACTAATATCACGTGTTTTTCTCCTTTATAAACTCTGCGTCTATTAGCTTTCCATCGTCATCAAAAGTAAACTTAATATTACTGTACGGCATTTGTTCTGTATGAATAGATGATATAAATCCTACATACGTGTCATATCTCACTTCGGTGTATACAATCATCCATTCTTCTCCTTTAACTTAGCTTCAATGGCACGAGCAAAATCAATCGCATCAGGTGCAAAACCCGCCCAAGTATACGATATGTCATCATCACTCAAACTCTG
>JGI24890J29729_1000858_pt1 | contig 16186 bp, 13 predicted proteins | sample FreactcultureFD7_FD_29729 | JGI IMG/M metagenome (IMG submission 29729)
TAGGAATTCCAAGCTTGGTTCTTGACTTGATGAAGACGGAGAAATTTTACCTTGAAACGAGTCAGCCTTTTAAGAAAAGGAAGAAAAAGAGGAAAGGACAGTTTAATAGCTAGTACTTGATCTGACCGTTGTGCTGGCATTCCTTCCTCCTAGGCAAAGGTAGCCACCGCTCCAAAAAAGTCAAGGGCTTCGCGAGTGGCCCCGCAAAATCCACCACACCACCAAAGCCACCCTTGACTTTTTTCCGCTTGCGGCAGTATAAAAATTTCTGATAATGTATTGTCCGATGATTTCAGACGTATTATTCGTGAATAAAAAATTGTATAGAGCAAGTGTTTGCGGCCTATGAGGAAGCAATGAAAAAGTGTACTCATGCCGGTTGGTAATTTTAATCCACCATCTTTGCCAATGCAATTTCTTTAGTGGCCATAAAAGTTGTAATCAGGAGGTTGAAGATTTTCTCTTTTTTTTCTTTTCATTCATCAATTCCTGATAAACTTTCAAAGCCTGTTTCATAATCGAATCATGTTCGGGTTTGATTTTCTCACTCCGTTTATCCATGAGGTCAGAGAAGTGATAAAACGTTTCGTCTTTTCCGTCATTTAGACCTACACTTTTCAAAATGAGAAAACTGAGATCCGGCTCATAATAACAATCCTCAATCCCAATTTCACGTAAGGTGTTAAAAAGCTTGCGGATTTTGAGTTCTTCCGTGATAAGAAATAAAGACAACTGTGTCTCTGAAGGTAACTTTACCAGTGGGTAACCTTTGTTTTGCGATTTCATAAAATATGAGTATAGGGAATAGCCTATACAATTATAGAAAATAAAACCATAGGGAATAGCCTATATCATAAAAATATTTTATTGTTTTATTTGAATGTGGCAAAACAACAAATCAGGATCAGATACCAAAAGCAGTTAATTAAAATGGGACTGCATATCCGCAAGTTGAGGGAGCGCCAAGGTATAAGTCAGGAGCAGCTTGCCGCAGATGCAGAAATCCCATATAGTAGTGTGAATGAAATAGAAGCAGGTAAGACCAACCCGACTGCTGCTTCTCTAATGGCTTTAGCAGATGCTTTGGAAATACCGCTAACGGATCTACTAGATTTTTAGACATTTTTTTGAGACTGATCTGAATTAGATTGCCCAGTTCTTGAAAGAACCATAGTTATGCGATACCACATTTATCATTCACAATCGTCAAACATCAACCGCTCCGACTGGGATGTTACTGATGATTTCGTGAAGTCAATTGTAAATGGATATTTAAGAGGTAAGAATGAGGTTGTATTAAATGGTGAGAAATATTCAATTGGCTCGGAAGTATTTATGATTTATGAAAATCCGTCAAAACAAGATGTGAGTGGTCTCCTCGAAGATTCACTAATAAAGCTCAATGGTGCACAAGCTCAATTCGACAAAGACTTCTTTAACAAGAATTTCAAAAATGTAACGCAACAATTTTTATTTGGAAGGGAGTGGGGAGAATTGAAAGATGATTATTACAACATCTATATTAATGATGGCCAAAAACAAACAGTGATTCTTGTTTTAAATAAAGAGGAAGTGGAGGATTTTTTGAATAAGTGGTCAAATGGTGAGAATCCAATTTGGGTTTCTGGAAGGCGTGTCGATTTAAATGATCCGAAATCAATCAAGATTTACAGTATCAATTTTGAATGGCTTTCTAAAGATCGTGGTGACATTAAATTCAATATTAAAAAGTACACTAATCTTATTCATAGGGGGAGTTTTAAAATCGACACACTCGAGCATTTTGGAAAAGATGTTACAGATAAATGGAACGTAAACCCTTACGGAAAGAGTAAGGCCAAATCGTCAAGCTTTGATTGGGCAATAATTCATCCTGAGATTGATCGTGTAGCCAATTCTCGATTCAACTCTGGCCATTATGCAGATGCTGTTGAAGCTGCCTTCAAAGAGCTTAATGATCTGATAAAAAAGGAGTTCACTAAACACCTAGCACAGGAAGAGGATGGCGTTAATTTAATGAGACAAGCCTTCAAACCTTCAAATCCTATTTTCAAGCTGAATCAATTAAAATCAGAAACAGACCGGAATATCCAAGATGGATATATGCAAATTTTCGCAGGCTCTATGGCTGCAATCAGAAATCCCAAGGCGCATGCAAATCTTGAAATTGACCAACTCGATTCCTGGGAGAAGATTGTATTAGCAAGCCATTTGATGAAAATGTGGTACGGTCGAGAAAAATAGCGACGCTCACACCAACCTTAAGAATATGAAAATCTTATAATAGGAACACCGCTTCACATGAAAACTCAGCGATATGTTGTTCTTTTAATTCTATGGGCTATCCCGATTGTCTTCAAGAAACTATTGGAAGGGTTTCTCGATAAATATTGGATTGAGCCCATCGCCTCGCAATTTGAACAATTGGCATTTGCTGATATTGTCGTTATTGTAATTCTCGGATTTGCAATCATTCATTTTATTTATTCCAAGTGGATAAAGGTTCATCTGGATTGGCAAGGCCTCCTGTTAGCGTTCCTCTTTTGCTCATACCTGTTCTTTTGGATCGGCTTCGATAAAATGAAAAGCAAAACAATTAGGGGTACTTCAGTAGGCACAGCCGTTGAGACTTAAAAAAGTGGGTTGAGGATTCAGCGTTTTCTTATCTGATTCGAAGGGTTTTTCGTAACTTACTCCCATTTGTTTATACTTGCAGGGTCAGGATACCTACGGAATCTATTCTAAAAGTAGGAATGTAAACATAATGAATGTCAAAGAAATTGCTGAAAAGCTCAACGAAAAAGCGATAGCTGATGGCTATCAAATTTCAAAGTTACCCGAACTTCGAAAGCAACATCTCGGCAAAAAAATACTCCCAAATAAAATATTTACTAATCATACAATATTCGATGATGTGCACAGATATGCGTTTCATCATGGAGGAAGGGATGAGATGCAATTCAATTTCGGTGAAGAGGAAATTGATGGTAAGAAATATTTCCGATGCGGACTTTGTATTTCGTTGGAAGCGAGCCAAAGCTTGCCTGATCCAGTGAATGATTTAGAACCCTTTCGAAAAAGATTCAATCAGTTCGCTGATAAATATCCCACCAACCTAGCGGGATTTAAGATTTGGTATTTCAAAGATGGGGCAAGGTATGGTGAATTTAAACCCCAACGAATTTCTGACGCGTGGTTTCAATACGGCAATTTCATCTGCATTGGAAACACAATTAATAAACCTTTAGATCAGATTGAAGAAATAGATCTTTCCTGGATACTCAGTGAGTTCGATCACCTCCTGCCTATTTATGAGTTCTGCGTACTTAACAATGGAATTCCCTCTTTTAAGCCAAAGAGAATATATTCACTAGGCTAACCTCCAACAAAAACAATTGGGAGCTTCCCACTCCGCACAAATGGAAAAAAGAGAATCAGGGAAAGAAAAACATTCCGTTCGAGAGCCAATACGGTTTTGGCCACGAAGAATGGCTATTAAATCAGCGTTATAATATTGACGGATTTCAATATGGATTTATCCGAGGTATTCAGAACCTGAATGAAGAAGTAAAACATTTTAGCGAGGTGCATCTTTATACTGTTGAAAAAAGTAGGTCAAAAAATGTCGTTTATTATTTAGGCTATGTTAGGAATGTTGAAATAATAAAAGATGATCCGACTGCGCAACGGAAAATTAAAAAGATAATTCAACAAAACCATTTAGACATGTTGAATGAAGTTGAAGCAATCAATGCTGACACAAAAGGCATCGTGAAATTTCCATTTGAGGCGTTAGTGAAATTTAAATTGCGGGACTTACATTTTTTTGACCAACCGATACATCAACCTGATTTTAACCTTGAGAAGTACAAACGGTTTCAACCATATAAATTAGAAGGGCCTATTGATGAAATTTTTCAAATTAGGGATGAAGACTATTCAGATTTCGTTTCAGGAAAATCAGTTCAAACAACCGTTTTTAATAGAACAAATAAGGAATCGTCAGTTACAGTTGAAAAGTTGCATACCGAAATAGTAGAGGCGTTAGAAAAGTATTTGGCCCCAGCCTATTCGCTTCCGAAAGAAAATATCTCAATCGAGACCATGCGTTTTCGAGGAAATATCGCAGATGTCGTAACGAAGGAATGTGCGACAGAAATTAGTATTTATGAAATCAAAACAACTTCCTCAGGTAGAAGAAACATACGTGATGCAATTGCTCAACTCTTGGATTACGCGCTACATACTAAATACGATGTAAAAAAGTTGGTCATTGTCTCTCCTGTGTCGCTTAAGCCCGCTGAACAAGAATTCCTTGATCGTTTGAAAGAAAGTATTCAATTACCTATCTCATACATGTGTTATCGAAATAATTCAGTGGATAAATTCATTGCATTAAGTGAGAGTTAAACTGATACAACTGACTGTGACAACTACTGTCACTGCTACTTTTCTGATATAGTAGATCGCTAAAGGATGAAGTATCTTTGATGAAAACCGCTCCGCTAGATGAAAATCGTCAATGACAAAATAATACTCGCGCCAACTGACTTATCCAATCATTTAGGCTGCGCTCACCTTACTGAACTTGATCGACAAGTATTATTAAAAAAGCGAGATAAACCAGAATTTAATAATCCCTCATTGAAAGCTCTTGCTGAAAGAGGGCTCGCCCATGAACAAGCTTACGTAAAGCATCTGCAGGATTCCGGTAAAAATGTCGAAATAATATCAAAGGGTGCTACGATGGATCGAGTGAGTCAGGCAATGGCAAGGGGGGTAGATGTTATAGTCCAGGCGCCGCTAGAAAATGATCGGTGGGCGGGGATTGCGGATCTCCTGATTAAGGTAAATAAGCCATCGAAAAAATTTGAATGGTCTTACGAAGTGGCTGATACAAAATTGGCGGTAGATACAAAGGCAGGAACGATCTTGCAACTTTCAGTATACTCAGACATTCTCTCGGATTTGCAGGGAACACAACCCGAATATTTTCAAGTCATTAAGCCTGGTAGTCCATTTGAAATAGAAACGTTTCGATACGATGATTACAAGGCCTATTATAACTACTTCAAGGCGAAACTTGAAAATACAATCAACAATATTCCAACTGTGACTTATCCGGAACCCGTTGAACAATGTGATGCTTGTCGTTGGTGGAAAGAATGCGATACCACCAGAAGAAAAGATGATCATCTTTCGTTGGTTGCAAATATTCGGAAAATTCACATTGACGAACTCAACCGAAATAAAGTGTATAAGCTGGAAGAATTTGCCAAATTGGACAGCCCACTACCGGGCAAACCCGAACGGGGTCATCTTGACACTTTTTTAAAAGTACACCACCAGGCGAAAATACAGTGGCAAGGGAAAGGTCAAAAAAAACCAATATATGAGGTCCTTCCAATTATTGAATTAAAAGGATTTAATCGTCTACCTGAGCCCGATGAAGGAGATATCTATTTTGATTTCGAGGGAGACAGATATTATCCTAATGGAGGCCTTGAGTATTTATTTGGCATCGTTTACAAAGAAAATCAAGAATTCAAGTATCGTGCTTTTTGGGCATTCAATCGACAAGATGAAAGAAAAGCCTTCGATGAGTTCATGCAGTTCGTCATGAAACGGTGGGATCAATACCCAGGAATGCATATTTACCATTATGCCCCCTATGAACCAAGCGCTATAAAACGGTTGATGTCAAGGCATGCCCTACATGAACAAAGCATTGACAAAATTCTTCGCGGAGGGCGATTTATTGATCTGTATTCTACTACAAAGGAAATTTTAATTGCTAGTGTTGAGGCCTACTCGATCAAATACCTGGAACGTTTAACAGATTTCGAGCGAAAATGTAATCTCGAAATTGCTGGCCCTGCTCGGAGAGCATTAGAGTATATCCTGGAGTTCAAATCGCTTGAGGCCTTAGACCCGCAGACTAAAGACACTGTTCAAGAATACAATGCAGATGACTGTTTTGCGACAAAGGCTCTTCATCAATGGTTGGAAGCGAGACGTGACGAACAAATAAAAAAAGGCGAGAAGATAATCAGGCCAGAGATTAATGACGGAAAAGCAAAAGACGAACTTACCGCCCACGAAACTCGCCTCGGTTTCCTCTTTGAAGAGTTGAAGAAGGATATTCCTACAAATGCTGATTCGCGTGATGATGACCAAAAAGCCAAGTGGTTACTCGCACACCTTGTTCACTATTTTGATCGTGAAAAAAAGAATGATTGGTGGGAATTCTTCCATGTGCATAAAATGGATTTAGATGACCTCTATGAAGAAAAAAATGCGATTGCTGGCTTAGAATTTGTTGGCATTCTGCCAAAAGTTGGCCAACTAAGAATTCCCAGAGTTCAATATCGTTTTCCGCAACAGGAAATAGGTATAGAAGTGGGAACGGAAATGCACGAAGTAAACGGAGAAAAGCTCGGCAAACTGGAAGCCATTTCTATAGAGGATTGCAGTATCGTGATATCACATCAACCGGAATTCTGTCCATATGCTGTACATGGAATTAACATGATCCCAGGAAAGGTGCTGGAGGAATCATTGCTTTTATTGATCGAGGAATTTAAAAAAGGAATTTCCGGCAACAATAATTGTAAAGCAGCCGGTGATTTATTACTAAAGCGACCTCCCTCGATAATTGGTCATGTGCCTGGGAAACCACTTATAACCAGCGATAAAAATGTAATTGATGAAGCAATTGCTCTCGCTTCAAAAATGGATGAGACTGTATTAGCTGTCCAAGGTCCTCCTGGAACTGGCAAAACTTACATTGGTGCAAGAATTGTTTTAGCGCTGTTAAAGGAAGGAAAGAAGATAGGAATAACCGCGGTTAGTCATAAAGTGATTCGAAACCTTATGAACCGTGTTCATCAGTTTGCCAAAGAAGAGGGTATGGAAGGAAAAATTGGAATATATCATAAAACCAGTGACACACAGAGCTGTCCAGCATTCATAACACCAATTCAAGACAACCAGAAAGCTTTTGATACAATTCGAGGTGGGGTGATTATGGGGGCTACGTCATACTTTTGGGCGGACAAGCGAGCTGTTAAAAAATTAGATTACCTTATTGTTGATGAAGCTGGTCAAATGTCACTTGCGAATGTGCTAGCAAGTTCGCAGGCTGCACAAAACTTAATTCTCCTTGGAGACCCTCAACAACTTGAGCAACCTCAAAAAGGAGCTCACCCTGAAGGTGCCGACACCGCAGCATTGAGTCACTACATGGGAGGTGACAAGACAATTGCATCGGATAAAGGAATTTTCCTCGGAACGACTCACCGCTTACACCCATCTATTTGCAAGTTTACCTCTGAGCTATTCTATGAAAGTAAACTTGAATCTAAGGCGGGACTTAAGTCTATATCGATTCAAGGAACTTCTAAGTTTCAAGGGTCGGGACTTTTTTATGTCCCGGTAAATCACGTTGGAAGGCAAACTAGTAGTCCAGAAGAAGTAGCTTGTATAAAAAGTATTGTCGATCACCTTACGAGTGAAAGCATAAGCTGGAAAAATAAGAATGGTGAGACCAGTCCAATTTCATTGAATGACATTTTGGTCGTTGCTCCATACAATTCGCAGGTGAAGGCGATTCTAAAAGAGTTACCGAATTGTCGGGTAGGAACAGTCGATAAGTTTCAAGGACAAGAGGCTGCAATTGTCATTTACTCGACTACCTGTTCGTCAGCCGAAGAAGCGCCACGGGGGATGACTTTTCTATACAGTCCAAACCGCTTGAATGTGGCGACTAGTCGCGCGCAATGTGTGTGTATCCTTGTTGGTGCTGAAAAGCTTTTTGAAGCGGAATGTAGAAATCCTGATCAAATGAAATGGGTAAATGCTTTTTGTCGATTTAAGGAAATGGCGCAAAGGGTTGAACTTTAATTTCCTTCGAAATACTTTTCGATGTTGACCTTATCTTTCGTATTGCGGATAACTTCACAAAAGTAACATCCCGTTTTATGTTCATTCGTTTTTCGCGTTACACCCGAAGTGCCATAATAACTAACTTTCTTATTAGCATTACGAAGGCCAGTGACGTGCAGCATCAATTCTGTGCAACCCATTGAAGCGATGATTCCATTTAGGGTAACGACTGAGGGACCGCTACCATTGAGTTCATTCTTCGCCACTCCATAAACGTTATCATGATCCTGTTTCCATTCTTTTGATCGTAAGAATTTTGCAGCTTCCTGTTGATCTATTTCGTCCATGCAAACCAGACAGCCTGCATCTTCATTTACAAACACAATTCTTCCCCCATATTCAATATTATCAGTATGAATTTCTGTTGCCAAATCGAAATAAGGTAAGTTATACGCCAAGCATAGTTCATTTAGAAACAAACGTGCTCCATCATTGTCGACACAACCAATTACGTATGTACACTCAAGGAGCAATTTTGTTGCTTTTGCAGTATTTACTAGATCAGGCACCGTTACTACGGAAATCGATGGATCTATCGTTTTAACTAACCGGTTCAGGATCTCAACTTTTGGTGTTCCTATCTTATCGTTATAATGTACACCTATCAGTCGATTAAAATTTGAATCAGACAGCGGATCATGATCGATGATGACAATTTGAGGAATACCAAGAAAGGCCAATTGCTGAATTACATGTGAGCCAAGCCCACCAGCTCCCACCACGCACACCTTTATCTGGGCCAGTTTCTCCTGTCCCTCTTTTCCAAAAAATGCAATCTGCCTACCAAAACGAGTCATGCTTCTTATTACTAAAATCAACTATACTGTTATTTGTGGGTATAAAAATTTTTCCATCAACGGTTATTTGACTCAGCGCCACTGGAATCTTAGAATTTTCGATCCACACCAAGGCATCAAAACTGCTTGGAGCATAAACCAATGCTATATACGGTTTACCCTTCAGTCGCCACATTACGTGGGGAACAAATTCAGAGAATCCACTCCAATCGCTGTATGAAAACTTCGCTGACCGTTGATCTACATGTGAGTGCACTTCCACGATGCTTGCGCCAAGATTGTGCGCCTGGCGGATTACACTACCTTTAACTTCGTCTTTCAACTCAATGTGATACGCAGAATGGATCTCGAAGTCATCAGAGGTGGCTACATACATGTCTTTAAAAGAAAACAGAGAACGTTCTCCGCTCATTGTAACATCACAAAAAAGAAAAGCAGCCTGCTCAACGTTGTCCTTGTGAGGATTCAAATGATTGAGCAAGTGCTCATAAGCCTTCTGTGGAATTTCGAGCTTTACTGCCATTACTTCCCGGATTTAAAGCGCTCCTGAAATGAAACAACTAGATTGTAAAGATTAGAGCCCTTATTAACCTCAGCTGCTGGAAACCATGTTTCAGGAGACCACGATAGCATCCCCCATGTGCCTTCGAAGGGAGGAGCATTTTGAACTTGTGCTTGGAAGTTCTCCGGCACCTCCTTGTTGAAAGTCAGATCGGAGGGCACGTAAATCCCGTAGGGCGCTGTGCCCGGATATGCTACCGGAATCTGGAAACATACTGGTATCTCCGTACGCCCCCAACCTTCAGGGAGCGGATACCTAGCGATCATAACCCAACCATTACCGTTGAACTGTAAATCTGCAAATCTGGATTTGAGGAGGTTCACCTCTTCCAGGATGCGCTCGCTAACAACAAATCCTCTCTTAAATTTTACTTTCTTAGCGAAGCCCATTCCTGGCTTAATCTCAATGACCTCTCCAGGCTGCAAGGTTCGCTCCTCCTGGGTCTTTTCATCAATAATTACTGCGCCCTGCGAAAGCTCCCACCCTCCTAGCGTTATGATCTGCTCTGTGGTAATGGTGTCATCGTTCCACGGATGCATTGTACCCTCTATATCTAATTGATACTTGGGACCGTTGCCGTTGTTGTCTTGTTTAGCCATACTATATATGATTTAAAGGTTATAAGGTAAATATACGTTTTAACCGACAATATGTTTTTAATTACATCATATATAAATAGTTTGTATTATAAACGTTTGTATTGTAAACTTTTTTGGTATATTTATGGCATTAATGGCTATTGATGACTGATCAGGAAGAAGACCAATTCTACGTAGCAGTGGGCGAACTCATAAAAAGCGCCCGAAAAAAGGCAACTCTCAAACAAGAGGCCTTGGCAGATCTGGTTAGCCTAGACCGATCCTCAATCGTTAACATTGAAAAAGGCAGGCACCACGCCGCCATCCATGTCCTATGGCAACTTGCAAAGCATCTTAATGTTGATATGTCAAAGTTAGTCCCACCGTACCCAACTGAAAAAATTGACGTTGCACTTAAGAAGTTAGTGACTCATGAGGCTAAAGGCGACAAGCATACAAAAGAGAGACTTATCAGTTTCATCGAGGATATTAAGTCGACAAACAAACAATAAATATGTTAATCAAAAAGATTGAAAAAGTAACTACGGATATTCTGCAAGAGTTGTCTATCAAGGAACTTCCCATACCTGTAGAAGAAATTGCGATCAAAAGAGGCCTAGAGATAAAGGCATATGACCTTGGCGAAAATATTTCAGGCGCATTAGTAATTGTTGATGGGAGAGGAACTATTGGATATAATCCATCTGAATCAAAGGTTCGTCAAAGATTTACGGTGGCACATGAGCTCGGACACTATGAATTACACAAACATGAGAAAGGTTTGTTTGTTGACAAGGACTTCAAGGTGCTGTTCAGAGATGGAAACTCATCAAAGGGCGAAATCAAAAATGAATTGGAAGCTAATGCGTTTGCAGCTGCGTTGCTAATGCCTGAAAAGTTTCTCCTTAAAGAGGTTGTAAGACAGAACTTTGATTTGTCGGATGAAACAGCCTTAAAAGAATTGGCTAAGCTTTTTTCGGTTAGTGTACCTGCCATGACATATAGACTAGCCAACCTTAATTTATTTGCTAAACTAAGAAGTCAGCAATAACGCCAAAACGTTAAAACTACTATGCCTACTCTAAGTTTTAAAGGAAAGACGTTCATCCAAAATCACCATTTAACGGTTAAGTATCATCAACTTATTCCAAATAAGAAACACAGCCTGTCTCAAAAGGCTTCGCTCCATGATAATCTCATAATCCATGGTGACAATCTAAAGGCGTTAAAATCTTTGTTACCCACATACTCAGGGAAAGTCAAATGCATTTATATCGACCCGCCTTATAATACGGGAAACGAAAATTGGGCGTACAATGACAACGTAAATAGCCCAATGATAAAGGAATGGCTTGGCAAAACTGTTGATAAAGAAGATTTGACCAAGCATGATAAATGGCTTTGTATGATCATGCCTCGTTTGAAGCTGCTACGGGAATTATTAAGCGAGGATGGAGCAATTTTTATTTCATGCGATGATAATGAGCAACATCGATTAAGAGCTTTGCTTGACGAGATTTTCGGGGAAGAAAACTTTATTGCCAACATTATTTGGCAGAAGGTGTTTTCTCCTAAGAACTCGGCCAAATTCTTCTCAGAAGATCATGATTTTATTTGCGCCTATTCGAAGAATAACGAGAAGTTAAAAATCAACCTTTTGGAACGTAGCGAAGAAGCCAAAGATAGATATTCGAATCCTGACAATGACCCGCGAGGTGTTTGGACCTCAGGTGACTTAACTGCCCGAAATTTTTATGGGGACGGGACTTATCCAATAGTTTCTCCGTCCGGGCGAAAAATTGCTGGACCCCCAAAAGGGACCTATTGGCGGTTCTCGAAAAAAAATTTCTTGGAGTTGGATAAAGATCATAGAATTTGGTGGGGAGAAAATCAGGACAATATTCCGCGACTTAAGAGATTTCTTTCGGAAGTTAAAGAGGGCGTGGTTCCGCAAACTTTATGGCTGCATAAAGATGTAGGGAATACGCAAGAGGCAAAAAAGGAAATTGTATCGATCCTGGACTTCGAAAACTCCGAAGATGTTTTCATTAGCCCGAAGCCGGTAAGACTCATTAGTAGAATTCTTGAAATCTCAACTGATAAAGATAGCATTATCTTGGACTCCTTCGCGGGATCAGGAACGACTGCTCATGCTGTATTGGCCCAAAATGAAAAAGATGGAGGAAGTCGAAAATTTATTATAATTGAGATGGAAGATTATGCAAGTACATTAACTGCCGAAAGGGTCAAACGAGTTATTAAAGGAGTTAGCAAATCAAAGGATGAAGGACTAAAGAAGGGGCTAGGTGGCTCGTTCAGCTATTTTAAGCTAGGAGAACCGATTGAGATGGAGAGTATTTTACAAGGGAAAAAACTGCCTTCATACAAGGAGTTTGCCCGCTATCTCTATTACACAGCAACTGGTGAACAGTTTGATGAAAAAGAAATCAACGAAAAGAATGGCTTTATTGGTGAAAGTAAAAACTATGAAGTTTTTGCATTCTATAGACCAGACTTAGCATGGCTAAAGAGCAATGCTTTAACACTCGATGGATTAAAGGCGTTGCCAAAATTTAAAAAGAAAACCCGCTTGGTTTTCGCTCCAGCAAAATATGTGGACGATCACACGCTTTTAGAATATCGAGTAGAGTTTTGTCAGCTTCCTTACGAGATCTATCGCATTCATAAATAAGGACTTACACGCGTGGGAAACTTGTGGGTAAAATGTGCATTGATTTGTTTCGGTCGAGCCCGAAAAGCAACAATTTGGAACCCTCAAAATTAAAGATAGACAGCGGATTTAATGAAACTGAAACATTATCAGGAGCGAGTTATGAAGGAAGTCGGTGACTACTTAAAGTCGCTGACCGAATTTAAAATTCGGTACCACAAAGCAGTACAGATAGATCCCGAACTTGGGAAGGATTTCAACTTTCCCAAAAAAGCTTGGGAACATTCAACTTCTCGTTCACTATATTTTTCGAAAACAAATGGGCTAGGCGAACCACTTCCCGACATCTATTTAAAAGTCCCAACTGGTGGTGGTAAGACGCTTTTAGCGTGTCATTCAATCGACCTTATTCAAAAAACTTATCTCGATAGGCAAACAGGCTTAGTCCTTTGGATAGTGCCTTCCACTCAGATTTATCGTCAAACAATTACCGCGTTAAAAGATAGAGAACATCCTTATCGTCAAATTTTGGATTTGTCAAGTGGTGGTCGCACACTGATCAAGGAAAAGACTGACCTCTTTTCTAAGAGTGACATTGACGAGCAATTAGTAGTATTGATGCTAATGCTTCCTTCTGCAAACCGTCAGAATAAAGAAACCTTAAGAATGTTTCGTGACTCCGGTGGATTCACAGACTTCTTTCCTCCTGAAGATAATTTCAAAGCTCACCAAGAATTATTCAAGTTGATTCCTAATCTTGATTGCTTTTCTTCGGCTGAAGAAGTATTCGGCACGCAGATCAAAACTTCTTTAGGAAACACATTGCGAATACTTAGGCCTCTAATAATCATTGATGAGGGCCACCGTGCGTATGGTGAAATGGCATTGAATACCATTAGAGGCTTTAATCCATCTTTTCTACTTGAGCTTTCTGCCACCCCTCCGCCTCAGAGTAATGTCTTACTAACCATCTCGGGTCGCGAATTGCATGAGGAGGAAATGATCAAACTTGACATTCACCTGATCAACAAAACAGGACCAAAGTGGCAGGACACAATGTTAAGTAGTTACCAAAAGTTAATTGAGCTTACCAAACAAGCTGAAGAGTATCAATCGAACACCGGTAAGTACATCCGTCCCGCGTGTTTAATTCAGGTTGAACGAACTGGTAAGGATCAGTTGGGCGTTAAGGGCTTTATACACGCGGAAGATGTAAAGGGCTTTTTAATAAAAAAATGTAACGTGTCCGAAAGTCAAATTGCAATTAAAAGCAGCGAAAAAGACGATATCGAAGGTCGCGACCTTTTTGCTGAAAATTGTGAAATTAGGTTCATCATCACAAAGCAGGCTCTACAAGAGGGCTGGGATTTTTCTTTCGCATACATTCTAACGATTTTGACAAATCCTACCTCGCCAACAGGCATAACACAACTTGTGGGAAGAATTTTGCGGCAACCTTTCGCGCAAAAAACTCAAGTAAGGGCGCTCGATGAATGTTACGTATTTACCTTCAAGCAAAACGCGAGTACACTTGTTCGGGAAATTAAAATGGGACTTGAAAGCGAAGGATTAGGGGACATTGCTGGACGTATTGTAACAGATGGAGTGGTTGAAGATGGAGAATTGTTTAACACAAAAGAAGTTGAGTACCGTCCCGGCTTTAAAAAATTCAACGGCAAACTCTATCTACCAAAATTTGCTATTCAAGAAAAGGACTCTTGGCGCGACATTAACTTTGAAATCGACATCCTGAGCCAAATCGACTGGGAAAGTATTGATCTAAAAGATGTCAACAAAATCGCTTTGAATCCTGATAATAGACCTGGTGAACTTGACATCACTATTGGATACCCACAAGAAAATTGGAATGAAATAATTCAAAGGGGTGTGATCCCGAGCAAAGGCACCTTGGAAATTGACGAGACTTTTTTAGCACGACAGATTGGCGACATTATTCCGAATCCTTGGATTGCTTTTACGTTAGGGGATGACGCACTAAAAATTCTTAAGAAGAAATATAAGGATCATGAGAATAAGCTAATCATTGAGGCCAATTTCGTGTTTATAATCGAAGAGCTTAAGAAAATATTAGAGCGCGAGCGGAATAGGCTTGCCGAAAATGTTTTTCGCCAACTCCTTGACAACGGAAAGTTAATGTTCTTTTTACTCGAGGAAGAAGGCAGCCATCAAATCCCTAATAGAATTAAAATAAAGGGTTATAAGCATTTGAATAGGGAAGACGGCACACCTGTCCAAAAATCACTCTTCGACCAATCATTCGAAGAGGAATATAACGACACTGAAAGGAAAGTTGCTATATACCTGGACGAGCAGGAGAAGTTATTGTTCTGGTATCGCAATATCTCCAAACAGCACTATCATATACAGGGTTGGAAAAAGAATAAGATATACCCAGACTTTATTGCAGCTGAAAAGAATGTAGAAGATGTTTCTGAGTTCAACACTGTTTACGTGTTGGAAACAAAGGGTGTTCATCTGAAAGCAAACGATGATACGAAATACAAGCAAAACGTCTTCGATCTTTGCAATGAATTAGGCGCCAAAAAAGTCTGGAAAGACCTGTATGACAATTTTCCTGATCGCAATTTTGAGTTCCAGGTGGTTTTTGAAGATGAATGGAAAAATCAGATTAATTCGATGCTCGAGACTTAGAAAGCTCTTTCTCTCTGCTCCATCGGAGGAAAAGAACTGTTCGTGCATTTCGATGAGCTTGAATGGAAATGGTGTGACGGCCACCTCTTTATAACGTACAAAATCCACATTTAATAGCTGAAAGAACAAATCCGATTTGAACGGATTCGAATTCATCGAAAAATTTCAAACACTGATATTGGCAGATTGTAAAACGGAGATTGTGATCGTAACATCGTCAGATAATGCAGCTGACAAAAAAAGAAGTTTTGATCTGGGCGTTAAAAAAATTGTCATCAAACCCATGACGATAGAGAAATTAGAATACGCCATTTCGTAAATGAATCCTGCTTCAGAAGATCAAAGACCAACGAGAAAAGGATCATCAGTTTGTGAGCGTTGAGGCGAATTTTGTGATTACACTGGTTTAAAGTATTACTAGTGGAGCCTGTAATTACTTCGTAAACTTGTATCAAAAAGAGGACATGTTAATTGCAAATACGTCACTCGTGTGGTATCTTAGATTCATAAAGTTTGTCGCTCTTTGGTCAAGATTGTTAGGTGAGTGTTTCGGTGAGTAAAGAATTTGTTGAGCAGCTAAGTACCTGAAAATTATATTATTATAAGGAGATAATTTCTCCCAGCAGGATCACGATAAGCCTGATGATTTTTCATCAGGCTTCTTGTTTCATATCAGGTTTATTTGCTCTCAGGATCATGAGGGGTGGTGTGCATGGATGCGTGTACGAATAATCCCAGCAGGATCACGAGAAAGATTGAGCAAAGCCCCGACGCAGTTGGGGCTTTTTTGTTTGTCGGAGTCGAGCCACATTTTTAATGTATCTTTATACATAACTACTCAACCATTTCAGTTTATTGCTGATTTTTAATCTATTCCACGCTGCACAAATGGGATAAAGCAGTAACACAACGCTTATCCATAGTACATAGGTCTGGCCCAAACTGAAACCGAATTTCCCTT
>JGI24890J29729_1000859_pt1 | contig 16180 bp, 14 predicted proteins | sample FreactcultureFD7_FD_29729 | JGI IMG/M metagenome (IMG submission 29729)
TTAAAAGAGTACAAACTGATGTATAACCGCACACGTCAGGCTGCTATTACAAAGGAAATTCTTGAAATCGTGGCAGGTGCCGAGGCATTAAAGTCAGCGTAGCATAACCGATTTAAAAAGATAAATTTGAAGTCTCCTGGTTGTCCGGGAGACTTTTTTTATGGGAAACATCGTTCGAGTATATCGATATCTAAATTTATTGAGTCTGGATGTAGCGGCTGGTGCAGTTATCTGCGCCGCTTTTTTTGCTTGTATAGTTGATGTCAGAATACTGCCATATGGATTGATAGCATTAGGTCTCACAGTATGGATAATTTACACAACGGATCATTTGTTGGATGCACGCAAAATTCAGAAAGCCGCCTCCACGGAAAGACACCGGTTTCATCAACGACATTTCAAGACATTGCTAATCATGTTGCCCATCGCCGCACTGATCGATGGACTGCAATTGTTTTATATCAGAGGATCCGTATTTGTCGGTGGGCTCGTGTTAGGTTTTATCATTGTCATTTATTTCATCGTGCAACGTCACCTGACGTTTCTAAAAGAGATTTTTGGCGCTGTTCTTTATACGGGTGGAGTGTTGCTGGTACCATTTTCTTTAATGAATGAAGCTCTTACAGTTTCTCAGGTGATTTTTGTTGTTCAATTCCTGTTAATAGCATTGACCAATCTTCTTCTGTTTTCATGGTTCGATCGTACACCCGATGAACGGGACAATCATCGATCATTTACCATTGCCTTTGGTGAGAACATGACACAAAAAGCAATCACATGTTTATTTATTAGCAATGCCGTTCTTTCAGTTCTTCAATTGACATTCAATTTGACGTTGTATGCCGAACTGATTTTGGTATTTATGAATGCCGTGTTGCTGGTTATTTTCTTTAACAAGAAATATTTTGAAAAGAACGATCGCTACCGGTTGGTTGGGGATGCGATTTTTCTGGCGCCGATATTTTTTATTTTAACGTGAACCGGGTGGCTACAGGATTTGATAGAATATCATTTGTTTACGACAAACTTGTTTGGCTTGTCTATGGAAACAGTATAGCCGAAGCACAAAAGTATTTTTTACCGCACATTCCACAACGCTCGACCGTGCTGATCTTGGGCGGGGGCACGGGGTGGATCCTGACTGAAATCGGAAAGCAAAAGATGGCGTGCGAGATATGGTATATCGATGCCTCTGACAGCATGATCAGGCTTTCAAAAAAAAGGAAGACTAATGAACAAATTCATTTTATAACCGGAACCGAGAACGAGATACCCGCTTCGGTTCGATTCGATATCGTTATCACGAATTTTTATCTCGATCTGTTTCCAGAGGATAAATTGAAAGAAGTTATTGATAAAATAACGTTTGTAACACATCCGGAGTCACGTTGGATAGTTACCGACTTTGTCAATAATAAGAAATGGTGGCAGTCTATTATGTTGAAAAGCATGTACTTTTTTTTTATGGTAGTATGCAAAATAGAAGCAGGAAATTTACCGGATTGGCACCTTGCCCTTCGGGAGAGAGGATTCATAAAAAAAGAATCGAAACTCTTTTATGGCAACTTCATTGAAAGTGCCATCTATGCTCCGTAAATGTTTTTTGTTCAGTCACCCATGATATAATTTCAGAGTAAGTTCCAGTCGTCTTATATTGGGACATAACAAAACCACTTGCCATAGTTGTATTATAGAGACTAAAAACTATCTTGCATGGTCAAAGTCTGTGCTTTGACATTTTTTGCCCTCTAGGACGTCTTAACTATTTTTGGCCACAATGCAGGATTTGCTTCAGCACCTCCCCGCAGTTATCTACGAATATGCCATCCATCCCGATGGCAGAAGACTATTCAATTACGTAAGCCAGGCAAGCGAAAGCATTTTAGGATTGAGTTCAACAGACATTTTAAAGGATTCTGCATTAATGGATTCTCTGGTGCATGAAGAAGATCTTGAAAATATGCAGGAGACTTCGTTTGAATCTGAAAAGAATGCATCGGAGTGGAATTGGCAAGGACGGATGAAAGTCAAAGGCGAAGTGAAGTGGGTGGAGATACGGTCCAACCATGAACTGAAAGAAGATGGTGTGATCCTTCGAAGAGGGATCATTCAGGATATTACGGAAAGAAGAGAGCTTTTAAAGGAAACTGAACTTCGGTATGAGTCTTTGGTCGAACGGCTGCCACTCGGCATTGTTATCTATAAAGAAGGCAAGCTGGTATACGCCAACGCACACGCTCATTTTGTTTTAGGCGCAAGAAAATCGAAACAACTGGTCGGTACGGATGTAATGAAATTCGTTCATCCGGATTATCACAGGCGTATCATCAGAAGAATGAAAGAGGTAGCGGCAGGTATGCCCGCTCCAATGGTTGAACAGGAGTACTTAAATATAGAAGGCAAAGTTGTTCATGTCGAAGCGATGGCTTTTCCCTTCACGTACCATGGTGAATCGTGCATTCAGGTAATTTTCCGTGATATTTCCGAAAAGAAGAATACGGAAGCCAGCATCAAACGAAATGAAATGCTGCTCACCCAGTTATTTCAGAATGTTCCGATCGCCACTGTTATGCTGGATGAAATGGGGAAAGTGCAGCAGGTCAATAAAGGATTTAAAGAAACCTTTGGCTACGATGTACCGGAACTTAAAGGAAAAAATCTGAACGACCTTATTGTTCCGGATGAATTGCGTAATGAAGGAATAGATCTCAATAATCTTATTACGTCGAGCAAAACAATCAGTGTTGAAACAGTTCGCAGGCATAAAAACGGCAAACTTGTTAGCGTGATCATTTATGGTGTACCCGTAATGATTAACAATGAAACGATCGGTATTTACGGTGTGTACGTCGATATTACGGAGCGCATGCGGGTGGAGGAAGAATTAAAGATTCGCAATACCGAACTGGATAATTTTGTTTACAAGGTCTCTCACGATCTGCGCGCGCCCCTTTCGTCTATACTCGGACTGGTAAACCTCGCGAAGCTTCCCGGTAATACCGATAACCCAATGGATTACATTGACATCATCGGCGAGAAAGTAGAACATCTAGATCATTTTATCGGAGATGTGTTAAGCCATTCCAAAAATTTAAAAATGGAAGTTACCGTTAGCAAAGTTGACTTTGGCCAGATCATCGAAAGAACATTCACCGACCTAAACTATCTCGATGGCGATAGAAGGATGGTTCGAAATATCAAGATCGAGGGCATTGAGTTTTATTGTGACCCCTGGCGTATATCCGAGATATTCAGAAATCTGATCTCAAATGCCATTAAGTATCGCCAATTGAATAATGTTATTTCCGAAATAACGATCAAAATACATATTGATAATTTACGGGCCGACATTGTGTTTGCCGATAACGGAATCGGCATAGACGAAACAAATCTCTCCCGCATCTTTGAAATGTTTTACCGGGCAACAGAACAATCGGACGGCTCAGGTATTGGATTATACATCGTAAAAAATGCAGTTGATAAACTGGGCGGACAAATCACAGTAGCCAGCAGGCCAGGTCAGGGAACACGGTTTAGCATCATCCTTCCCAACAGAATTAATAGTGTGATCAGCAGGCCCACGCCCGTGGTATTTGAGCAACGATGAAAATCCAGGAAGTTACCACCCCGCAACATGCGCGTGAATTTTTGATGCTACCGGTAAGGTTGTATAAAAACGAACCCCGCTGGATCCGCCCGCTTGATAAAGATGTAGAATCTGTTTTTGATCCGGAGAAGAATAAAACTTTCCGCCATGGAAAATGCATACGATGGATTTTGCTGAACGATAAGAATGAAACCATTGGCCGCGTAGCCGCTTTTATAAATGATAAAACGGTTAACAAGGGAAACAAGCAACCCACCGGTGGTATGGGGTTCTTTGATTGCATCGACGATACACAATCCGCTTTTTTACTCTTTGATCAATGCAAACAATGGCTTCAGCACAAAGGCATGGAAGCAATGGATGGTCCTGTAAATTTCGGGAGTCGTGATCGCTGGTGGGGTCTGTTGGTAGAAGGCTACGAAAATGAACCCAATTATCAATGCAATTATAATTTTCCGTACTACAAAGATTTCTTTGAAGCGTATGCCTTCCAGGTTTATTTCTATCAGCTTACGTTCGGACGCAAGGTAATGGAACCACCTTCTTCAAAACTTGAAAACAGGGCGCAGATCACCGAAAATGATCCGGATTATAGTTTCAGGTATATTCGTAAGGATGAAGTGAACAAGCTCCCACAGTACATTCACGATGTCTATAACAAGGCATGGGCCAACCGTTTTGAAAACCCGGAGCTGAGCATGGCACAGGCAAAGCTTATTGTAAAGCAGATGAAACCCATCATGGACCTGAAGCTCCTGTATTTTGCATTCTATAAAGATGAACCGATTGGTTTTTTCTTGTCCTTACCGGAGATGAATCAGATTTTTAAATATGTGAATGGAAAACTGAATCTCGCCGGAATGATTAAATTTTTATGGCACACCGTCCGGAAAACGAATCGTAAAGCTTTTGGGGTACTTTTTGGTGTCGTGCCGGAACATCAGGCAAAGGGCATTGACGCAGGGCTGATCATAGCTTCACGGAAAGTGTTGCAAGGTAATTATAAGCGCTACGATGAATACGAGATGAATTGGATTGCAGACTTCAACCCGAAAATGATCAATGTTGTACAGCAGGTGGGCGCTTCTCTTACAAAAAAACACGCCACATACCGAAAACTGTTTGACGATACAAAGCCGTTTGAACGTGCACCGATGCTGAGGTAACGGCAGATCCATAATACAGTGTACCATTTTTATAACTTCTTTCCACATTCCTTGTTAATGGTTTAAATTCGTGCGTTTTATGCAGGCAATTAACTATGAAAAGTAAGACTGGTGTATTGTTGATCAACCTGGGCACTCCGGATAGCCCTTCTGTAAAGGACGTTCGTTCTTATCTTTCACAATTTCTCAATGACCCGCGCGTAATTGATATTCCCTGGCTGCTCAGAAAAATTTTAGTAAATTTTATTATAGTTCCTTTCAGGGCGTCCAAATCTGCAAAGATCTATCAAAAGCTTTGGACCAAAGAAGGATCACCACTTTTGCTTCACAGTACCAGAGCAAAGAAATTGCTTCAGCAATCGCTTGGAAATGATTATGAAGTCTACCTGGCCATGCGCTATAAAAATCCTTCCATATCAGGTGTGTTGGAAGTGATGCGTAAAAAAAATTATTCGAAGATCGTGGTGCTTCCTATGTTTCCTCAATATGCTTCTGCATCGACTGGTTCGGCGCTTGATGAAGTGATGAAAATAATAAAAAGGTGGTGGGTAATTCCTGAAATAAAAATAATCAGTCAATATTACGAGCATCCTTCTTTTATCGAAGCATTTGCGGAACGGGGTAGAAAATATAATCTTAATGAATATGATCATATTTTATTTTCTTATCATGGCCTTCCGCAACGGCAGGTAGATAAAGTTTATAACGAAGGCTTATGTGCCGATCATGATTGTGAACATGAGATCACGGAAGAAAATAAATTTTGTTACAAAGCAACATGCTATGCTACGACCCGGTTGCTAACGAAAAGTCTTGCTATTCCCGAAGGAAAATATACCGTTTGTTTTCAATCGCGATTGGATAAAAAATGGCTTGAGCCGTTTTCAGATAAGGTTGTTGAAGAATGTGCGAAAAAAGGGATGAAAAAATTATTAGTCTTTTCACCGGCCTTTACGGCCGATTGTCTGGAGACCATTATTGAGATCGGAGACGAATATCAGCAGATCTTTAAAGAACACGGCGGAGAAAAAGTTCAGCTCGTCGAAAGTCTGAACGACCACCCGCTTTGGATTGCTTGTTTGAAAGACCTGGTGTTGAAATAGCAATAATTTCCAAACGCTATTCCACCCTGTCAAGTTTTATCAGTTTCTTGGCTTTCAGACTGGTAACGATTACCACCATCATTGTCATGATCCCTCCGAAAACTACCGATGGAACGACGCCTATTAACCTGGCCGCAGACCCTGATTCAAATGCGCCGATCTCATTGGACGAACCGATAAAAATGCTATTGACAGCAGATACCCTTCCCTTCATATTCTCCGGTGTCAACGTGTGGATCAATGTGCCACGAACAATTACACTCACACTGTCGAACCCTCCGCTTAACATCAGCAGGAACAGGGAAAGAAAAAAATTGGTTGAAAGTCCGAAGCCGATCATGCAAAGACCAAATCCTCCGACGCATACTAACAGAATTTTTCCCATGTATTTTTTTATAGGATTATGGGTTATATAAACCGCCATGAGCACAGCGCCAACGGATGGAGCCGAACGCAAAAAACCAAGACCTTCCGGTCCTACCTGTAAAATTTCTTTGGCAAACACCGGAAGCAATGCGACAGCTCCTCCAAACAGAACAGCAAACAGATCGAGGCTGATAGCACTCAGCACAATTTGATTTTTGAACACAAACTTTAAACCCGCACTGATCTTTTCAACAATTCCCTGTTCGGCAGAAGCCGGTGGCACGGGCCTGTTTTGTATGGAAAAATAAATAGCAAGACTGGCCGCTACCAACAGGGTATCCGCGATATAAGAAGCCGTTATCCCTACAAAACCATATATAAAACCCGCCAGCATCGGTCCGCCGATAGAGGCCATCTCCCAAAAAGTACTGTTCAAAGAAATCGCGTTAGCGTAAAGATTTCTTGGGATCAACTGAGGCATGAATGCGAAATTGGCAGGTGACAGAAATCCACGCGCCATGCCGCTGATAAAAATCACGGCATAGATCGGCAACATGCCATAACTAAGGAAGAACTTGCCCGGTTCCAGCGTAAAGAAAAGTAAAGACGCTGAACAAAAAAGCAAGATCAAAACAGTGCTAACAATAATCTTTTTACGTTCGATAATATCAGCGACATGACCGGCGTACAACGACACTGTGATGGATGGGATTGCTTCGGCGAGGCCTATCAAACCGAGAGACAATGGATCATTCGTGATTTCATAAACCTGCCACCCTACAACCGTGGCCTGGATCTGGAGCGCCAGGGTTATGCATAATCTTGCAAAAATGAATAAACGGAAATCTTTTATTTTCAGGGCAGCGTAGGCGCCCGACGGTTCAGGTTCGATAGACATTTAAGGAGCTAAAAGTTTTTCAATAGCATCAACGGCAATCTTTCTTCGAAGTTCCCGTTCACCCCGAATTTCCACGAATGGTACCGATTGGGACTTCATTTCATTCAGATAGATCCGGTAAAATTCCTCCCGCTTATCCGGATGCTCACGCTGCGGATCTTCCTGCCACGGAATATCGACATAGGTAAGCAGGTAAAGATCATATTGCCGGGTATTTATATTTTTAAGAATCTCCTCTGCGCAGTGACCGAATTTGAATTCACTCCATACTTTGATCACGTACAAGTTCGTATCACAGATAAGGATGTTGCTCGATTCATGTGGCCACTCATCTTCCAGGCGCATTTGACCATGGGCAATAGTCAGCAGATCGGATTCGTGGTATGGCCGCACTAAATTATCAAGATATCCGCGAGCGTATTCCGGAACCCAGCCGGTGTTGAAATGTTCTGCCAAATATTGAGAGAGCGCTGACTTGCCAGTACACTCCGGCCCGATCACGACAACTTTTTTTACTGGAACTAGGGAGGCTGCATTCATGACTGAAAATTCGGTTTTATTTCGATGTGAATAAAATTTATGCCTGTGTTTATTGCCTTAATTCTGAATGTCAGGAAACGATTTGACTATTAATTCAATCATGAATGGTGAATTGTTTCGTAAAATTCATCCGTTCGTTTATCTTACAATCAATATTTCAATCTTCCGTGAAGCGTAGAAAAGCATTAAAACAAATTGGATTAAGTGCTGCTGCCGGCTTACTAGTACCCTCATGGTTTAGTTCGTGTAAGCATAGCGATCCCGGCCCCGAGATTAAATATGATGGCACGGTAGCCATTATTGGCGCGGGTATTTCCGGACTCTATGTTGCCGATATGCTTAGCAGTAAAGGCATCAAGGTTGTGATCTACGAAGCATCAGACCGTTTGGGGGGAAGGATCAGAACGCTTCGTACAACAATTGATAAAGCTTCAGACTCCTTACTATACGACCCGGATTTCCCGCCCTATGCAGATTTCCCGGTTGAGCTCGGTGCAGAACAGATCCTGGGAAGTGATTCTGCCTGGGGTAATATGATCGGCTTGTTAAAAATACCCACGATTGATTTTACATCTCCTTCAAGCAACAGTTACTTACTGGACGGAAATCTGAAGATCGACACAGACCTTGTTGCCGACAATGATTTTATAACGGCCAGGGATTTTCTGAATCAGTTGTCGAATTTTTCCAGCGAATCGATTTCAGCAGAACAAACCATTCAGTTACAGGGTATCAGCACGCGCATGTATGCGATTCTTAATTCATGGATAGGAAACAAGTACGGAACCTCCAATGACCGTCTCGGAATGAAAGGAGTGGCGGAATCTGCATCGTTACGAAAGCACGACCAGAAAAAATTAACGCTCAGCATCAATCCCATGGAAGATGTAGTAGGTTCACGTTTCAGCAATATTGTTTCCAAGATTCAATTCAATACAGTCGTTAAATCGATCGATTATTCAGGCGATCTGATAAATATTACCGATCAGAATAGTAAGACGGTTACCGTCGACAAAGTTATTGTAACTGTTCCCGTTTCAATATTGAAGAGTGGTGATATTTCTTTTTCACCCCCTTTGCCGGGAGAGAAGATCAATGCACTGAACCGGATGGACATGGATAAGTCCATTCGTGTTGTGCTGGATTTTAAGGAAAATATTTGGGGAGACACGACAGCTTTTATTTACGGAGGCATAAAAGGTCCCGAATATTTCAGCTCCGGTCTTGGCAGAAGTCAATTCAATAAAACATTAAGCGTCACGATCAATGGTGAGAGCGCAGAAACATTTTCGTTGCCCGATGTACTGAATGAATTGAATGCTGTTATGGATGTAACGAATAACATACGGCAAGACGATGGCGGCAATCCTATTGTCGTTATCAAAGATTGGTCAAAAGAACCCTTTATTAAAGGAGGATCGTCCTATCTCAAACCGGGGGGCTCGACGCTGGACAGAGTTAACCTCGCCGCCGCCGTCGACAAAAAATTATTTTTTGCGGGAGAGGCTACAGACAACACTGGAGAAGCGGGGACAGTGAACGGAGCTCTTCTCTCGGCAGAACGTGTTGCGCAAGAGGTAATAGATGCCATCGTTAAGGTATAAGTTCTTTTACATAAGAAAGATCTCTTTCATCAGTATCCAGCAGCCTGTTATCAGTACAAACCATCCAAAAGTCTTGCGAAGGATTTTGTCGGGAATTTTTCCGGAAAAGAAATTACCGATAAAAATCCCTGCGATGGCAAGCAATGTTATGGGAATGAGAAGCTTCCAATCCATAAGATGATTCAGTAAATCACCTGTAAAACCTATCAGGGAATTAATGCCAATTATAAACAGCGAAGTTCCTACTGCTGTTTTGAAATTTAATCCGGTTAAGAACACCAGTGCAGGGATTATCAGAAATCCTCCACCGGCACCCACCAGTCCGGTTAAAAATCCTATAAGAGTTCCTTCAATGATGATCAATATTGGTTTGTAGCGATGTTGCTCCTCAGATTTGATTTCCTTCATTCCTCCCTTGATCATGGAGATCGAAGCGAGTATCATTAAGAGAGCGAAGATTCCAAGAAGAAGAATTCTTTTTGTAAGGATGAACGTATCATTTTGCCATACGATCTCCGGTATGGCAGGCACGAACCATTTACGAGTTGAAAAAATGCTGATAGCCGAGGGAATACTGAACAGAAAACCGGTCTTAAGGCTGACCAAATGATCCTTGTACTTCGGAATGGTTCCGGCCAAACTGGTAACACCGACAATAAAAAGAGAATAGGCTGAGGCCACCACCGGTTCAACGTGAAAGAGATAGACCAGTATCGGAATAGAAAGTATCGAACCGCCGCCTCCCAGAAGACCAAGAATAAGGCCGATGAAAACAGAGAAGAAATAGCCGGCGAGTTGCATTTAAAATAGTTTCGAGTTTAAAGTTTGAGGTTTAAAGTTTATTGCTGGAAACTCGAAAATTTGCAAACTCTAACGGTCAGACTCGTCGTAAGCTAGTTAGATAGCTCCTAACTTTTCCTCCGGGAAAGAACGGCTTCACAGCTTATTATATTCAATAATAAAGGCGTCCGGAAATTTTTTCTTCAGTTCTTCCCGGAACTGTTCGGCTTTTTCGTGGGAAGAGAATTGGCCAAGGATTATTCCATAATACTTAATGCCATTGAGAATCTTAACTTGTATTCTGACTTGCTTTTTGTAGGAGTTCTTCAAATTTTCGGAAAGCCTCATCAGGTTTACGAGTTCCTGGTACGTTCCGATCTGCACACCGTAGCCATGCGGATTTAAACGCGAGATCTCAAACTCATAGAATTCTTTCTCGTCTACGGTGACATGCTCAATCGGTCTTCCCGGGTCTCCTATTTTGCCATCCCCTGCATCAATTACTTCTAATGTCACTTCCGCCAATCCCATGTTTACAAACCCCAGTGCTTCAGCCGCAGATTTTGATATATCGATAATACGATCCTCAACATAAGGGCCCCGGTCGTTTATTATCACTTCTACTGTTTGATTATTGGCCAGGTTTGTGAGCTTTACTTTCGTGCCAAAGGGCAATGATTTGTGCGCCGCTGTCAATTTGTTGTGTTTGTACTTTTCACCGCTGGCTGTCTGGCTGCCTTCAAACTTGTCGGCATAGAAAGAGGCCTTACCGGTCTGCACCTGTGCATACGTGCAACTAACGACTATGAAAAAGAAGAAAGCAGAGAATAATTTTATCATCGGGATTTTGATTTTAAAAGCAAAAATAACTCGGTCCCCCTAATTTCATAATAAATTCATCGACCGTATCATGAAGGCAAAGAAATAATGCTTTGTACTTGAAAAATCTGATTTTGACTGTTCCGTAACGATTACGGTACGGTCGCAAAAAACATTTGATGAGGGCAGATTGGTTAATCATTAAATTAGATTAATTTTGCCCGGCAAATAATGAATCCTAAATTATTTGCTATGCCACTCGAAATATCCAAATTTCTTTTTGAAGCCCTCACCTATGACGACGTGCTTCTGGTTCCCGCGTACTCTGAAATACTTCCCCGCGAGACAAATACTTCATCAAAGTTAACACGTAATATCACACTGAATGTGCCGATTGTTTCGGCCGCCATGGATACGGTAACAGAAGCCGAACTCGCCATTGCCATAGCATTGGAAGGTGGATTGGGATTCATCCATAAAAACATGAAGATCGAGTTGCAGGCCGAACAGGTGCGTAAAGTAAAGCGTTCTCAAAGCGGTCTTATTCTCGACCCGGTAACACTAGGATTGGATTCTACCGTGCAAGACGCCGAAAACATCATGCGCGATTATAAGATCGGTGGCATTCCCGTAGTCGATGAATCGAAAAAACTAGTCGGTATTATTACCAACCGCGATCTTCGCTTTCAGCAGGATATGAATGCGCTGGTAGAAAAGATCATGACAAAAGACAATCTGATCACGGCTCCGGAAGACATAACGCTGGAAAAAGCCGAAGGCATACTTAAAAAGTATAAGATCGAAAAATTACCCATCGTCGATAAAAAAGGTAAACTGAAGGGGCTGATCACCTTCAAAGACATTCAAAAGAAAAAGACCAAGCCAACGGCCTGTCAGGACAAGTTCGGAAGGCTTCGCGTGGGCGCAGCAGTAGGCGTAACACCCGACATACTTGAAAGGATCGATGCATTAAAGGTGGCTGGCGTTGACATCATCAGCATTGATACAGCGCATGGACATTCCGTTTATGTGATGGAGGCGGCCAAGCGGGTTAAGCGAAAATATCCTGAACTGGATTTGATCATCGGTAATATTGCCACCGGTGAAGCAGCCAAGGCACTGGCAAAAATTGGAGCGGATGCTGTGAAAGTTGGGGTCGGTCCCGGAAGCATCTGTACAACCCGTGTTGTTGCCGGTATTGGAATGCCGCAGCTTTCTGCGGTATACGAAGCCGCAAAAGCTCTGAAAGGTTCTGACGTAACCATCATTGCCGATGGAGGCATCCGTTTCTCGGGCGATATAGTAAAGGCTATTGCTGCCGGAGCCGATAGTATTATGATTGGTTCGCTTTTGGCCGGCACGGAAGAAGCTCCGGGAGAAATGATTATTTATGAAGGAAGAAAATTCAAATCATACCGTGGTATGGGATCTATCGAAGCGATGGAAGATGGTTCGAAAGACCGTTACTTCCAGGATGTGGAAGTGGATGTGAAAAAATTAGTACCGGAGGGGATTTCCGGACGGGTACCGTACAAGGGTTTGGTTTCGGAGGTAATATATCAGCTTGTAGGAGGCCTTAAAGCCGGAATGGGCTATTGCGGAGCCAAAAACATTGAAAAGCTTAAGCAGGCCAAATTTGTGAAAATAACTACCGCCGGTGTAACTGAAAGCCATCCACACGACGTAATGATCACCCGTGAAGCGCCCAATTACAGCCGGAAGTAATAGCCGATTTTTGCCTATAATTGCAACGCCAATCTTCGCTTAGATCGGCTTTTTTGTTTTATGCGTACCAAAGCCATCATTCGTCTGCTTTTTACTGCCGGTGTCGTTACCTGGCTGGCGTTGGTATTTACAGATATTCCTATTTTGATCAGTTCGGTCAACAGTATCCCGCCCGATATTCCGGTATGGCTTCCGAATGTTCTGCTGGACATGTTCATCCTCTCGCTTTATTATTATTATAAGCTAAAAATCGATAAGGGTGATCTGAATTTTGTCGATTTGTTATGGCGCGTATTTGCTACTGGTCTGGTGGCAACAGTCATTTCCCTGGCACTCCGCCTGGTAGATTTTCTTCTTGGAAACACCAAACTCGCATCACATGTAGTCTTCATTGATTTTGTATATCTCATTAATCTGGGATTGATGATTAGCTTTCTCATCATGGCATTCATGGCCTGGAAGCGGCTCATCTTGTATCAAAAATCAAAATGGCTGCTTCGGCTCTGGTCGTTTTTTGAATACAGTCTTCTGATAAGCCTTGTGTACAACAGTTTTGATTTTCCGTTCGTAAGCTGGATATACAACATCATGCTCGGCCTGCTCATCGTAACGGGGCTGGTGCTTTCCGGAAATATGAAATGGGTGGCCTTTCTCAATTTCCGTCAGAAATGGACAAGCTTGCTGTTATTGCTTTTAACCGTTTTTTATCTTGGATACAGCCTTTTCACCAATAGCAATCTCGCCTACGAGATAAATAAAATTGCGCCTGTTTTCACGGATTACCGGGGGCATGTCTTCATTTTGTCCGTGGTGGTTTTCGTGACGCTCTACAGTATTTTCTCTTTTCTTGTTATTCTTTTTAACCTTCCGACAACTTCTGTATTTGAACAAAAACTGGAAGAGGTTGTCAACTTTCAACGAATCAGTCAGTCCATTCAGACAGAACAAAGTGAGGAGAGCGTTTATAATATTTTGTTGGAGACCTCTGTCAGCACGGTCTTCGCAGATGCCGGATGGTTGGAGGTCATTATCAACGAAAGGGAAAACAGAATTTTCACATACCAGATCACGGATAAGGAATCACGCGATATCATCCGGCATCTGAATGAGAATAATGTAAAGGGAATACTGGATCAGGGAAGTGATAAAACAAAAAATCTTTCCAAGCACCTGGCATCTTTAAAGGGCTCACGCTTCCGATCTATACTGGCGTTTCCGATACATGTAAAAGGAAACAATATCGGTACGCTGGCGCTTCTGAAGGAACTTCCAGATGGTTTCAATAAAGAGATGACAAGGATTGTTTCGACGTTTGCGAACCAGGCAGGCATTTCGATCGAGAATTTCCGCCTCCTGGAAGAAGCATTGCAGAACGAGCGCTACAAAGAAGAACTCAAAATTGCCAAAATGGTGCAAAAGAGTTTGCTGCCACAACTACTGGAAAAAGATGATGATTTTGAAATAGAAGCTTTCTCTGAATCTGCCGACGAGGTTGGCGGTGATTACTACGATACCCTTCGCATTGGTAAACACATGGTCTCCCTGATCATCGCCGATGTTTCCGGTAAAGGAACAACGGCAGCGTTTCACATGTCGCAAATGAAGGGAATATTTCACAGCCTGGCGCAACAGGATTTTGAACCCCATGAATTTATGGCCCGCGCAAACCAGGCCCTGGTCTATTGCCTGGAAAGAGGGTCGTTTATCTCCGCATCGTATTTTGTTATCAACACACATAAGAAAAAAATAAGATACGCACGGGCGGGTCACTGCCCGGTTCTCTACTACCATGCCGCGCAAAATTGTATCGAATATTTTAAAGACAAGGGTATAGCACTGGGCATGGTACGCAATAAAAGCTATACGAATTTTATACAGACCTATGAATTTGAATATAAAACCGACGATATCATGGTGCTTTATACCGATGGTATTACCGAGGCAAAGAACAAAAAGAACGAGGAATTCGGATATGACAGGCTTGCTGCAACTTTATTGGAAGTAAAAGGCTTATCTGCAAAACAAATACAGAATCACCTGGTCAGCAGGTTGTATGATTTTTCGGAAACCAGAAATATAAATGATGATTACACGACCATGATCGTAAAGTTTAAATAACGCTGCGAAATTGGTTCGGGAATGAACTTTGATTCGATTATAAATTAGTGAACATAAACGCGGGTATAGCCGTTAAATATATGATCCACATTAAAAGACTACAGGAAGATGGGGCCGATGTCATCGCACTGGTCGGTGAAATTGATGCCAGCTCTTCCATCGAGCTTGATCTGGCAATTGCCAAAAGTGTGGGAGAAGGATTTACCAAGATATTGGTAGACTGCAGCGCGCTCGAATACATCTCATCCGCCGGACTTGGCGTGTTCATGTCCTATATCGAAGAATTTGAAGACAAACACATCAAAATGGTCCTTTTTGGCATGAATGAAAAGGTGGCTAATACATTTGAAATATTGGGGCTAAACGAGTTGCTGCAAATTGGGATGGACAAAGTTCAAGCAAAGAAATTGATTCAATGAACTACAGGTATAAAGTTGGTTGCAGTATTGAAAATCTGAAAGGTGTCAGGGATTTTATCCGTGCGTCCCTAAAAGAAAATGGCGTGCAGGATCTGGAGATCAGTGAAATTGTGTTGGCGTTGGATGAAATGTGTTCTAACCTGATGATCCACGCGCATCATTGTAATCCAGACGATTTATTTGAGATTCACATTACTGTAGAGAAAAATAATTCGGTGGTCTTTGAAATAATTGACGATGGCACCGTGTTCGATATAAACCAGTTCGATGAACCCGGCATCGATAGCATCATCCATGAAAAAAGAAAAGGAGGTCTTGGCATCAGACTGGTCAAAACAATTATGGACAAAGTAGAATATCATAATCGCAGCGGAAAGAATGTCTGTCGGCTGGTTAAAAACATCCACTTTCCTAAACCCTAAATTTTTTATTTACCGAATGAGAAAAGTAGTTGTCCTCATGCTTTGTTGCCTGGCCATTAGTGCGGGTAAAGCCCAATCAAAAAAGAAAAAGGAAAAAGCTTCCAAGCCCATTGTTGTTTTCAGTGTGAATAAAAAACCTGTAACAACGGAAGAATTCACCTATCTGTACGGCAAGAACCATCAAAATAATGCGCAGGATTTCTCCCCGGAAAAAATCGAAGAATACCTGAATCTGTTCATAAATTTTAAACTCAAGGTTGAAGAAGCTGAGCATCGCGGATACGATACAACGACAACCTTCAAACGTGAGTACAATTCGTACAAAGACGAACTACGCAGACCATACCTGCCGGATGCCAAGATGACCGATAGCCTGGTTCAGCTAACCTATGGCAGAATGAAAGAAGAGGTAAAGGCGGCACATATTCTTATTAATGTTAAACCCGATGCTTCACCGGAAGATACGCTGAAGGCCTATGCTAAAATCACGAATATCCGGAGCAAGGCGCTGGCAGGAGAAGATTTCGGTTTGCTGGCTGCCAACTTCTCAGAAGATCCATCTGCCAAACTGAACAAAGGAGATCTGGGTTACTTCACTGCTTTACAAATGGTC
>JGI24890J29729_1000860_pt1 | contig 16139 bp, 16 predicted proteins | sample FreactcultureFD7_FD_29729 | JGI IMG/M metagenome (IMG submission 29729)
CCTGAACTTAAGAAGCAGGGAATTTTACGCAGATTTCATACAACGCCACTTCGGGTTTGGCAATATTTTGTAGCAAATGTTATTTCTCAGGGATTCGTTGGCTTGTTTGCAATCGCAGCATTATTTATTTCATCAGTTGCATTTTTCCACCTGCATATGAAGGGAAGTTACCTCACCTTTATACTATTTGTATTACTAAGCATTTTTACGATATATGGTATTGGCCTTGCGCTTGGAGGCTGGGCGAAGAATGAACGCCAAGCAGCGCCACTCAGTAACCTTGTTACTTTCCCAATGCTCTTTTTGTCAGGTACATTCTTTCCCCGATATCTGATGCCTGAATGGCTTCAGACAGTGTCAGGCTATCTACCGCTCACACCAGTAGTTGATGGCATTCGCCTCATCGTAACAGAGGGTAAGGGCTTCTTAGATGTTCTGCCGCAAATGGGATTATTGCTTGGTTGGTCGGTAATTATTTACCTTATAGCCTTCCGTGTATTTAGCTGGGAGTAGCATATACTAGACAATTAAGCATAAGTGTGATATAATAACACCTATGAGTAAAGCAAGAAACCAACCACCAACGAATATGGACACTCTTTTTGATTATGAAGAAAGACCAAGAAGCTATATTGTTTTATGCGAATGCATGGGGGGCTATGCTGTTGGCGGCGAGATAGAAAAACCTGAAGATCGTGATGTTGACTTTTGGGATTTTGATGAACCAGAAGAAGTATTAACAGATTCTAATCTAGGACCGGCAACTACGCTAGAAGAGCGTTATGGTAAATATGGTTATTTTCTTCCAACGCCAAAACAAAGAGAGAAAAAACCAAACATTGTAGACACAAGAAAGCTTCCGGTAAAAGAAAGTTATGGAGATGCAGGAATTTTTGCTTTAAATTCTTATCGAAATCAACTTTTGAGCGAAATACATAATTTAAAATTAGAGCGCAAAAGAAGAGACGCGGTCAAAAAAAATCTTCAGGTAATTGAAAAAATTTGGGATTCAAGATGGAGGGATATTTTTAAAGCTGATGAACTTATTTCTGCAGGATTTTCAGAAGAGGAAGTAAATAGAAATATGGCAAAAATGAAAAACGATTATGAAAAAAGATATGGTGCTAGACAATTTATTGAAAGAAGCGAAAATGGTTTTATGCCAGATGACGTAAGAAATCATAGAAAAAAGAAAACAGGTGAATTAGGTAAAGCAAGAAATAAATTGAGAGATCAGTTTTTAAAGAATCAGCATGAGCTTGGTTTGGATAAATAGTCTGATAGCATATGGAAGATAACAAGTTCGAGACTACTCCCAATAATTTTTATGTACCCGATGACTTGGGGCCATTGGTTATTAGTGAAACAATTAGATCGGGTACAAAATCACCAGAGCTACTTTTTTTGGAGAGTGGCGAACAATTTGTTCCATATAGTCGCGAGGAAGCAAAACTTGTTAATCAGGGTCTTTCGGATTTAATAGGTCAACACTTCTCGAAATCACAAGAGGGTAAAGGAAATTTTAGTTCAAAGTACGTAACTAGGCTTTTGAAAAAAAGCACAGGTATTATCAGCGATACTGAAATCTATAGAACCGTTCTTTTAAATCCAGCATGGGTTGAAAAACGCCAACGAAATGAAGATGGCTCGATGTTCTTTAAGGTTAATCCGAGTATACGTAAGTTCCGCTTTACAGCACACGTTCTTGCTGATTATCTGTTGTTTGATGAAAGCTTGCATGCTGGAAGTTGGCCTCAGCCAGTAGATAAATACAGCCCAAATTCTTATGAAGTTATGCAGTCGGAAAAAATGACAATGGTGAAAGCTATGACAGATCAAGAGTACGTTGATACAGCCGAAAAGGCGTACATCAGTCTTTTTAATCGTGAACAATTTCATCGAAAACAAATTGAAGAAGCAAAGAATAAATATTCTTTTGTTCCCAAGCTACTTACTGATTTAAAATACAAATAAATGATGCTAAATCTTAAAAAGACTTTTTTTGTTCTTGCTCCTATGGATGATGTCACTGATACCGTGTTCAGGCAGGTGATAGCTGACTGTGCTAAGCCTGATTTATTCTTTACAGAATTTGTAAATGTTGATGGATTGCAAAGTAAGGGAAGGCCTCGGCTCATTCATAAAGTGGCACTCACTCAAAAGGAAAAGCCNGTGGTGGCACAAATTTGGGGTAAAGTACCAGCGAATTACGAGAAGACGGCAGCAGAACTCGTTGCNATGGGTTTTGATGGAATAGATATCAATATGGGATGCCCCGACAAGACGATTGTTAAGAATGGTTGTTGTTCAGCACTCATTAATGATCGTGATCTCGCGGTTGCAATTATTGCTGCAGTAAAAAAAGGAGTAAATGGACGCGTTCCAGTAAGTGTGAAGATTCGTACTGGCTGGAATGAGGTCGATTTCTCTTGGCCTGAGCTTATTTTAAAACAGGGAATAGATATGCTGAGTGTGCATGGCCGCACGACAAAAGAAATGAGTAAAGTACCTGCTCGCTGGGAAGACATAGCAGCGATTGCNAAGATTCGNGACAGNGTAGCNCCTACGACACTTATAGTGGGNAACGGGGACGTAGAGAGTAGGGAGCACGGAGAAATGCTCGCAAAGAAATATAAGCTAGACGGCATTATGATTGGGCGTGCAATTTTTACTGATCCTTACATATTTTCCAAAAAATCTCCATGGGTCGAAACATCTGAAAAAGATCGGCTTAAGCTTTTCAAAAAACACATTGAACTTTTTCAAGAAACCTATCAAAACAGAGAACGNAATTGGCAGGGGTTGAAGCGAATGGCAAAAGTTTATGTTCATGGNATTGAAAATGCCAGTTTGTTTCGTGATCAACTCATGAGAAGCGAAACACTAGACGGTATGCTCAAAGTGATTGAATCAAAGATAGGTTAGACGTACTTTTTTCCCCATACTGACATATCTCGAAGGATGTTTTTTAAGTCAGTGCCCTTTTCTGTAAGAGAATACTGGTATCGTGGTGGGTGCTCGCAGTAGAGATTTTTAATAATAATCTTATCCGAAAGCAGTTTGTTGAGGCGCATAGATAGCGTACGAGGGCTTATTCCATTTAGNGCAGCCTCAAGATCGCTAAAACTTTGAGGGCATTCTGTCATTTCTCTAACTATTAAGAGAGACCATTTATCTCCGAGGGTTGAAAGGGTATAGAGGATACAGTCATGAGAGTTGGCGCTATTTTTTTCCATATTACAATTTATTTTACGTTAAAAATAAAGACTTTACAAAATATAGTGAGTAGCTATACTTAGTATAGTAAATAAGAAAAGAGGGAAAAATGGCACACATTCAAATTATTATAGGAAGCACTCGACCAGGCAGAGTAGCAAAAAAAATTACTGATTGGTATATGGAAAAACTTGTATTACCCGCTGACACAACTGTTGAATTAATCGATTTGCAAGATGTTAATCTTCCATTTTTAGACGAAGCTATGCCGGCAAGTATGGGTCAATACCAAAATGATCACACCAAGAAATTTGCCGAAATTATTGCAAAGGCTGACGGCTATGTATGGGTAACCCCAGAATACAATCATGCACCAAGCCCTGTACTACTCAATGCTATTAATTTTCTTAAGAATGAATGGCAGTACAAGCCGGTAGCATTTGTAGGCTATGGGGTTGTCGGTGCCGCTCGAGCTATCGAGCATCTCGTTTCAGTTGCGTCCGAACTTCAGATGGTACCTCTTAGAGAGCGCGTTTGGGTCAATGAGCCGTGGGCCAATGTTACTGAGGCTGGCGAAGTAACTGATTTTCGCGGTGAACCAACCGGACAGGTTGCAGAACTGGTGAAATGGGCGGAAGCTACAAAAAGCCTTAGAAGCTAATTATCTAAATCACGGAATTTATCTTTAATTCCAGGTAAAGATAAATATACAATCGCTGCAATTGATGTAGTAATTTCGATTCCACCAAAAATGTAATTTTGTTTTAGGGATTTCCCTAATTGCTTAGACAAGCTATCGAGCTGTGCTTGGTTAGCTCGAAGTTGTTCTTTGATCGTAATATCAACACCCATGCTGTTATTTATTTTTGCATTCAAGGATTCGTATTCGGCTTTTGCGTTATTAAATTTTGTATTGACAGCACTTAAAAAAACTATGGCTAAGGCTAATAGTACTATGTTGGCGCCAAGGGCCCATACCATAATTTTTCTCGCAAGATTAAGCCGAAACGCTAATCCTATTGCTAGGAACAAATTAAGAATAATTACCGCAGATATCAAAAAACTACCCTCAAAATTATTGAAAAAGCTATAAATCGCCCCCATTACACACCATGCGATTATGATGTAGACACCAATGGGAATTGTCTGCTTTGTTTCAGGAATTTCTGATCCACTAATAGGCTGAAAATTTGAAGCACTGGTATCGAATTGAGGCTGGATTTGCTCAGTATTTTTATCTTGTTGCATCGGCATCTTTTTATTATTATCCATGAAGCCCTCTTTTTATGATTACTGTTATTCGAACAATTTTATTTATCAAAATATAAGCCAAGTGGGTCGCAGAGTTACAACTTGCACATTATTACCGAAGTAATCCGCCCCACTCAACAACTGTGAAGCCATTACGTGTCGGAGCTGTAAATGACTGACTATTTAACGTATAAGGCTTTTGCAGGCCTTGAAAGTCTAAGAATACACGAATAAGTGTTGTTGGCTTAGGGGCAATTGTTAGCGGTGCTAGCTGATTTAGCTGGGCTGTATTGAACCATGTGAGTCGTGTATATGGTGTGTTTGGTAATTTAGGTGTCCAGTAAGCAAGGAAGTCCGCAATCTCATTTTTATTAAGACCTTGTTTTTGAAGTTGAGTTTTAATTGTTGTTACCGCATCATTTGTTTTAACTATCGTTCCCGAGTTTACTGCCGGATATAAGCCATCTCCAGTGCCTTCCCAAAATAGGTTTGGATACAAATCATTCTGGTAGGACAGGGTACCGTTAGGTTGAGCGATAACATTCTGCCATCCATCCGACCCATATGAAGGTACTGATTTCGTTATAGTTGCACCTACTTTTACGCTAACCGACTCTGTTTGGGTTGGATATAGGTATATAACCGGTTTGCCACATTGGCCCGGTGAAACCATATCGGCGCGTAAATATATTTGATAATCGCCGAGTGAGTTTTTCACAAGCATAACTGCATGTTTATCTTGGTATTGCTGCAGGCTTAATCCTTGAAGCGCTGTATCTTGCACGTACTGACCATTTGCATAGTCATTTGTATAGATATAGTTGAGTAAAGGATCACTGTTACTGAGTTGATAGACGGTCTGACCACTTGGCCCACTCCCTATTTTCTTTAGATTATTACTGCTTGGGTTTTTAGTAATTAGGAATCCGGAGGCCTTACCGCACCCCTGCTCTTTAGTCATCAAATTAGATGTATTTACTTCTCCGCCTGATGTCCATGTATCAAAAACTATATATGAATTGCCACCAACCATTGTGTCGTATGGCTCATACTGAATTTGATAATTATCAATGTATGCAAGGATAGCAACGACTTGGTAGCCATTTGCATCAGCCTGTACGACTCTATAGAAATTTATATTTTCAATGGTTCCTAATTTTGTACTATTTGCAGGTGGAATTGGAGGATCTGTGAAGTATCCCACGCCAGTGAAATTACCATTTGCCGGTACATTAAAGGTAGCTCCCGCTATTGTTACTGTTTGAGGGAAAGTAAAGTCAGCGAGATCTTCACTTTTATTAATTGTGACATTTGCAGCGAAAGTATCGGCGATATTTTGTTCTTCACCGTTGCTGTACGAAGGATTATTCCCAGAGCTTTGTTTTTTATAAAATTTCTGATAAAAAGTGTAATTATTTTCAGCAGTTTTTACGAATAAGAACCTATCAACTGTGTAATTGTCGCCATTTGTAGTGTCAACAACGGTTGCTAGAATATAAGGTTGATTTTTAGAATTGGTGCCAATCTGCGAGTACGTTATTGATAATGGACGCGGAGTGTTGCACCCAGGAATTGTTCCAAAAGTCGGAGAACTATAACAAGAATTAGCTAATCCGAAAAGAGGAATAGTATTTTTGATAAGACCAAGATCGCTCATCTTGGTTGGGTTGCTCAAGAATGATGCTCCAGTTTTGGGAACTGAACCAACGATTTTTACCGTATGGTCAACAGCTTTAGAAGAATTTACAGTTGGTTTTTTTTCATTTTTTTGGATTACATAAACACCGTATCCAATACCTGCTGTGAGAAATATTACGGCTACTATGACGAGAAGTAATTTTTTTTTCGTAAAATGACGTATTTTTTCGCTGTGATGCTCGTTGTTTTTTGCATCCATTTTTTCTTGATGTATATTTGCATCATCATCTTTTTTATTATTATCCATAAAGCCCCCATTTTTATGATTACTGCTATTCGAACAATACTCTAAAAAGAAAAAATCCTCAAGATGTACTTGAGGATGCTTTCTTGGTCGCGGGGGCAGGACTCGAACCTGCGACCTTGTGGTTATGAGCCACACGAGCTGCCACTGCTCTACCCCGCATTAAGACCGAAGGGTATGATACCCTGTATTCATCTACTGGTCAAGAGGTAGGGGTTTTATGAAAAAAGAAATTAACCCAGTCCTGCCAATTTTGTAGTACCTTAGACTTAGACTTATTATTCGAAATATCGCTATTTATTACGGCTGTTTGATGAATATATTTATTTGAAACAGCTGTAGGGACTAGAATTAGCTTTTCACCTGGCAGCGCTTTATTGAAATATTTTCTTGCCTCAAGACTGAGGTAGGAATCAGAACTATAATAATTAATAAGAAGCGTTTCATTTTTATTCATTTGTGTTTGAACTGCAACTGATTGCTGAAGTGTGACAATTTGTCTCTGTAAGGAATAGTTTTTTTGAATTGTTTTTATCGTACTCCACGTTACCGATAAGCCAATTAAGAGCACCACATACAAGCCAAGATTTTTTGTATTAAAAAGTGATTTAGTAAGAGAGCTATTTTTTATTTTTTCGTACATAACTTTTTATAGTATAGTACACTCTATAACTTTTGTGCTCTACTAGGGTATAATTAACTAGTTATTTGTGGGGCCGTAGCTCAGCGGTTAGAGCAGTCGGCTCATAACCGATTGGTCGCTGGTTCAAATCCAGCCGGCCCCACCAAAATAATAATCAAAAAAGACCTTCATTTCTGAAGGCCTTTTTTGTTAAGTGGATTTTTTAATTACCAGCTCTTTTTACGGAATGATGAACCACCGCGATCGTCTCCGCCGCGATAGCCACCGCCACCGTTACCACCGAAGTCGCGTCGTGGCTTGTCTTCTCGTGGTCGAGCTTCGTTTACAACGATTTCTCTTCCATCAAGATCTTTGCCATTCATTGCAGCTTCAGCAGCTTTTCCTTCAGCGTCGTCTGCGAATTCAACAAATCCGAATCCCTTGCTTCGTCCACTATCGCGATCTTTCACGACAGTAGCACTAACAACAGTTCCGAAAGGAGCGAATGCAGCTTCGAGTGAAGCGTCGTCGGTTGCCCATGCTAGGCTTCCGATAAATAACTTGTATGCCATGTACTTTTCTTACCTTGTGTTCTTATAAATAAATGCAAGTACGACCCTGTCTGTCCTTGAGCCTTAAGATCTAATAGGTCATAAGAGAAGACAAAACCTTGCTAGGCATAGTTAAGCACGAAAAGCAATAACTGTACAGAGAGAAATAAGGGGTTTTATTAGTCGGCGAAAGTAATCTGAGCAGCTGCGATTTGTATGGCTGAACTTTCTGATGAATAAGGGTGGGGAACTGCAGCCAATGCTTTAGCTTGAATCTTGTTATTAACAGAGAGAGAAAGCTCGCTTATGTTTTCACTGGCATGCGAACTTATGATGGAAGCACCTTCAATCACCCCATCTTTTGAGGTCAGCAGTTTAACGAAACCACCAGAATAATCATTTGTTCGAGCGCTGCCGATAAGCTCAATCGGAGCTATTCCAACCTGATATTTTTTAGAAATTTGCCGCAAGGTTTGCTCAATTTTACCGACTACTGCTATTTCAGGGGTACCGTAATAGATGGTCGGCGAGACATCGAAGGGATATTTTATTGTTTTTTTGGCGTAGATATTATGAATTACTAGCCTTGCTTCTGCGGATGCTGTGTGCGGCTCACTATGCTTACCAATAACGCTGCCGATTGCATAGATATGTTTTTTGTTTGTCTGAAGAAAATCACTAACCCTTATACCTTTTGGTCCATAGCTGACACCGCTGTTCTCAAGTCCCATATCTAGGGCTGGATGTTCTTCTCCTGCGATAAGTATTTGTTCGACTACAATCCGATGCATCCGGCCATTCTTAACTAAGCTGATTATTTTCCTGTCTCCATGAACCCCAATAGACATAATTTGTGTTTCTAGATGTACGCGTATTCCTTTTCCTTCAAGAGCCCATATAGCGCCATCGTTCACTTCAGTATCAGCATGATATATTAGTGAACTTGACGGCTCAGCAATGTGGACGCGACTATCGAAAGCACTGAAAATCTGACTATATTCATAGGCAATTTTCCCACCACCAATTATAAAAATGCTGCGCGGAGGCTTCTCGAGAGTGCTTGCTTCCTTGACGGTTAAAAAGCCTGCTTCGTTAAGACCAGGAATGGTGGGAATAACTGGAGCGCTACCAGACGCTATAATAATCTTTTTCGCACTATAGCGCTTCATCCCAACGCTTATCGTCCAGGGTGAAACAAAATGAGCGCGCCCTTTTATGAGCGTAATTTTGTCATGTCTAAAAACATCACTTTCCTCCAGCACTCCCGTTGCATACATTGCTTTTTGCTTCCATAGCTGGACTGCTCGAAAATTGTAACTTTGTGAGCTGGAGCGAATGCCGTATTTGCCAACCGTTTTTAATTGCCACAGTTGATTAGCTGCATCAAGTAACGCTCTCGTTGGAATGGTTCCATAAAAAGCATTGGCGCCACCCGGATTCCCTTGTTCAATGAGTCCGATTTTCTTGTTTGCATTTGCCCCTAAGTGAGCAGCGACGCCGCCACCTGGACCACTACCAATAATAAGTAGGTCGAAATCAAAGATCTTTGGTTTTTTATGTATTTTAGCCATTCCTACTCCAGGTTTCGAGCGCTTTCATATATTACGGCAGCTTGTGGTTGGGTTGAAGTTAGGGTCTTCAGTACCTGTGATCGTATATCACTTGTCGTTACTTCCTCTTTATTTTTTAGCCATGCATGAAGAGAGGCAATGACATTTTTTACTGTATCAGTTGTTTGAGATGTTTCTAGTTCTGCCGCCTGGCAACTGAGCGTAACACTACGAGCAACACGTTTTAGTTGGTAAGAAACAATTCTGCCGTCATTTTTTAGAATGTGCAGCATTAATTAAGCCTTACCACCTTCGAGACGACGAGCAGAAGGATCCAGCTGAGCATTACGAGTCCCGTGCCAATACACAATCGGAACATATTTTTACTATTTTGATTCCACTCAAGCACCGCACTCATTTTTACCTTTAAAATATTAAGAATATAGATTTTAACTAAGCTTAAGATAAGAGCGAAATTAAAAAGCAAGAGAAAACTGATTCTTGGGTTGCTCAAAAAAGAAACAAGTACTGAGAAGATAAGAACGGGCATAAGGAAACTGGCTATATTTTCAAAGATAGTTTCAATAGATAACCTAGCTATCGCTGTTAGGTTCATTGTTTTATGGATTGATTCGTGGATGCGAGTTGTTTTTTTACTAGAATGAGTTTTTGGCCAGTTATATTTTTTAAGTTCCATAAAGCCTGCAAATATTCCAAGTCCAGCAACAGCGATAGCTACGTAGTGAAGGTTTTTTTCACTTAATGATGTTAATGATTCATAAAAGATAACGGCAATGACTGAAAGCCAAAGCCACACGAGAAATAGATATAAAAGTCCGAAAAGAGACGTTTTGTCCCTTGAGGTGCCTGTTGCTTTGTGGGCAACGAGTATCTTTGAAAATAGATGAATAGCAAAGGGATTGGTTGAGAGAAACGCCCCAACAACTAACGCCAGAATGTAGAAATATGTTTCACTCATGTAGTATTCCCCCCTCACTCATTATTTTCTTTGCCCTCTTTTACTAAAAACTATATCATTGGTGTAAGCATAATCGCAATTTAGAAAAAACAGTTTTTAAAGAAAGTTATAGGGCATGGAGTGGTATAAGAAATCACAGGCGGAAACAGAAGATTTCTTTTTAGTGAAATCTGCTCGAGGACTTGATGAGAAAGAGGCCTTACAGCGTCTACACAAGTTTGGAAAAAATACAGATCCTGAGTTAAGGGATGAGGTTGCCCATTTACTAAAAGTAACAGTATTCAGAAATGGCCAAATGCAAAATATTTCTGTGCAAAATCTTGTAAGTGGCGATGTGGTGGTGATTGAGAAGGGCAATAGAATCCCCGCAGACATTCGTTTAATTGAAGTAGATAAGTTATTTATCGATCAGTCTTTTTTTACTAATGAAGGTTTGCCCGCTCAGAAGAATACCTTTACGCTTAGCCAGAAAGTTGAAGTACGAAAACAGCGTTGTATGGCGTTTATGGGAAGTTTTGTTATTGAGGGATCGGGCAAAGGTATTGTAGTTGCAAGAAATGGTCAGACCGAACTTTCCAGAGATGCTTCATTTTTCAGACAACGAATTAGAAGAAGAGTAAAAAAAGAAATTACACGCCTCAATGATTTAAAAGTGGTAGTAAATCATCCGCCGAAAGTAGGCGCTCTCGTAGCTACTGATGCAGTTATTTTTGAAATCGCTTTATCTGATGAAATGGTCTTGGGCCTTATACGACACCTTCAGATGACGCATAAGATTGACACTAAATTTATTCTTGAAGAAAAACAGGCTCAGCACCTAAGCGAAATATTGGGCGGATCAATGGCCATACTAAACGATAAAACGACTAGGGATGACTGCATGGATGCACAGTTTTTAATTGCCGAGAAAAATGAGCCTTGGCTATCCCGCTTAGGCATTTTATTAGTTGAGAAAGAAAAAAATCTTTTGCTCGTTGGAGACGGAAGAGAAGTGATCACCTCACATGATAAGCATGTCGTTACGATGGTATTCGGTACTGATCTTTCTGACCAAGTTATATGCAGCGCAGATCTTATTTCACCTAAAGAATCGCCCCTTATTTTAAAGAGCATTTTATACAACAAAATTAAGCATAAGGCTCTTGACAAAATCAAAAAATAAACATATAATGTAATCATTGCTATAAAAAAGCAAAACAAAAACAATAAAAAAGGAGTAACCAATGAGCGATATTGGTATTAGCTATGAGCTTACTCCTACAAGCGACCAAGCCATTTTGAGCATTGATGCTCTTCTAGGCTAGCGGGTAGGGTACGCAAAAACATTAATATCTACGGTTTCGTAGATATTTTTGTTTATAAATCTCTGGTTCAACAGAGAAGAATATGCTATAGTATCGAGGTTAAATTCGGCGGCGTAGCTCAGTTGGTTAGAGCGTAGGACTCATAAGCCTAAGGTCCCAGGTTCGATCCCCGGCGCCGCTACCAGTTTTATAAGATCACCAAGAATTAGGTGATCTTTTTTGATATTATTTGTGGATATGCAAAATAGTACCCCCCTTCAGCCCGGAACGTATGTTCTTGCTGTTTCCGGAGGTGTTGACTCAGTTGTACTTCTGGATATTCTCTCCAAACAAAAGGAGCTTGATCTTGTAGTTGCTCATTTTGATCACGGTATCAGAAGTGAATCTGCGCTTGATGCGACATTTGTCGCAGAACTTGCACATAAATATGGTTACAAATTTGAAACAGAACGAGTAGAGCTTGGTCCTGACGCAAGCGAGGAAGTTGCGCGAAATCATCGTTATACATTCTTAAGAAAAGTCGCAGCCGATCATCATGCGATTGGCATAATTACCGCGCATCATCAGGATGATGTTATTGAAACAAGTATGATTAATCTTTTGAGAGGTACGGGCAGAAGTGGACTTAATTCACTCAAAGATACAAAGGAATTAGTTCGTCCGCTGCTTTCGATGGCGAAAAAAGATTTACTTCAGTATGCAAAAGCAAATAGCCTCAAGTGGCGTGAGGATGGTACGAATGAAAGCCCAAAATATTTGCGTAATAGGATTCGGCAAAATGTAGTAAACAAGATGGAAGACGCCACTAGGCAAAAATGGCTTTCGATTCTTGATCATTCAGCACATCATAATTCTAAAATTGATCAAGAAATTGAAAATTTATTGCGGCGAGGGCTCCATAAAAACCAACTTGTATTAAACCGGAGGTGGTTTATTATGTTGCCCCACGATATTGGGCGAGAAGTTGTGCGTAGTATTTTACTAAAAGCAGGTGCCAAAGAGCTGGACAGAAAAACTATTGAAAGAATATGTGTACAAATTAAAACACTACCCCATGGAAAAACATTGCAAGCAAGCGGGGTTGACGTTCTACTCACAAAAAGATCAGCCCGTTTTCAATCTCGCGGTAGTCAAGGAGGTTCAAAACCTTTATAATCACATCTTATGGACAAAAGACAATCACACCCCCCGAAAAAGACTCAAAAAAAGAAGTGGTTTAAGAATGTTGGCTTTATTGTAATCATTGCTGCATTCGCGGCAGTATTCCTGCTAAGTTACAATCAGCCAGCTAAACTTACTAGTGTTTCATTCAGCGATGCGATGAATAGCGCGAACAAGGGAGAAGTCACGAACATCCTTGTTAATGGAGATAACCTTCAACTGACCCTCAAGGGAAATAGCAAGCCTACTGAAACTGCAGTAAAAGAAAACGGTACTCCTCTATATGGTCCTGGTGGACTTACAAGTCGAGATGTTTCAGTTACCTTTAAGCCGTCTTCGAGTACCGGGTCAACCTGGGCTTCGATTGCGATTAATTTACTTCCCGTTGTTATTATCACCTTCGTCCTCATATTTATCCTTAGATCTGCTCAAGGGCAAGGTAATCAGGCGCTCGGCTTTGGCAAAAGCTCAGCTAAACTGTATGGAAGCGATAAAGAAGCAGTCAAGTTTAGTGAAGTAGCAGGTAATGAAGAAGCGAAACAAGATCTTGAGGAAGTTGTAGAATTTCTAAAGTTTCCAAAGAAGTTCCTAAGTGTCGGTGCAAAGATACCAAAAGGGGTACTCCTTGTCGGTCCTCCAGGAACGGGTAAGACTATGTTAGCTCGAGCAGTAGCAGGCGAAGCCAATGTTCCTTTCTTTAGTATTTCAGGATCTGAATTTGTTGAAATGTTCGTAGGTGTTGGTGCGAGTCGTGTACGTGATCTTTTTTCAAAAGCTAAAAAGAATGCTCCTTGCATTATATTTATTGATGAAATTGATGCCGTTGGACGAAAACGTGGTAGTGGTATGGGTGGTGGGCATGATGAGCGCGAGCAGACACTTAACCAAATATTGGTTGAAATGGATGGATTTGAGCAAGGACAGAACGTTATTGTTTTGGCAGCGACCAACCGAATGGATGTACTTGATTCTGCCCTACTGCGACCAGGTCGTTTCGATAGAAGAGTTTCCATTGGCCTTCCTGATCGTAAAGATCGACTTGCAATTCTTAAGGTACATTTCGAGAAAAAGCCACTTGCTAAAGGGGTTGATCTTGATGCACTTGCTGCAAAGTCAGCTGGTTCGAGTGGTGCCGATCTTGCAAATATAGCGAATGAAGCCGCCATCGTAGCAGCGCGAGAAAACAGAACAGAAATTACAGAAGCTGACGTTACGAGTGCATTTGAGCGAGTGGCAATTGGTCCAGAGCGAAAGAGCAAGATTATGAATGATAAAGAAAAAGAACTCACTGCCTATCATGAAGCGGGACATGCCATCGTAGGCCAGGTTCTGCCAGATAGCGATGTTGTTCACAAAGTTACCATCATCCCTCGTGGAGGAACTGGCGGTGTGACATGGTTTATTCCTCCTGAAGATAAGAGTTACCACAGTGTTATTGAATATAAAGATGTGCTAGCTCGCATGCTTGGGGGGCGTATTGCTGAAGAAGTCGTCTATGGCCCGGATCGCGTAACAACTGGCGCTGGCAGTGATCTACAGAAGGCTGCGGAACTCGCAAGGGAGATGATCGTAAATCAAGGAATGGGTAAAAAACTCCGAGACCAAGTGTTTCATATTGAAGATGGCATGATGATGGAGCGGCTTGTGCACGAACGACAGTATTCTGATGAAACAGCGAAAGTAATCGATGACGAAGTCGAGTCACTTATTACTGAGGCAGCAAAGAGAGCCCGTCAGGTTATTAAACAAAATCGAACATATCTTGAATCTCTAAAAGATGTACTACTTGAAAAAGAAACAGTAGAAGCAGATGAGGTCGCAAAAATATTAAAAGGAACAAAAATGCCAAAAGAGGCAGCACTGTACTAGTGTCTCAGCTCGAAACAAAGAACTGAAACACTTATGATCAGTCGTAACGATTATGAGCCGCATATTACTTCGAGCAAACAAAACAGTATCTTTCGGGTCAGCAGCGCTGCTGCTTGCAGGTTCATCTTTGATTGGAGCATTGCTTGGCATACTCCGTACAAAACTAGTTAATGCAAACTTCATTAATTTTGAATCAGATGCTTATTTCGCGGCATTTAGAATTCCAGACTTTGTTTTCTTCACACTCGCGTCAGGAGCACTTGGGGTAGCATTCCTGCCAATTCTTTCTGAGCGCTTACAGCAAAATAAGCAATCAGCTTGGGAAGTTGCGAGTTACGTACTTAATGCTTTAGCGATTGTCGGTTTTATTGCTGCCATTATTATCATGGTGTTTGCTCGACCATTGCTGCACTATATTGTTGTACCTGGATTTTTACCCGAGCAGCTCAATCTAACCGTTGCAATAATGCGTATTATTTCAGTTAATATATTTTTATTTGCTATATCGACTGTACTTTCAACCGTACAACAGGCAACCGGCCGTTTTTTCTTTTTCGCAATAGCACCACTTCTGTATAACGGTGCTATCATTGCCAGTATTTATATTTTTGGGGCTCGCTTTGGGATAGTAGGGTTGAGTCTCGGAATTGCTATTGGTGCCGTTTTGCAACTCCTGGTTATTGCGCTCGGCATGGAGGGACTTAATTTTAGATATAAAGCGACGATAGATTTTAAGAATAAAAGTTTTAGAGAAATTCTTCGGATTATGCCAGCACGTTCAATCGATCAAGGGATTGATAACATCAATAGCATTGTAGAAACACGGTTTGCTTCAGACCTATCAATTGGTTCAGTAACCAATTACTCAAATGCACTCGTTCTCTATAATGCCCCGGTAATGTTAATAGGTAACGCTATTTCAACTGCAGCTTTTCCAAAGTTAACGCATCGACTGGCTGAGGGAAGAGTCGATCTATTTAAAGAAGAGTTTTTAAAAGTACTGCGACTTATGATCTGGATTTCATTACCTGTTGTTGTCGTTTGTTTTTTCACTCGAGGATACTTGGCGCGCATTATCTTTGCTCGAAGTAACCAAGATATCGCCGCAATCTTTGGATTCTTATGTGTAGCGATATTTTTTAGAATTATCTATACTATTATTTCAAGATATTTTTATGCGCACCGTGACACTAAGACACCACTGTATGTTTCGATTCTGGTGATAATTCTAAATATTCTGCTTGCTTGGAAACTTTCAAAGCCAGGAGTATATGGAGTTGAGGGGCTAGCAATCGCACAAAGTATTGTGGCACTCATTGAAGTCGCGGTTCTTGTATTCATTATGGCACTGCGCGATCGCCACTTCTTCTCTCAAGTTTTCCTTAAGGACACATATAAAACTCTTTCTGCTACTGGCTTCAGTGCTTTAACCGCACTCATCTCTATTCGGTTTTTACCGCTTAATCAGGGCGCTCAGGGGCTAATTTTGTTTACGAACGTCTTCATTATCGCATTTTGTACTTTCTTTGTGCACATCGTGGTTTCCTACCTTTTTGAAATCGAAGAAGCAAAAGTAGTTGTTGCCAAATTGAGGAAGATTGTATTTGGACGCCTCAAAATAGAATAATTCAGGTATAATAGCGCGACATGACACCACAAGAAATTAGAAATTTTTGCATTATTGCCCATATTGA
>JGI24890J29729_1000862_pt1 | contig 16116 bp, 19 predicted proteins | sample FreactcultureFD7_FD_29729 | JGI IMG/M metagenome (IMG submission 29729)
CGTCGTCAACGGAGACCGATCGGAGCCTACCGACCCGCCGCGCTTGCGCCCCGGACGATCTAGACGCGGCCGAACACCGCCGCCGGTCATCAAGCCGATGACCTTGCCGCCGGTCTTGCGCTTGACCTTGCCGCCATGCTTTTTCTCGTCGCCCTTGGCGTAATCCTCTTTGCCTTCGGCTTCCTTGAATACGTCAGGATTGCCGTAGGATTCGAGTTCCGTCCGGCCGCCGCCGGCCTTCTTGTGGTGATGTCCCTTATGGCCTTTCATAGCCGGCCCTCCTGTTAGACGATCGATTGCGTGGTGCCGAGCATCGGCGTGAGATTGTTCGGCGTCGTCAGCCCAACGGCCATCGGCGACATATTGTGGGTGATGTTCAGCCGCAGCACGCTGTTGCTGGTGGCAACGTTGGAAATCGGAGTGCCGCCGCCGATACCGGACAACTGGATGGTGCCGCGCACATCGCCGGTGGTGTTGGTTGCGGGCGTGGTCACTGCAGCCAGAAAGCCGACATTGTTGGTGATCGTGGTATTGCCGGCCCAGATCTCCAATTGCTGCACATAGTCGACGCGCAACGGGAACGAGAATACGTCACCGATGCCCAAAGTGTAGTTGGCCGTACCCGTGGCTTGCGGCGTCGCCGCCAGGATGTATTTCCAGCCTTTCTTGCCGAAGGCGGCCGGAGTGCCGTTCGCGGTCAGCAGCTCGGTCATGTACTGGCCCCAAACATCGTAGCCGGTGACCAGGACCGTTGCCGTGCCGCCCACAGTAGTCGACGCTGCCAGTTGCAGATTGCGCGCCAGCATCTCGCGCGGATTGGCGAACCTGACCATGCCCGCGGCAAGACGCGGGGAATGTCCGGTCGCTACCGGCGCCGACGGGCCGAACTGAGTAGCCGGTGGAAGCAGCCCGCTGCTCCAGAGATTGGCCCCGCCGATCGGCGCATTGAGGGCGGCTGCAGGCGACGGCGACACGGTAATGGTCGTAGCATTGACGAAAGCCGACTGGACTTGCGTAACCAGGCTCTGCGTGTTCGTGGAATTGCCGACATTGCCGATGATAATCCACTGGCCCGCCGTGAATAAGCTGGCATCGACCACATTGACTGTGGACGAACTCGCCGTCGTCGTTCCCGTAGTGAAGCCAAAATCAAGCGCGATGACCGTGGTGGCGACCGTAGTTCCTTGTGGAATCAGGGGAACACCCACGGCGATCCAGGCCGAGCTGGCGTTGGTAACGGTAACACCGACCGTAGCGAGACTAAGCGGAACCAAAGCAGTGGCGATGGACTGCGCCGCCGCCAAGGCCGTGCTGGACTCGGTCTGCGGGACCGCGTCGACCACAATGAAGCTGCTGTTGACCAGCCACGCCTGCGCCGCACCGGGAAGCTGCGTGTCCTTCGGAAACGGCGCGCCGCGCGGATCGAGAAAAGCGTAACCCTGATACGAACCGCTCGGCCCGTCGAACGGCTCAATCGATGCCGAGGTGCCCCCCTGAACTTCCAGGGAGCCCATCGCGAAGACCGGACCGCGGAAATTGGTGTCAGCCATTTAGAGCGGCCTCCATTAAGATTTTCTGGCCGATAGGCAGATGAGTGATTTCCGTGACGGTTGGCATGGACCAAACTGGCCCGTCGCCATCGTATTGTCTCAGATATGCAGCGGCGCGTTCCAAGAGGCGCGCGTCATCGCAGAAGTATCCGAGAGCGACATTGCAGTGGCCACAAAGCAGACCACGCACGTTGCCATTGGTGTGATTATGGTCAACGGAAAGCGCGGTCACATTAGCCGCACCGCGAAGATTCTGTTCAGGCTTTTCGCAGATGGCGCAGACGCCGGTCTGCTCATTGAGCAGGCGCAGGTATTCCGCCATATCGATGTTGAAGTCTTTTTGGAGTTGCTTATTGCGTTCGTGGTCGCGGTTGGCTTGGCGAACGACGCGATGATAGGCAACGATCCCATCGCGCGTGCTGTGCTCTGCATCGACAGGAAGCGCCCACCGAAAGTTATGCGGACCGATAGGTTGCGTAACGTCAATCGCCACCATCGCGTATCGGGTTTTCGGCGTGTCTATTACATCCGCACAAAAAGCCTCAAACGAGGGCCACGCATGATCGGGGTGAGACAATCGCAAATGCTTCCATGCGGTCATCTGCCGACGCCAGAGATTAAGTTCTGCCAATACACGGCGACGATCAGCATCCGTTGAAGCACCAGCCTTCAGACGACGAGCGGCTTCTTCATACATTTCTGAGGCATCTTCGGCGGTCTCAAAGCTGGCACCCAAATTCACTTGCTTGTAATCCCAAGTGATCTTGGCTTGCCATTTGCCATACTTCGCACGGCTCACGCCGGGATAGCCGCTCGTGTTGGTCTTAACGGCGCCGCGCTCGTGGGCGAGCTCCACGCGCGAAACCTCGCGAAGATTTTCAATCGCACAGTTGTCGTAATTGCCATCGAGCGGGCGAACGTCGGTGTTCGGCCAACGACCGTTGACATAGAAGAACGCCAAACGGTGCGACATGAACTTTTCATTGTCGATCGAGATGTAGCGGCCTCCGCTGGCCCCGTGGAATACGCCAGCGCGCGATCCAACTTTCACGCGGTTCGACCGCGCAACCTTCCAAACAAACACGCCCGTTGCCGGATCAAAATCCAGCAATTCAATAACGCGGGCGTAGGTCAGCTTCGACATGCGGCTCATTTTCTGCTCCTCCGATTGAACGGTACGACATATATACCTTCCAACCGGAGCCAAGTCAATAGACGCTACACCTTTCATTGGCGACTAACTGCATTTTAAATAATGCAGCAAAATCATCAACTTGTGGGGAATTCGCCCCAACAAGCCCTTGGATCGTTGTAGCCGAATGAATATCTTTCGTATGCCTTCACTAGCAAGTTGTCAGTGACGTTGTCAACCCACATATCGCTCTCATACGGAATCCGCATCATGTGGATCAGCCCCTCGATATTCGTGGTCAGGAACCACGCGAAGTTCGAGGTCAGGAAGTCCAGCACGATGAAGCCTTCCGGCAGGCCGCCGCTCATGGTGAGGATGGCGTTGACGTCGTTGTCGGCGGTGCCGGGGCGCAATTCCGTCTTGGTGAGGCGGATTGCGATAGCTTCCAGATTCGGCGGCACGACGAGGCGGCGGGCGCGAGCGAGAATGCGCAAGCCGCGTTCGTTGACGAACTGCGTGCGGACATTGGTCATGTCGGCAAGCAACGTCGATTCGTTGAGCGACTTCGGCGTGCTTGAGGTGTTGGCCCAAGTGCCGCCGTCGTAAGGATGCGCGGTGGAGAACAGTGCCTGGCCGTCGCCGATAATCGATTGCTGGTAGGTAGTGCCGAGATTAAGGATGTTGGCGCCCTGGATTTCCTTGAACTGGGCGAACGCCTCCTGCAGTTTCAGGTTGGTCGGGTTGAACTGCGCCTTATAGAGCATGTCGTCGATGGCTTTGCGGGTGATGGCATAGCCAAGCGCGACTTCCAGATGCACGAACGCCCAGGTAAAGCGCTCGCCGGCGTTGTTGTCGAACTGGGTGGCCGCGCCCTCGTCCTTGAGGAAGGGCAGCGCGACGAACGCCATTTGGGTGGAACGTTCCACCGCCATGTTGGATTTGTGCGTGGTGAAGACCTTGTCCCACTGTCGCGGGATCATGTCGTAGGAGCCACGGACATCGAACAGGCCGGGAAGAAGTTCGCTGCGGACGTTTGCTAATGCGACGGGCATCGATCATCTCCCCCTTAGAAGGCCGCCAGCGTTTTGTATTGCTGGAAGTTGAAGGTCACGATTGCCCAGTTGTAGTTGGTCGTGGGATCGGACCCGTTGCCGACGCCCGGATAGAGCGCGACGATCTTGAACGGCAATTGCGAGACGGTGGTGCCAGTCGAAGTCGCCGTCGATTCGTCGATGGTCGCTACTGAGAAGCCGCCTCCTGTGGTTGTCGGCGCGCCGGTGGTGAAGTTGACGGCTGCGCCGATCTGCGCGGACGAGACTGCAGTCTGCAATGCGGCGACGAGGAACTGGGCGCCCGGCGAGTTGATAACGTAGCCGGTGCCGTTCTGCGCTTGCGCTCCGGGCCAATACGGCGACCACACGGGAGCGCCGCCGCCCGAAGGCACGTAATAGCAGCCCTGGAAAATGCCGATGATCGGCTGAGTTGTTGCCAGCGCGCCGGTCGCCTGGATGATGTACGGCGACGTGGACGCCGACTTCATCACCGGATCGCCGAGGCCGATCAGGGTGGCGTAAGTCGACTGAATGGCAACCGGGGTTAGCTGATAGTCAGGATTATAGCCCGGAAGGAAGCCAATATGCTTGAATCCAAACTGGGCTTGGGTATTAGCCATCGACAAGCTCCGAGCGGGGCTTTGGCCCGACCCGGCAAGCTTTGCCTAGGCTTGGGAGGAGGATTAAACCGCTGCGGCTTGCGGCGGTCGTTAAAGGCCATCACGGCGCGTGACGGCGGCATTCGGTTGACCGTTATACCTATTTTGCGGCGATGTCAAGTCGAATAAACGGGCTTAGCCTGTTGCGAGGCTTCCAGCATTGAGAGGAAAATATCCTCTACTATGTCGCGCGGCCGCTGCACGCGGCTGTCGCGTTCCTCATATGCCCGAATGCCTGCCTTCATCATTTCGGGCGTGAGTTCGATCTCGGACACGCCAGCGTTCATGGGCTTTTCGTCGCTCATAACCGAATCGGTTACAGTAGCGCGACTCGCCAAGTCAAGAAATTTCTTTCATGCCAATGGCTTATGCTCATAAGTGCTTGAATATACTGGCATTTGTGGTTGTGATGTTAAGCCGATAATTGGGGACCGTTCGCACGATGTTTCTTGGGGGGACGCGAAACAACTGCGTCAGCCGTCATTGTTGATTCGTCAGCGGTTTTTTCCTTGTTGTCCGGCGCGCTGATGACAAGTTGTGATTGCGTGGCTTGAGCGGCCAATTCGGCCTGTTGCTGCGTGACGATTTCAAGATAGCACGCCTGATAATCGTAGGGGCCGATATGCGACATGCGGTAGCCGATGGCGCCCCAGACTTGACCGCCGCATTCGCGCCAGCGGATACAGAACGACAAATCTTCGCTGATGATTCCCCGTTCCGGAATGTCCATTTTCTCGAATAGGCGGATCAGCCGCTTGGTGCCGGTGGACGTAAGCAGGCTTCCCATCGGATGCAGGGCGATTCGCCCATCGACAAGTTCCGGGAATCGTTCGATCATTTTCGTGACCGCGTCGCGGCGAATCAGCGTGCAGCCCATGCCGACGCCTTCCACCAGCATGAAATTTCCTCTTCGCTCGGTTTCGCCGTTGCCGGCTCCCGAACCGGCCCAGGAAAGGGGAATGCGGCGTTGTGGATAAATCGCCCCCGCAATCGGTTCGTCGAATAGGATCATGTCGCTGACGATCTCGGGAGGAAATCCCATATCGGCATCGATGAACACCAGATACTGGCTATCCGGCATGGTGTCATACCAGATGGTCAGCGCCATCGAGCGCAATTCGGCGATATCGGGGAACGACAAGGTCGAAATCGAGGCTTGAATGGACTTTGCCGCCAACGCCTGCTGCAAGGCATGGGTGGCCATGAAGGTAGTCGCGGTGATCTGCTGGCCGAACGCCGGAACGAAGATGAAGACTTTTTTCATGGGATGGACGATCCTGGAGGTTGAAGATTAGGGTGGCTAAACACGATACAGCGATAACGCAGCGCTCAAGACGTCGCCGACGTCGAGGCTGCTCCAGAGTTTCCCAGTTGCGTGGCCTCGAATTGGATATCATCGTGCATAGCCTGAACCTGTTTGGTGAGATTCTGGCACGTCGAGACGAGTGCGGCGGACGCGGTTTGCAGATCGACCGGCGCCTGCCTAGCGGCAGCAATGCTTTTCTTGGCCGCAGCGACGGCTTCGGCCAAGCCTTTAATGAGAGGTTGATCGGCCATGACGGTCCTTTGTGCTTGTTGGCCTTCGATGATCGCGTTAGCGACCACACGCGCCGATGCGACGCGATCGGTTAGGGCGCGGATGGTCTGAGTGATATCCTTATGCGCGACCCCATGCCGCATGGAGCGCAAATCGGCTTCGCTGCGGGTGACTTCCGGCAGTCGCGGATTAGGCGGCAGCCGGTTCATTGAGCGGCGGCCACATTTGATCGAGCGCGCAGGGAATGAACTTGCCGTTTTCCAGTCTCGATTGCACCCGCGGAACGATTTTTTGATCCGACGCGATGTGGACAATGCACAGCATCGGATGCTGGCGAGTCAGGACGTAATGCATCCATTGCTCGCACTCCGCATCGTCAAACATCGACCACGTCGGAATGCCAAACGCCTTGGCTACTTCGGCGAAGTCAGGACATGACAGCCCAGTTTCCGGCGACGAGATCGAGTGTCGCTTGAAATGCGTATCCTGCATCATACGGATGGTCTGATAGCCGTTGTTGGCAAACACGAATATTTTGATCGGCAGCTTATGGTGGGCGATGGTCTGCAATTCTTGCAGGTTGAGCATCATGCCGCCGTCGCCGGTCAAGCAGATTGTTTCCCGCTTGCCGGCCCTGTAAGCGCCGATCGACGCCGGAAAGCCGTAGCCCATTGCTGAGACGCCAGATGAGTGGAAAAGCCTTTGTTTGCCGTTCAGTTTCAGGGCCTGCATGGTGCAGATAAAGGCGATTCCTACGTCAGTCACCACAACCGCATCGTCGGCGAGATGCTTTTGCATCTGCTCGATGAAATAATAGGCGTCTACGCCGGGAGCCTCGTTCTTATAACTGGGTTTATCGGCGAATTTGATCTTTCGTAGTTTACGCATCCATTCGCCGCGCATTGCGGATTGCTGATGTAGTGTTTCCAGGTTCAGCACACATGAATTGTTAGCTACGACAGCATCAACAAACGCCTTGGCATCGGCGCATATAGCTAAGTCCGCTTTTATTGTCGGCTTTTCTAGCTCCGCTGCGTCAATATCGACTACGATTTTTCTTGCATTCGGAGCAAATAATGCGTGATGATGTCCGATTTGGGCGACCGACAGCCGTGTGCCAATGGCTAGTATCAAATCGGCATGTTGGACAGCGTAATTCGATGCACGGTCCCCAAAAATACCCATACGACCAATATAAAGGCCAAGATCGTCATTGCCGCCAATATCCGCACCATTCCATGAAAACACGACAGGAATGCCAAAGCGTTCCCCGAAACTCCTCAGATTTGCACCGCGCGCACCATTGCCGATTATCAGAAGCGGGCGTTTGGCTTCTCTGAGCCATTCAACACAGGTGTTGACTTCATCTTCTTCCGGCTCTTCGCTCGGCTTGACGAATGCAAGCGATGAGCTAAGATCAATTTCCGCATTCTGAATGTCTAACGGGACTTCAATCCACACCGGGCCTGGTCGACCACACGTCACCTGATATTCAGCCCACTGCAATGCCCGTTGCACATCACGCGCATTCTTGATCGTGGTGGCATATTTGGTGATCGACTGGACCATTCCAGTCCCGTCCAGCTCGTTCATTCCAAGCTGACGTTCGTGCGTCTTCAACGTCGAAGACGTCACCTGTCCCGCAATGACAATCATCGGGATCGAATCGACATAGGCCGACGCAATGCCGGTAATCGCATTGGTGCCGCCCGGCCCCGCAGTAACGAGCACAATTCCCGGCTTGCCCGATACTCTAGCATCCGCCTCAGCAGCAAATGCCGCCGCCTGTTCGTGATGCATAGCCATGACTTCGATGCCGGGATGATGGCAGATCGAGTCATTGAGGTGCATAGCGCCAGCGCCGCAGACGGAATAAACTCGCGGGCTCACACCGGCAATCCAGTCGGCGATGTAGTCGGATACTTTCACAAAAACTCCATCTGCGCTGGCTGCGGGTTACTGTTGAAATCGACTAAGCCCTTTACATACTTGTCGAGCCACGAATTAGTGTTTGTCTGAACGCAGTTCGGCCCGCAGAATTGCGCGTTGAAATCATTACTGCTCAAATAGCGGATCACTTCCCAATAGCGGTCGCTCGCCCAAATATCCTTGAAGCGATCGGTAATGATCGAACCGATATGATATTTGCGAAATCTTTCCTGAAAAAATTGTCCGCAGGGTGCAACGGTTCCATTGCCGCTGAGCTGCAGCAGAAATGGCGTTCCATGACAGCGTTCGTAATCGCGCTTGCCTTCATTTTTGATCCGCGACCATTTCACCACGACGTCGAAATCGTCGTCGGCGTAAGTCTGCGCTTCCAAAAACGTGTCGCGCAGCTCGTTATAACGCGAATAGTCCACGCCAAGAAAACCTTCGCGATCATCGGCGCAATGCTTGAAAATCACGTAATCGGGACGGATTTCGCTTGCCAATCGAGTGAGCGGCAGGATCTGGTCCTTCATATCCGGCGTCGTGACCATTTGCATGTTGATATTCAGCGGCAGATGGTCCCGGCGTTTGATTTCAACGGCATCCTTGATATTCTGCACTACCTGATCGAAGTCGCGGCCCTTGAGGCCCATGATTTCGCTGTAGCGCTGCTTCTCGCCGCCAGATATGTTGAACCGGAGGTAAGCGATATGCGGTAGGATGCGCTCTAATACCGGCCGCTTCAAGCGCACACCATTTGTGCCGACGCCAATTTGCAAGCCAACTTTGTGACCGTGCTCGATAGATTCCTCGTACCATGGGACCACCGTTGATTCGCCATCGCTAATGAGGGAAACGCCGCGCACGCCGATTTCGGCCGCGTCAGACAGGAAATCGAGCGCGTTTTGTTTGCTGATTTTGCCGATAGCATCCGACGCCTGAAATTGAGCCGCGCAGAACGAGCAAGCAGCGTTGCACTGCCTGGTCCAAGCGGCGTCTATCGTGATCGGCGCAATGCGTTCCCCGCGCGCCCATGCTTCGACCCGTTCTTTATACCATGAGATTTTCGTACCATCGAGCTGCAAGCCGCTCGCGGTCAGTCCGTTCACATGATTTACAAATTCAGGGATGTGAGCGGTCATAGGGACTTTCTCTGCTCAAGCGTCATCAGCACGCGCAGTTTGCTGTCATCGCCCTTGATTTCTTTGAACACTTCAATCCAAAGACGCTCGCCGGTCTGCTTCTCAGAAATATCCCGTAGATACTTTTCAAATGCCATCAAGGCTTCGGCCTGCACAAAATACGGCACGCCTTTCCCGAATTTCACCAGCACATGCAGATCAGGCAGCGGTTTGTCGGTCATGCGCGATCCGCCGCGTCGATTTGTAAGGCTTCCATAATGGCGTCGTGGTCTTCAATATAGCGCACGTCATCGCCTTTTTTGCACGGCAACGTCGCCACACCGATGATCGGATCGGGGAATCGCGCATGATAGACCAAACCATCACGGGCCAATGAGATGATGATGCCATCGCGCAAATCTTCGCCGGCTTTATACATCACACCGCCAACCTTTCGAGCAGCGCATGCAGAATTGCGAGATGCGCCGTTTCCACCACGCCGTAATTGTCAGAGGGAACGTAGAAATTGATCTTGCCGAGCTTGCGTAACGGATTGTTCGGCGAAAATCCGGTCAAAGTGATGGTTTCGGCTATTAGATTGGCGCTTTGTACCGCTTTGATAATGTTTTGAGATTGCCCGGAGCTGGAAATTGCGAACAGAAGATCATCTGCTCCTAAATGACATGCGAGTTGTTGGGTAAACACTTGTTCGAAGCCGTAATCGTTGGCGATACAGGTCAGGGCTGCGGCATCGTTAAAGGAACTGGCGGCAAAATGCGCCTTGTTAAGCCAGTCGATCGCCATATGACTTGCGATTGCCGCAGAGCCGCCGTTGCCGATGAAGAAAATACGATTGCCATGATGCCTAACGTTACACGCGAGCGTTATGACCTTGCTGAACCCGTCGTCTTCCACTTCGATATTATCTAGCGCGGCGATGAGTGGAGTGAAGTTCATGCAAGCAGGGCTTCGACATTCTGCATCAACTCGTCCCGCGTGACATGGCTGCGATGCCCGACAATCGTTGTCTTGATCGCGCCAGCTACGTTTCCAACAAACGCTGCGGCTTCAAGGTCTAGTCCGGCGGCCAAAAGAGGTGCAGATGTTGCCAGAAAAGCATCACCAGCGCCCATTGTATCAATCCCGCCAATAGTAAAAGCAGGAACCTCAGCAAGATTGCCGTTGCTGCACAGACTTCCGTTGCGACCCTTGGTGATAACCAGCGAATCGCATTCGATGCGGTCTTTGAGATTGCGCGCCACATCATCAATCTTTGCGGTTTGCAGGGTTGTCGCTAGTCTTGCTTCCGGTTCGTCCACGCAAACAAAATGCGCTTTGTGATAGAGCGTGACCGGATTAAAGCCTGCATTTCCTGCATTGGTCTGTGCATTAACGGCGAGGAAATTGGCGTGCTCTACAGCGCGTCGTTCGAAGAATTCGAATAACCCATGTCCGAAGTCCATGACGATAATGACTTCACAGTTGCGCATTGCGCTGGCAAGGTGCTGTCGGAACTCATGGCGCCTTTCCAGGATTATATCCGCGCGTTGATCGGAATAGACTTCAAACAGTTTCCGATTGAAGTCTGCATCCACATAGCGGGTTTTTTTGATCGGCGTCCACGACGTCACGACCGATTTGTGCGGCCAATCGCAGTGTCTTGATGCGGCAACAATCCCACCGTGGTATTCCTCTTTCGAGGCCATGACGGTAGCAAGCATGAACTCCTTGGACGGCTTGCTTAAGCCTCGGACGTAGCAATATTCGTCCGTTATGTTCTCCCCAACAAACGCGATGTGAAGTTTGTCGGCGGCTTCAAACGCCTCTTTGATCTTAGACAGAAACCCGCGAGATCTGGCGTGGTCGAGGTAAGAAGCGACTTCAGAAGTGAAGCGTTCGCCGTTTAGGAGGCGCGAAGAAGAGAATTTCTGAGCCTTGGTAGTGTAGAACTTACCTCCTAAGGCCTTGACCGCCTCCACTTCCGCGTTCAGTCGGTCGTCATTGACCGCTTCGTAATCGGTGCCCTTGACGTAGACCGAAGGCTTTATTGCGTTAATCGAAGCGATCGCATCAGGCCCATCGCTGATAATCACATCGTCAACGCAGGCTAGAGCTTTAAGTGCCTCGATACGCTCTTCCACGGTAAAGCGAGGGCGACCTATGCCCTTCTTGATGTAGTGGTCGCAGGTGACACTAACGACAAGTTTGTCCCCTTGCGCCTTGGCTTCTTCCAAGTGCCTAATGTGGCCGAGATGTAAGAGATCGAATGTCCCGTGACAGAGGACTACGGTTTGCGGACCGTGCATGAGTCACGCTGCGTATGCCTGTTTAAGCCCGACAATCGTTTTCGGCGGCAACAGATATTTCCGATAGATGTCCGCTTCACCGGGTGGCGTTCCCATTTCATCGAGCAGATGCGGCAGCATATCGACCGCCTTGGTACGGACGCGCTGATAGCGCTCGTCCTTCAACGTCAAGCCGGCCCAGCCTTCGAGCTGAGTGGCCATGGCGCGGACATTCTGATTGATCCAGCGCGAGCGTTGGGTGACCGCCATGAAGCTGTTCAACAGCGATTGCCGCTGCCAGCCGCGGGTCGCGAAGTCGGGGCGCTCGATAATCTTGCGCGCCTCTTCATGGCGCAGTGGATAGGCGGCATCATAGAACGTCGCCCACCACGCCGGTTCTCTTAGTTCCATGGTTTTACCGGCCTTGCTTTGGTCGGTGGCCACGTCGACGAAGGTCTCGCGGCCGATCATGCGCGCCAAATCGTCAGTCCAATGATCGACAAACCAATAGGGAAACAATTCCGGCTGAATGTAGCCCAGCGTTTCCACGAACTTTGCAGTGAGGCCGTAAACGCTGGAAAACGACACGCTGGTCATGTGACCACGCACCATGCCGATGCCGTCGGGATAGATTTCTGCGGCTTTGAGAAGCTTGGCGTCCGCTTCCGGTGTTATTATCGGATCGTCGTCGGCCGTCACGAGATAAACATCGGCCGGTTCTTCCAGTGCTCGATTCCACTTGCCGGCGACGGTATCCTCGCGTGGCTTGATGTTGACCTTGACGCGCTTGTCGAGGACGGTGGCGTGGTTCAATGCCTCGATGGTCGGCTTGTCGTCATCGTCGACGCCAAGGAGCAGCACTGTGTTCTCGCGCGAGAAACAGCGCAGATTCTGCGCGACGGTTTGCAGCAATTGACCAGGACGTCCACGGGTGGCAAGCGAAGCCACAAGTTTATTCATAACTGCTTATCCGGTTTAGACATACAGCCCCTAGTTCGCTTTTCCATCGTCCGCCCATGATGAATAGATCGGGGCGGACCAGAACGCGCAGAGCGTCAGTATTTTCATCGACTTCGTCTCCAGTTAAAACTGCGCCGGTCAATTCGTCCAGTGATGGAAGCTCACAAGGTTCGAGATCATCAGGCGAAATGCCAAAAACGTTTCGTTCAAACATTACAAAATTGAAATCAGCCGAAACGTTCACGCTAACGGTGCCGTCCTCGAAGAAAGAGGCCATGGTGACCCGCTGATTCGTTGATTTCAAGCGATATAGCGACCATGGTTCGAAGCGCTCGGCGATGAGACGGACGATCTCAGGGCGCGAGGCAACCCACTTTGCCCACGCTTTTTCCTGCCGCTTCGTCGGCTCAACAAACCGCGCCATTTTATTCTCCCGGCTCCGCTAACTGATGCGCGGGCGCGGGAACATCCAGCGCCCGATCGATGCTCATCCTCAGGTCGCCGCCGGTTCCGCGGTAGCGATTGTCCATGGCGAAGCCGTCGGGAAGCGCGTTGCGCACGTTGGCCTTGCCGCCCATCAGCGATTGGTCGCGATCCAGCATCTGCTGGCGGGCAATGCGATAATCTTCGGCGCGGGCCTCCTGGCAGAGCTCACTCGGACGTTCCATCAGCATCTGGCCGCGAACCACGATCTCGCCCTTCTGGCCTTTCGGCAGAAAGAAACCGTCGTGCCGTTCGGCAGGAACCGGACGCCAGCCGTTCTGATAGAATTCGATGTTTTGGGTCCGCATGATTTCCGCATTGCCATAAGACGACACCGCGCACCATTGGTATTCCCAGCCCTGCGGGACCATCGACTTCGGAAAGTCGAATGGATCGATGCCGGACTTGCGCGTGCGCGTCAGCTGCTCGCCGTTGTGCCCTATGACCACGCTGCCGCCGGATCGCGACGCCTCGCGCACTTGCTGGCGCATGGTGCCGCGCACATTGCCGCGCATTGGATCGCCGTGCATCAAGTCGTCATTTGATTCTGCCTGGGCGTTGCGCATGGCGCGTCCTTCTTTGGTGCGGCCGTCGATCTTCGGTTCCATTTAGTGTTCCTTGACTGAGATAGAAAGAAGTTCGAAGCGGGGCACGTCGCCATAACCACCGCGTCCTGTAGAATGAAGCACCGCTGGATATGATTCTTGACTAATCATCATAATCCTTCGGCGCGCGTATTCTGACGGATCCAAGTCAAGATATAAGGCGGCTTCAATTTCCCTGTCAGAAAGAGCAAGTCCCATCGTGATTGTGAACTCGGCGTATGCCCTGCCGTCAAAAATCTTTAGCTTTTGCTTTGCGATCTCAACATCGTCAGCAGTAAATAATCTGCCAGTGTGTTGTGGATTTAGATTTGCGACTGGGCTGCAAGTGCCCGGCATTCCCTCGCTATTGACCATTGCGCGAGCTTGGACATTTAGCCGATCTTGTTCGGCGTAAACCAACCGCTTCGGCTTTTGCACCAACAACTGATCATTGATAATGATCCAGATGCCTTGATGCGGCATTTGCGGATGGCGGTCGGACGGGACCGGCATCCAGCCACCGCGCTTCATCTGATCGATTTGTGGTTGGGCTGCTTTCGCGGAACCCAAAATCTTAAGCGCCACCCACTGATAGGCCAATCCATCCGGGATTTCGCCTATTACTTCGAACGGATCTAAATACTGGCGAGGTTGGACAGCCCACTCTTCATTCCAGTCGTCCCACGAATCATCAGACATGATGGCTATTGTTCTACATAAGTTTTATCATAAAGCCCCTGATCCATCATCGCCTTCTTGCGCCGCGCGAATTCCTGGACGCCGATCGGATCGCCTTTCTTGAAGCGCTTTTGTCCGCTTGGATCGTCGTAGTTCCAAATATGCGTGCCATCGACCGCCACTTGCGCTTCCGTCTTGCTCAGCCGCACTTCGACGCCGCCACTGGTGCCCCCCGCCGATGCCTGGACCGGAGCGACTGGCGCCGATGCTGGCCGTTTTGCTCCGTTACCATTAACAGTCTTCGCTTTACCGTCAGATTCGGTCATGCCGAGCGCCTTCTCCACATGCGCAAAATATTCCGGACTGTCGACATCGAGACCTTCGCCGACGGCGCTGTAATGTGCCCCAGTCAATTTGGCGTTCTTGCGCGTATCGGTCACATAGTCTTTATGCTGACGCAGCCAATTGGCCGATTTCGGCGTCAGCTTTTGCAAATAAGCTTCGACCGGATCTTCCACCTGCGTCGGTTGCTCGCGGCGTGGTGCGGTCTTTGCTGCCTCCAGATCGGCCTTGGCTTCGTCGAGACGTACGATACGGGCTTGTGCGCCCGCTAAGCGTTCCTGCGCGTCGGCCGCTTTGGCCCAATCGCCCGCTTCCATGGCCGTCTTGTATTCGGCCTTGGCCGCGGCGCTTTCGGTTTGTGCGGCACTCAAACCGGCTTCGATAGAGCCGGCGCGAGTCTCGACGACTTCGCTGCGGGCACTCTGTGTTTCGCGCTCGGCGGCTTCGCGGCGCTGCCGTTCCGCGACCTCACGACGCTCCGCCGCTGTTGCGCGTTCGGCTTCGCGCTCGCGCTCTTTCTGCGCGTCGGCATACTGCGCTTGGAGATCGGCAATCGGGTCCTTATCGGTTGTCTGTGTGGTGTCTGCCGGGAGTGTAACACTTGGTTCTTTGTCCAGTGCTACAACGATTTCGTCGGTTTCAGCCATGATCGTCCTCAGAACACGGATTCGGGCGCTTCAACACGACCCTTGATGTGGATATCCTCGAGCAGCCGACAAGGCGTGCCATCGCGTCCGGTCGATTCATCCACAAAATAAAGTTCATGACCGTCGGAGGCGCGATAAACCACCCAATCGCCCGGCTTCACATACCGTCCGCCGAATTTGTTGACATTGTCATCCTTAAACGCAATCGGACCGACTTTCAGCACAAGACCAACTTTGCCCTGGAAGCGATCCTCGGCGAGATTGCGATCAGGCCTGATGATGCCGCCCTTGGTCGTTTCCGGACGAATGTAAGTGGCGACCAGCACCAGATTGTGAAAGACTTGGAATCCTTCGACGTTCTTTGCACCTACTGCGTTGAAATGCGCGGTCTTGGCATCTTCGCGCGATAACGCGGCAATCTGACTGAGCTTTGCCGATGAAGTAACGGTCATGGTTTCCTTTCGTTTAGTTCCTTTTCCACGTTGAGCGCCATTTCGCGGACGATATCCAGTTCCTGGATCCCGCCGCGCAATTCGCAGAACGCTTCCCAGCTTCGCACGTAGAGTATGTTTTCCAGCAATTCTTTGCGATGCACGTCGAGCTGTGCGCGGAGCTTAACTGCCAACGCCGGATGGTCGGGCGCGTAGAAACGGACTGGGTCCATTACAGCCATCACGCTGCCTTATAGCCGCGCCGCGCCCGCTGCTCTTTAGTCAGACGCGCTTCGCCGCCACCTGCGCCACCGGGCAATCGCGTGGACGGATCAACACCTTTAGGCGCTTCGACTTTCCCGCCGGTTGCGCGTTCAATGCCGGCGACGTGCGGCTTCACGCGCTTATAAGTGTCCCGATACTGCTCGGCCGCGCCTGCGGTCCCCGAAGTCTGATTGCCGACCTTTCCGCCGTCGCGATAGGTGATGACCTTGCCGCGATTGATGTCTTTGCCGTCGGACTTGCCGTCGGAATGCTGGACTTGCGTTCCAGCGTTCAAACCTTCTTTCCACGCCGGACCGTCCTTGACGCGACCGCCGCGAGCGCGGATCGGCATTTGTCCAGGCATTTGTGGCGGCATCATCGGCCGCGGCGGCATGGCACCGGGAGGCGTCGCGCCAGGTGGCGGTCCAGGTGGCGGTCCAGGGGGTGGAGCCATCGGCGGGG
>JGI24890J29729_1000863_pt1 | contig 16090 bp, 21 predicted proteins | sample FreactcultureFD7_FD_29729 | JGI IMG/M metagenome (IMG submission 29729)
TTTACGGTGCAATCTGGCATGACGAGCATGGTTATCAATTTACTGCAACAGTTGGTGAAAAAGTATTAAACGATGACAGGTGGATTAAATTGTATAGAAAGCGAGTGAGAAATGACCGAAGCTGAAGAACTAAATGCCCTAGTCAAGTCATTCTTTGAGGACTACTTGGACTACCAAGAAGAGTCGGATAGCGGTCGAGTGTTTAACCCTATCCATATTAGTTGTACTAGGGTAATGATGGTTGAACCATTGGCTAAGTTGTTAATGCGTATGAAAGAATTATCAAAAGCGAAGGATAAATGACGCAATAAGGTCTTATTGGTTTATAAATGATGCAGAAATTAAACTATTAGTTTACTTTTAAGAAAGAAAAGATGAGTAGCTCTTTAATTATTTTGACTGGATTGATTTATTGTTATGTGGGAATTGATCAATTTATCAAAGGAAATGCTCCAATGGGAGTTACGTATTTATGCTACGCAGGTGCTAATTATGGCCTGTACATGAGCATAAAGTAGTTGACATTGTATTTTTGTGCAAGTATTATTTGAACTAGGGAAAATTTAAAAGGGAGGAAATATGAGTCAAGAGCAGTATCATCAAACGGTTGAACAGGGGTATCAATATTCAGAAGATCAACAAATACTTAAAGATCACTTATCTATATTAGAGAGAGAGATTGAGTATTATTTTTGGCAGAAATCAGTAATAGAAAAGAGCATTGCAGAAGCACAGTTAAAAATTAACAAGATAAAGGAAAAACTATGTCACTAACAGTTAGTGGTACAACAGGTGGTAAAAACTTTGAGAACTGCCCAGAGGGTACATTCGCAGCACGGTGCTATCAAATTGTAGATTTAGGGCATCAGACCGTCATTTGGGAAGGACAGGCTAGTGTAAAGCCGATTGTAAGGATTACATGGGAATTGAGTGAGAAAATGACCGATGGAAGACCCTTTGTCATCTCAAAAGAATACACGGCTAGAATCACCCCTAAATCGTCTTTAAAGAAGGATTTAGAGGCATGGCGTGGTCGTGCATTTACTGACCAAGAGTTAGCTAACTTTAGCCTAGAAAATGTCCTTAGTAAGCCTTGTCTGTTACAGGTGACGCATAAGAAGAGTGGCGATAAGTCCTATGCCAATGTCTCCTCGATTATGTCATTGCCTAAAGGTATGCCATGTGAGGAGTTGGTCAACCCTGCTGTAACATTTGATATTAACGAGTTTAATAAAGAAATCTTTGAGGCACTTCCTGAGTTTATCCGTAAGAAGATATTGATGAGTAAAGAGATGGAAGAGCGTCAGGTTCCTGTCAATGAGCCAGAGCCAGATGCTAAAGATGACGACTCGGAAATTCCTTTCTGATATGTCACATCAACCTCAACTTGATTTTGTAAAGAGCGTCAAGGACAAGTTCCCTAAGTATTTTAAGGAGGCTAAAGTCCTTGAGATAGGATCATTAAACATTAATGGTACGGTAAGAATATTCTTTGAGGATTGTAGGTACTTGGGGGTAGACTTAGCCGAAGGTAAAGATGTTGATTTAGTCTCTAAAGGACATGAGTTAACCTTTGCCAATAACTCATTTGATACGGTCATTAGTTGTGAGTGTTTTGAGCATGACAAACATTGGATACTGACGTTTCAAAGAATGTATGAAATGTGTAATGGATTAATCGTATTTACTTGTGCAACTGAAGGACGGCCAGAACACGGCACTTCAAGAACAAATAAAGCTGATTCTCCATTTACAGATGATTACTATTGTAATTTGACAGAAAAAGATTTTAGGGCGGTCTTTGACATAGATGATATGTTTAAAGAATATGGGTTTAGTGTGTATCGCAATACGTGTGATTTATACTTTTGGGGGAAGAAATGAAATATCTTTCTGTCTGTAGTGGTATTGAAGCAGCAACTGTAGCGTGGCATGACATGGGATGGACTCCTGTCGCATTTAGTGAGATAGAGAAATTTCCATCAGCAGTATTAGCACATCATTACCCCCATGTGCCTAATCTAGGGGATATGACTAAATATAAAGAGTGGAATTTAAATGAATCAATTGACATTCTCGTTGGAGGAACCCCGTGCCAATCATTCAGCGTGGCAGGTCTTAGAAAAGGACTTGAAGACCCAAGGGGAAACCTTATGCTCACCTATTGTGCAATTCTTGACAAGTTTAGACCCAAGTGGTTCATTTGGGAAAACGTGCCAGGTGTCCTCAGTAGCAATGGAGGAAGGGATTTTGGTTCCTTCCTTGGGGCGGTGGCAGAACTCGGGTATGGGTTCGCATATAGGGTGCTTGACGCTCAGTACTTTGGAGTGGCCCAAAGACGCAGAAGAGTGTTTGTTGTCGGATGTCTTGGAGATTGGCGAAGTGCCGCAGAAGTTCTTTTTGAGTCCGACTGCTTGCGAAGGGATACTACGAAGGGCATAAAAACGGGGAAAGAAATTACCACCTCTTTTGTACCAAGCCTTGCTAACTGCCTCCAAACAACAAGCAACGACTACAGTAGAGCCGATGGATTCAATATGATTGTGTATGAATCTCATCCTGCTGATAGCCGTATTAAAGAGATGGGCGATAACCAAGTTGCAGTTGCGTATAGCCTTCGTGAAGATGCTCAAGCTAATAACTTTAGTGCAACCGAATTACAAGTCAGTACGGCATTAAAAGCATTACAACCAAGCCCACAAAGTCATCATGCACAGACATTTGTGGCAAACAACATGGCAGTTCGCAGACTTACACCAACAGAGTGTGAACGCTTGCAGGGATTTCCAGACGGATATACAATGATTCCGTGGAAAAAGGGGGAATCACCAGATGGATTACGTTACAAGGCATTAGGTAATTCTATGGCGGTTCCATGTATGAAGTGGATAGGGGAGAGAATCAATGAAATTAACCAACAGACTTAACTTACCAGAACCATTGGTAAACGCAGTAAATAATCAATATTACTCAGCAGGAAGTAGTGACATTACTGTAACTACACTTATTCAACCACCTCTTATACGCAAATTGCGTATGGAGCATGACAATGAGATTGAAGAAGATGTTTCTAGTCGTATTTGGGCATTATTGGGAAGTAGTGTTCACGGTATCCTTGAGAACGCATTTAAAGGCACTACGGCACGAGTTGAGGAGAGGGTATATGCTGAGGTATTAGGATGGAAATTAGGGGGTCAGTTCGATGTTTTAGAGGGTTCTACGCTATCTGATTGGAAGGTTACTTCAGTCTATGCTTCAGACGGTAAAATAGAGTGGGAAAACCAACTTAATGTACTTAGATGGTTGTTGCATAAAAACAACACAACTGTAGATAAACTACAGATTGTTGCCATTTTTAGGGATTGGCGACCAATGGAAGCTAAGAAAGACCCTGAATATCCTCAGACTCAAGTACAGGTCATTGATGTCCCACTATGGGACTTAGATAAAGCAGAAGAATATGTATCTACTCGGATACAACTTCATCAATTAGCCGACCCTCCTGTGTGTACAGACGAAGAAAGATGGAGTACCCAAGAGAAATGGGCATTAATGAAAGAAGGTGGTAAACGTGCCACTAAACTCTTTGAGATTAAGCCTGAGTCCTGTGATAAAGGATATTTCATAGAACATCGCCCTAAAGAGCATAGAAGATGTGCAAATTATTGTTCTGTATCGCAGTTTTGTGAACATTGGACAGCAACTTTTTAGGTTACAATAACAATGGGGCGAAAACTATCACTCCCTCCCTCCCTTCGACAGACCCCCCTCTGTCAGATAGTGAGTAGCCCCAACTTTATAGGTGATACATGAAGACGTTAAAGATTATTGGAAAGCGATTTAAGATAGTTACTGACGCAAAGATGGAGGATCATGGGCAATGTGATAGTGCTAAGCACGTGATTACATTACAAGGGGGAATGACCAAAGCATTATTATTAGACACATTGATTCACGAAATAACTCATGCCGTTGACTATGAGATGAACCTAGACATGACAGAACGACAGGTTCATGGAGTAGGCTCTGGGTTAGCAGCCGTATTCTTTGATAATCCTAAGTTTATAGATTATCTCTATACCATTATCAAAGGTGAATAGCATGGCTAGATTAAATAATGCAAAATGCTCTGATGAACAATTTATTGAACTGTGGAATCAATTAAAGTCAGGTGCAAAAGTAGCAAAAGCATTAGAAATGAATGTAAGGGGGGTTATGGCTAGGCGACGAAGAATAGAAAAAACTCACAAAATATTATTAGTATCCGACGGCAAAAATTATCAACCCAATCTTCAAGTAGAACAAATCAAACAACAACTCAGTAGACGATTAGAAGAAACAAGACACAACGTCAGACGAGGGATTCAAATGGAAAGTGGTAGAGCAATTATCTTTTCAGATGCCCACTTTTACCCAGACACAGAAACAACTGCCTACCAAGCCCTATTAGAGGCCATTAAAGAATTTCAACCTGAAGTCATTATCTGTAATGGCGATGCTTTTGACGGAACATCGATCAGCAGACACGCACGAATCAATTGGAGCGATGCTCCTACCGTTGTGGAAGAACTTGAGGCAGTTAAGCACTATCTTGGTGAAATAGAGGGTGCTAGTAAGTTTAAAAGTAATTTAATATGGACATTAGGCAACCACGATGCACGATTTGAAACGTATCTGTCAAATAATGTCCCTCAGTATAGTGGCATAACGGGATTTAGCTTATCGGATCATTTCCCCACGTGGAAACCTTGTTGGTCGTACTTTGTTAATAACGATTGTCAAATTAAACACAAATGGAAAGGTGGTAAGTTTGGAGGCGCAAATAATACTCTTCATGGCGGTATACACATTGCCACTGGTCATACTCATGTACTATCTGTGGATGCCTATACAGACCATTCACCGATTTTTCAGAATGGTACACGTTATGGTATCCAGACGGGTACGTTAGCCAACCCAAAAGGTAATCAATTCATTGATTATTGTGAAGATAATCCAGTTAATTGGAGGAGTGGTTTTGTCTTGATGACTTGGCATAAGAGTCAATTACTAATGCCTGAGATGTTTCAGGTATGGGATGAAGAAGAAGGTACTGTTCAATTTAGAGGAAAGGTGTATACACCATGAATATAGAAATTACAGAGCTTATTGAAAACCCCGATGGTTCAGCCGACATTAAACTAGAGTTAGATGCTGATGCCCATAAGTATATTATCCAAGAGGGATTCATCTCCCTTGTCATTAAGGGTCTACAACACGCTAGAGAAGAAGCCCAACAAAAGGATGAGGATTAATCCCCTATCTGTTTTCCACCTTTAAGGTCGGACAAAGTTAATCCACCTGTGTATTGAAAATGAGCCATTTCTTTAAATGACTGCCATCTACCTGCCCATTCAAGACCTGCCTGTTCGCCTAGAACGCCAATATTATTCCATACTGGGTCATTGGTATTCCAATTAGGTTTTCCATTGATTAGGGGGACTATATCTACGGCACACTTATAGTTATGAAAACTAGAACCAGCAGGTGCATTAGTTACAATGTTACCAGGAGTAGTCCTACCTTGGGCATATAAAGCGGCTTGACTTTCAAAGTCTCGATATGTAGAAGTAACCAAAAGATCAATATTATGGGACTTACAATTAGCAATAAATTTTTCAACACGTTCTTTAACCTGTGGCAATAAGTCATCTAAACTCCTTGAATTAATCATTTTGACGCTACGCCATTAATTTTTTCAAAAGTACGCAAACCACCCATACCAAGCATACCCATCATCAATTGCCATAAGTTATCATCTAGTCCTGGCATTGGAGGTACAGTATACCCTGTTACGGTAGCGCCCCATGTCATCAAAGGCTTAAATAGATATTGATAGGCTAATGCTAAAGCACATACCCAACCAATTGCTGGCCTCCAACCTGCTACAAATGTAGATGAACTAGACGCTTCTGCTTTGTTTATTTCTAGTTGCCCTAGCATTTGGTCTAACTCCCCCTTAGTTTGCATTTCTAGGAGTGTAGCCTTGGCTTGTGCTGCCTGATTAGGGTCAGGAAAGAACTTATCAATTAATGTAGAGCCAAAAGAAAGTAATGCCGCAATAGGGAACATAATATCCTTTATTTAGTAACGATAATTCCAATAGTATGATTATACACGTAAGCTCCAAATGTTCCAAGAAGAGCAATTACTACCCATCCACCGATTTGGGCATATACTCTGTCTAAAACGGCTCTGCGTCTTTTTGACCGAGCTACCCACTCTTCTACGAACTGATGATGCTCCGCAGGGTATTTTTTCTGATTTTCAATATCTTTACGGATTTCCATCATACAGGTATGAATATCAGTAACTTTGTTACGGAGATCGTCTACTTCGGACATAAGTTGGGCTAGTTCAGTCATGGTTAAGTTGCTTGAGTTTGTGATGTTAATATTCCATTGGTAAAGGTCATGCTACCGTTAGCCCCAGCAAGCGTTAACTTAGCCGTTGTAATGGTTACAGATAATCCTGTATTTTGTGTAGCTATAGTACCCAAACCCAAATTAGTCCTAGCAGTAGATGCAGAACCTAAGTCTGAAAGATTGTTAGCTCTATATGCGTATGTAGTATCTGTTCCAGTAGCAGTAACTCCCAAATTAGTCCTAGCCCCTGATGCCGTACTAGCATTAGTACCACCAGATGCTATTCCAAGAGGAGTTCCTATTGATAGGGTAGTAAATGCTCCTGTAGAAGGCGTTATAGCCCCTATAGGCGTGTTATTGATACTATCCCCTGATAGGGCTACACTACCTATTGTTCCTCCTGATATAACCACGTTATTAGCGTTTTGGGATGCCATTGTACCCAATCCACCAGCCGTAGAAATGGCTGAATAAATACTATAGAGCCAATCCTTCCATTGACGACTATTAACGTCTTGGCCTACGTTAGGAGGGGGTTGTAACTTAGTTGCCATATTCCCAAGACTCACACCATCCATAGGATTGCAACTCAGGAATATCGTTCTCTAATCGTTCCCCAACATCATCCCTAACATTGATACAGTCAGGTATTTCAATCTTCTTTACATTGTCATAAGCGTTACTACACGCTTCAACGACTGTCTTACCAACACCATTGGCAACTAAGACATAATCACCTGCCGTAACGAGGCTAGGGAGCCTTACAATCTCTCCATCTACGTTCTGAGGGGCATCACCTATCATCACCTCACAAAGGGCGTAATCGTCCGATAAATCCATTGGTAAGCCATAAATAGGGAATCCTGTATGATCACGCCCTGTAGTCTTACTACGAGGATAGTCCCCAATAGGAATTACAATACCTGTAGCAATGTTCTTAGACACTTTGAGGGTGTCTTTACCCATAAGTAGGTCACACATCCAATCAGCAACTGAGCCTCTGTGTAGGGCTTGTTGAATGTTAAATAATGGCCATCCTGGTCGAGTAGTCCATTCTAATGGTCTAGGCTCACCTTGGTCATCAATAATAAAGGCTAAATCAACATAACCAGTATGACCAATATATACCAAATAGTCTTCAAAACGCTTAAGAGTTTCGTTGAAAAGGTTAGACTCAGTAACATAGCGTAGAACAGTACCTTGTTCACCTGTGTTACATCCATAATTACTACTCATAAGTTTCTTATGTTCAAAATTCTCACAAATCTTATCGGTAAATCCTGATGGGCCTATCCACCCACCAACAGCCACTTCAATTCCTCCCACGAATTCTTGGAGGATAAAATCACGTTTCTTACCCATTTCTTTCCAGCGTTCCAACATAAAGACCATATCTGCTGGAGATTTTGATACATACGACAGAGCCTTGTCAGCGTCACCTGATGGTTTGGATACATAGCGTTTTGGATTACCTTTCACAAATTCAATAGCAGAGGTATAGTCATGGAACTCATAAGAAGGCATCATCTTCAGACCTGCCTTTTTCATCACATCTAACCCATAATCTCTGTCTAGTTCTAACTTAGCTCCGAGAGCATTTGTCCCTAAAATAGGGTATCCATCTTCATGGAGTTTATTAATCTCACGCATCTGCCACGCATTATCAGACAGGACAATAAGGTCAGCCGATTTAGCATGAATCTGCCAATTTTGAACTTGTGGAATAAGTCCTTTACCAATCTTGGACAAAGAACCATCTGCATGAGGTTTCACCCATTGTTTAACAGTATGTCCTTCAGCAATGGCACGAACTCCAAAGTCTACTAATGCACCAGCAGGATCAATTAATAGTATGTTCATTCTTCCTCTACGGATGGTATAGCACCTGCAACACGACCTGCAACTTGTGCGTTAATGGATTGATAAACAAAGTTAATTGCTTTTAAGGATTTCTTATTTTTGGGTATGGTGTAATCTTTAGCGTCTGCTTCTGCAATTGCTAATGCCTTTTTACGAACATCTGCAATTTGTACTTTATTCATAATTCCTGTACTTTCCAATACAGGGACAATTCTATTATCAAATGTACTTACAACCTTATTAGGGGATAAATCTGTCAATATACTTTTAACAGCGTCAGGAACTAACTTACGAGCTTCAGGGTTTTGTCCAATGTACGTTGATAATGCTTTACGTTCTGTATCGCTAAACTTATCACTTAATAATATCTTTTGAAAAGCAACCCCAGGCTTAGAATCGCCAATAATGTCCTTGTACATAGATTGTGCCGTCTTATCTACAGACTCACTCCAAGTTCTTTGATTAGCCTCTAATTTAGGAATCTCTTTACCCAAACGCTCAACAGTAGCACCTGCACGTTCAGCCTTACCCATCAATTGAGATTGCCTCTCTCCGTATTGGGTAATCTGTTGTCTAAGTTCAGGAATCTTATCAATCCATCCATTCTTAGGATCAGATAACCATTTAGTAATTTGTTCAGGTTTCTCTAATTTCTGTACTTGACCTAAAGCATACTGAGTACCATACTTAGCAGCTTTTTGTTCATTACCACCTAATTGTTTGACCAATTCATCATATCCAGCCCTAGAATTAAAGAACTGTTTAGGAACGTCAATACCCTTAGTTTCACTAGAAAGAACCTTCTTACCAGCTTTTGTGTCCCAAGCATTTAATAATTCAGACTTCTCAGAATACAATCCTTTAGCCTCACCAAACTTAGGCTCCCATTTATAGATACCACCAACCTCTTGTCCACGCTCACCAATACCTTCAGTAAGCGTCTTACGAATCTCTCTAGCCTGATTAGCACTTAATGCTTTAGCCCCTTCAGTTTCAATTCCGTAATTAGCCTTATCGCCTAATACACGAATCCAAGAATCAACGGCATTAATATCTTTAGGAGAAGATACTGTTTTCGTTCTTTCAGGTTGTAATGTCTTTAATTTACCAGCAGGTACGGTAACTTGTTTCTCACCACCAGTATAAATGTCATTTAATATACTAGTAATTTCATTTTCTTGAGCTTTAGTAAATTCACCCTTTTTAATTCTACTTAACCAGTATTGTTTAACTGCCTGACCACCATCAGAAGTCTGCCAATAATCACCTTGTTTTTGTCTAGCCCTAGCGGACTCAGTAGCCTCATCTAGTAACTTCTTATATTGTCCTGCACGTTGTTCAATAATAGGATTCTGAGTAGCAATAATCTCACCCTGTAGATTAGAACCAAAACGCTCTTCATCTAATGGTGCAGAAACACCACTCTTTTGTCTTTCAATATCCTGTAACGCTTGTTGTTGCGCTCTTTGTTGCTCACTTTGAACACCACGTAACTTTTCAATTCGTGCTTGTTCTAATAAGCGTTGTTGTTCAGCATCTTGTAATAATTTTAATTGTTTTAATGCCACGCCTTCTTTAAGTGATTGGTCTAAAATTTTACCTGCATCACTATTAGCACCAATACCCATTAATTTTCTAGCCGATTCTATAGCATCTTTTCTTAATTGAGATGCACGAGCCTCAACAGGGTCTGGCAGCATACCTTTTAATAAATATTTAAGTGGGCTTCTTACAACAAGATCAATTGCCTTTTCAGGTAATTCAGCAGCTAATTGAGTTAATGGTGTTGCCAACATACCAGCACCAACTTGATATTCTCTACCAAGACCCATTGCAGATGCAGTTTGTTCTGCTGTTTCACCCATAGCAGATAATCCACCTGCGGCATAAACTCCACCTGGAGTAATTTTTTGTGCTAATTCACCTAAACCAACTAATGATCCTCCTATTGCTTTAGCTCGACTACTAGGCATCCCCATTAATTTTGTACCACCAGCTACCATAGGTGCGCCCAATGCTTTTGCACCACCTGCAATCAAAGAACCAGCTACACCTGTTTCACCAACCTTAGCTAATCTTTCACCAAGCCCTGCTTCTTGAGGAGTTCCTTGACCAAATAGGGTTTCCGTACTTGGTAATGCTTTATATGCAGACTCAGCAGCTTTTGTAAGCATTGGGCCAATACTTACGCTTGCTTTAGGTTCTTCTTTAGGTGGCTTTGATGCAGAAACTAAATCACTAGGTGGTGACATCAAGTCAGAAGGTGGGGCATTGCCATCAATTAAATCTGATGGAGGAGACATTAAATCTGATGGAGGTTTTGCCATTTATTTTGATTCCCATGTACCATCAGTTTTTTTCCACCACCATTTTTTCTGTGATGGGCTATATTGAGCAGTCGGAGGAACTCCACTTGGTATTGTAGGAATTTCAGATGGTTTGTTTTCAGTTGGCTTAGTTTCTGTAAGAGGTTTTTTTGTTTCAACAGAATCTTCATAAACAGTATCAAATTTCTTTTCAAGAGTTTTAAGTCCTGGATAAATTTCCTGTTCTAATTTGTTACGTTTCTGAAAATCCTGTTGGACGCCTTTCATGCGGTTTTTCAATTGTGAAGCGTTCAAACCTCTCCATCCATACAAAGGCTCTAATATCTTTTGTTCTTGAGCTGTTAATGCTTTACCTCCAATACTGAATTCATAGGCTTGTATACGTGCCAACTTTTGAGATAACTCTGGAAAATTTTGTTGTAAATTAGAAATAACTTGAGGAGTAAATTGAGTAGCAGGAGTAATAAATTTAGAGTATTTAGGATTTTCTAACATAGATGAAATATCATCAATTGTTTTGATAGATTGATAACGTGCAATATATGATTCACGCTCATCTTTAGTTTTAGGAAGACCTTTAATTGGAGCATCTGATCCGCCACCTTCACCACCAGCACCTTTAGAAAGTAATTGTTCTAATCTTTGCATTTTAAGATCGTCTTTACGATCTCTAATAATGTCTCTATGCTCATCACGTAGTTCTTTATTTTGTTTACGTTTATCTTCTTCACGTCTACGTAATTCAGTTTCAATCTTTTGCTGAACTTCTAATGGAGCCATTGCTGCAATCTTCTTCATGTTCTCAGGACTATACTCAGTAGGAAATCCTTTAGGAATAGGAAGACCATTATTCTCCCACGCCTTTACTACATTGTTCCAATCATTTTGGTTAGAAGCAGTTGCCAATCCATACAAAGCATTGTTCTGTTCTTTTTGAGCCGTAGCTTTAGCATCAACTTGATACCTTTGTCCATTGTTTAACATTCTACGACCCTCTGCTAAAGTACTAATTTGCTCCTTAGACCCAGGCTCCATATATTTAGATTGTTGAACTAACTTTTGACCAAGTGCTATTTCTTGTTTGCTTTGAACCAATAAATCATTTACTTGACCAGCAACAGTAGGCAATCCATTTTCATCAGTTAATTTATATCCTGCCCCTAATATATTTTGAGACATTTCCGCTAATTCAGAGGGTTTACCTTGTTCAGCCTTTAATTCTTTTTGTTGTTCTTCTAATTGTTGCTTCTGTAAAACCATCTTTTGTCGCTCAACACCCAACTTCTGTTGTTCAACATCATAGGCTTGAGGAGCCATTTCACCCTTACGCATAGCACCGTATGGGTCAAAAGAAGTGGCTAAAGAGAATAGTTCTGATCCTAGTGCCATATATTATCCTACTGGAGATGGAGATGATTGATTATAGGCCTGATACAAATTATACAAAGCAGGTAATGCAGTACCAGAGCCTTGTGCAAAAGCCTGTGCGCCACCTAATGTACCGCCTAGTTGACCTGCTATTAAATTACCTTGAGCAGTAGCTCCTGCAGCAGGAGATTGATTAGCACCACTTAAAGAAGCTAATGTACCTAACTGTTGTTGGTAAGTTTGTCCTGCTAATTGTTGCCCAAACTGTTGTCCTTGTAACAATGCACCACCTGAAACTAATCTGCCTTGTGCTGCTTGTTGTGCTTGTTGTCCTTGTAGACCTTGAGCTAAGTTAAATTGGTAACCTGGAGTTTGAGTAACTGTATTAGGGTCACGCATTAGTTCAGATAGTTGTGCTGCATATCCTGAACGATAAGGTGAGAATGGGTCAGCCCCTGGAACCATATTACCTATCTTTTGCCCTGCCATTAATGAGCCTATACCACCTGCCATTTGACCTAATCCACCAATGATAGGAGCAGCATTCTTAGCACCAGCTAAAATTCCTGCTAATGAAGGTAATGACATACCACCACCAGCAACCTGTTCAGCACTAGTCATTCCAGCAACTGCGCCAGAACCACCTAAGTCTAAGCCTGACACCAACCCTTCACCTGTAATTGCACCAAGTTGTTCTGCTCCAGTCATACCAGCAACCGCACCAGCCCCACCTAAATCAAGACCTGTTAAACCTGCTTCTGTAGCTGCGGCACCACCTGCTTCGGCTCCTGCAAAAAGTTCTGCACCTGTTTCTGCTGCTGCTGTGAATCCCATAATTTATCCTATTCTGTGGCTTTAGCTACTTATTATCTTAGTGAACACTCGTTCAGTTTCTTTATATCCTAGACGGTCAAATATTACACCTACATCGTGGTGTGTCTTAGTGTTCATTGCGACCCTTTGGACACCATACTTCTTAAGGATTTCCTCAGTCTTTATAAACAATTTTACACCAATTAGACCCTTTCTATACTCTTTAGCTATATAAAAAATGTCATTTAATGCCGTCAGGCTGTCTTTATAGTGCAAATGGTACTTAATAATACAAACACAATATCCAATTAATTTATCGTCATCTCGTGCCGTAATAATCTTTATCATCCCTGCATCGCATAATCTCTTATACGTATCATAATCAGGGTTTAGTTTAATCACATCTTTATCGTTGGCAATTTCGTCATAGTGCAAATCAAACAATGGTTTAATCTCACCTATTACATCGTCATAACTCTCTTCTTTGTACGCTATCATAAATCCCCCTTTTCTATATCACATTCAATATATTGTAGTCTTAAAGGTTCATTATCTGTGTGAAAAAAATCAAATGAACGTCTACGACCTTGACCACCACGATGAACCTGTGACTTAGGTGTACTTAAGTCTACATTTTGCCATTCTGAGTAATCATTGTAATCGTTACTTGTCCATCGTAAAAGAGCATACGAATCTACCTTATCGCCTATAATCTGCATCTCACGCCAAAATTTACGTAAATTATCACCACCATCAATTAATGGCGTTCTGGCAAATACATAAATAGGATTACCATCATCTTGATATACGGATGGGTCAAAATTATAGACTTTACCGTTACTCTCATGCTGAAGCAAATCTACTCCATTAAAGTTATTATAGTTATAACAACTAAAATACTTTTCTACGTTATTTTCTACAGAACTCCAATATGTCCACCCATGTTGAGCAAAGTCATATACAAGAGTTGTATTAAGGTCTTTTAAGGTCAATACATAGAAAGAATGTCCTGAAATCTTCACGCTAAACGCATACGCATTACTTGGAGTACAACGGTTTAATACTCTTTCAATATATTGATTAGAAATGACTTGGGGGCTTAATCCTGCTAAAGCCATAATCTGATAACCTTTTTGTGCGCTTGTAGACATCCAAACGACAGTATTATCCATTTGCACCATTGTATGACCTTCAGCACAACCAAATAGCAATACGTTATTCTGATACGGTAAGAATGGGCTACCAGGTGATGTACCTGCGTCATAGAAAAACTCTACTGTTTGTGACCCCAATAATAGTACATAGTTTACTGTTCTTGAAATACCTACTAATCCATCAGATTCAGAGACTGCCCCAATATAGTTAATTGCTTGCCATGTGGTAGGATCTTCTACGTTAGAGTTATACATCAGTCCTGTTGAGTCAGCAACCAAATAATAACCATCTACAAATACTGCGCCTGTAACAGTAGAGGTAGGATAGTTCGTTGTAAAAGTAAGTGTTACTGTGCCACTAGCCGTTGCGTTAGCCGATAAAGTTAAAGTAGTACCAAATACGGTTAAGACATACGTGCCTGCAGCAATACCTGTTCCTGATACATTTTGACCTGCCTGTATAGCTGGATTAGAAGCCGATAGAGTGACTGTAGGAGTCCCTGATACCGTAGTACCAGATTGTGTTGTAATCGTGCCTGTAAGGTCTAATATCGTGCCTGATGCGATGGTATAGACATAACCTTTTACTTTGTTCTTAAAGAATACTTGTGTTTGATCTAAAGTCTGTATGAAGTCATATTTATCGGTGCCATCCACAGTACCTTTTGAAACTCCATTGTCATAGAACGTAGTTCCAACAATAGTAAATAAGTGAGTACCAACGGAATAGATGCCATTACCAACTCCTGCTGTTAAAGTTTGATTCGTGGATAATCCTGGACGTTTGACAATAGCAGTAGATTCACCTTTTTCAATTTCAATGACAGCATTACCTGACTTAGCATCTTTTGTCAAAGTACCATCACGAGTCGAGATATTATGCCCAATTGGGACTCGAATGATTGGCATTATCTAAACCTTGTTTCAGGCATAAACATAGTAGAAGCCTCTTCTTGACTCCAATCTAACATCTCTTCTAACATCATCTTAGACCTCATGGCTAACTCTTGACGGATACTAGAAGATACTCCATACTCCATAGCAACTTGGTCGGCTAATCCAAACTTGAGTAAGTTATACCACTCATTAGGAAACTCAGGTACAGAAGTTGGGCCTGTAATATCTGAGATAGGTAATTGAACTTGTAAATGAATAGTGTAAGTCGAATCAAAAGGTGTGTTGTAAACATATAATACGCCATTGGTCAATTGAGGGTCATAGTAACATTGGTTAGGGACTCCTTGAGAAGGCTTATACCCTTGTTGCATATATTCCTGTCTACTAATGACTTGTAGGGTTGTATCATTGCCTGTTGAGCTACGAATAAACGCCATGACCACTCGTAATGGTCGATCAGTCACTACATTACCTGTTGGGCCTAACGTGTACGTTGTTTGTCCTGCAACCATAGGGACTTGTAAGTCCTCTACCTTCCATAAGGGTAATCCCTTTGTTTGTAATTGTTTAATGTATAGGTTTAATGCTTCTGCACAGTTTTGATAATCAGAAGGAGATGGGTTATCACCAGCACCAACGACCCCTAAAACTCGTAATGAGGCATTAATAATCTGATCTCTAGTAACTGTGTAAGTAGCCGTCATAACTTCAATATCCTATAATTTTGATAAACAACATACGCATATAAAACATCAATTACTCCAATAACTAATGCAATATCTTTTAATATCCATGCTATTCCACAAATACCGACCTTAGTAATCATCAACGCTTGAACCATTCCTATTTTACTAAATAACCATGCCATCAAACCATTAGCTTCATGTCCTTTGTCTTGATTAATACATTGAATTGTTGTCCAAGCATCACCAAATTGGAGTGCTACAAATAGTGCGAATAGTATGTAATTGATCATAAGTTTCCTTTAAATTTCTACAAACTTGCCAATACTTCCATATCCCAAAACTAAATATTGTTTTGATACATTTGTTGCAATACTAGAAGCAATTCCGCTACTCATTAAAGATGCGTCAATCGTTACCGTACCAGCACCAATGTTGCTAATCATTAAAGTCATGCCTGGAACACGATTTGTAATAGTAGTCAAATTAAATCCACTAGCGTTAAATACAGCAAATTTGTTTGCTGACCGTAAATCTAAAGTGGTTGCTGCGGCTATATACTGACACGCAGCAGTTTGTCTGAC
>JGI24890J29729_1000864_pt1 | contig 16086 bp, 11 predicted proteins | sample FreactcultureFD7_FD_29729 | JGI IMG/M metagenome (IMG submission 29729)
CTTTGCTACTGGCAGTGACATATAGTACTTGGTTATCATAATCTTCATCATCCACATACTCATCATCTTTTTGTATCTCCATAGAGATATCTATGCCATTGTAGTTTTCTTGGCCTTCTGCCACGCCTTGCTCTTTAACCTGTACAGGGTTTCCACCAATGGTAACTTGATAATCAATCTTTACCTTTGGACCAAATCTCTCCAGCATCTCTTTTTTAATCTCTGCCAGACGCTGAGCAACATCTTGTTTTCTTTTATCAAAAATCAAACTTGCAACTTCATCACCAGGTTGATAATTTTTTGCTCCAGATACAATGACAGCCTTAATAACTGCTGTATTCCTGTCTTCTTCTTGCCCTGCCGGCGTTGCCTGGTGTGTTGCATATTTTGCATTGCTATCTGCTGTTTTTTTGGCTATTCCTTGTCTATATGGTAGATAGATATCTTGCCGGACATTGAATCCAAGGTCTTGAAGTTGTTCTGCTACATGATCTCTGACCATGGTGTCCATGGCGTAAAATGCGTTGATGCCTGCTGTCATTCCTGCATCCATAAATGTTTTGCCAACCTTTATGATCCTGGCAGCATCAGCACCGTCGCCATCATCGTTATATAACTCAGTATAATCTTCACCAATTTGAACAATAGCACTGCCATAGTCAAACGGGCCGTTGCCTTCTTGACCACCTGGTGCAAATTCTTTTAGGCTTTCTCGAAAGTCATCCTTTGACAGATCATACAGTCGATGATCAGTTCCATATTGAGTTCTTGCTCTAACAGGAACATTGTGTTGAGTCTTTTGAAATCCTAGTTCCGATTTAACTTCTGTTCGCGGGTCATGTAATACAGCGTCCCACGTTGCTTTCATTGTGGGATTTCTAAACCAATTATTTTGCATCAATTCATCATTGACAGATACATCATAATGCTGATCTGGATCATCACCAGGTGTGTATGTATGACGATACANTGGATCCTCGCCCGGGGGCGTTGGCTTTATGGTGCGCTTTTTAGGCAACCATATTTGAATCTTTTTCACATACTTTCTAAATGGTTTCAATCCACCTTTGATCAGNGTTTCAAATCTATCTGTATCGAGAGAATCATCGCGGCGTCGAAATTCATCACTGGAATCTNCTGGCGGCTCACCTTTAAACCAGTCAGTGCCGGGCATTCTTCTACGTCCTATATCTCTACGCAGCCGGTTCTGATCTAAAGTAAATATGACACCACCACTATTACGAAAGTTTTTCAAGTAGCCCAATGCATAGTTATAGTTGCGAGTTGTGCTAACGTCACCGCCAAGACCCATAGTGTCATTGTGCCACATTTGTAACATACTAGGTATGTAAGTGACATGATATAAATCGGCTTCTTGCCATTCGTTCAGTGAACCTTCCGCCACACCTTGCTTGGCAGGTGGGTAATATTTTACATCCACCACTTTAGTACCAGAACCATCGCTGTTCATTCTGAAATTATATTCAACCCAATCACCGGGATTGTGAGCAATAAAATAACTAATTACTTCAGGATCCCGTCTTATTTTTTCGGCCAACGGACCTAACACACTCATCATTCGTTCTTGTATCTCACTTTCACCCGGTTTGGTCACAGCCTGTTTTCCTGATTTGATTGTGTTCCAATTTTTTTGAGCAAATTCAGGATTGTACCAACTCTGAACTATTTTTGGATCACTCAATAACGGATCGTTGAGATATTTTCGAACTCCTGGTCCAAGATACTTCAACATTGCCTGTTTGCGATCTTGAATTCTTAGTGGATCGTTTTTGTTGGGTGTTTGGTTGCTGACCAAACCAGCAATGTTGGTAATAATAACTGCTTCATCTATACCCCCATCTCCTTTTGAGAAACTGTTGGGGTTAATTTGTATTTGTGTAACTACACCACCTTTTCCTTGACCAGCCAGAGCCTGTTTAACAAAACTGGTTGCTTTATCGCCGTCGGGACTCATATAAGTTCCAATGTTGGCTGCTGACCCTTCTTTCCTTAGTATTGGATAAGGTTTGCCTATGCTTGATTTTAATTGATCCAGTCTTTCTTGTGAAAGTATTGGCTCACCTCTAAAAAATGTTACAGCGTTAGAGAAACCTTCCGCCACACCTTGCTCTGTTATAAATTCAGTTGCTCTCATCGCTGAGCTACTTTCACAGGTTTCATAGCAGCTTGATAGTTGGCAAACTTCTTTTCTCTATCTTTAAGACCTTTTAATCCTGGATTGATAGGGCGTGTGGCTTGCTTGGTATTGCCAAAGTTTCGCACACGATCTCTTACTTGTTTAATCCAGAACCATACTGCAGCCCAGGCTGCAACATTGGGTCGTTCCAGCATGGTGGGGTCAGCTTCCAGGGGCAGTTTTAAACTTTGTCCAATNCGNCGNTAGTTATCACGTCCAGTTACTTGTAAGAATCCACGGCCTTTGTAGCGTTCGCCATCACCGGGTTGTGTGTTGCCCAGNTGTTTGGCCTTGCGAGGATTAAACTGTGGGTCGTAGTTTTTAAAATGTTCTGGGCCACCTAATTCTACCAAGGTGCTNAAGTTGGCACTTTCGTGAGCACACTGTGCCATGAACTGTGCTAATTCAGTTCCTTTGATATAAGGTTTGGCAACGTCATACAACAATCGAGCATTTGGTGTATCTGCCACTTGTATTTTCTTTAGCTCTGCGCCCACTGCATCAGCACCTACGCCAGCAGCGGCTGCACCTACGCCTTGGAGAAAACCCCGGCGTGATAAATCTTCGTCAATAGGAGCAAATTCTTCTAGTCTCATTGTGGCCTGTGCTTTTTAACATCGTTGGCAAACTGTTTTTTGGTGGCTTGTGTAATGCCACGAAAACGTTTATTTCCCAACTCATAATTACCAGCACGATCGGCTGCAGTGGCTGCTCGACCGGCTGCAGACTTATACTGTGCTAATTTATCATTTGAGAGTTCGTTGATCTCTTGGAATGGCCATGCTCCAGAGTCTTCTGCCACGTTGTCGGGCACTACCCTGGCCATGTTGGCCAGTGATACAGCTCTGTCATCTGCGGCTTTTTGAACTATGGCTTTGGCCTGTGCAGCTGCTGCTGGGCTCGGAGGCATGGTAGCGGCAGTAGTGCCTGCAGTTTCTGGCACCATACCTTGACGTGCCTGACGTTCAAGTGCAAGATATTGTTGTTTGGCACGCTCATAGCCTGCTTCGTCATTGGCATGTTGGCATCGCATCATTTCATCATGCAAACGATCTGCTTGAGCAACATAGTCAGCCATCTTCATTGGCTGTTTAAAGTCTTCCGCCACACCTTGCTCACCAATCTGACGATATTCAGTAGGCCAATCTTGCCATATATTTTCGTATGCATCAAACACAGTTTCGAGATAATCTCTCAATTCATCGGGCACACGCTCTTTGCTCCAGTGATGGGGCATTTCTGAATCATCTCCATGCCACGCTTTCCATGCCATTGGAGTCCAGTAATCTAAAGAGTCAGTATCCAAATTGCCTGCTTTCATTAATGCCGGGGCGACAGACTTGTATCCTTCTCTGTTGGCCCATTTGGCAAAAATTTTATGATACGGCTTGTTGTTTTTTACTGCCCATTGGTATAGATCTTTTACATCAGTTGGGGGCATTTGTGGATCAGGAATTGTGGGTTCTCTCTGCATCCTGCCCATGATGGTGTCAAATTTCTCATCTCCAGTAGCCTCCGCCACACCTTCGTTTGGAACACAGTTATTGACTCTAACACCACCTTTGATCTTGGTACCTTCTTTGTGCTTGCCAGTCCAGCACTTGGGATCTAAGCGAACTTTTTCTTCCGCCACACCTTTGTTTTTGGGTTTCTTGCCGGCTTTTTTCATGGCAATGGCAATGGCCGCCTGTTGTGCAGGTGATCCTGCTTCGCTCATTATGGATAGATTTTCTGAGATGCGACGATTGGCAGCCCGCATAAGGCTCACTGTTTCCTCCAGCCCGTTTAGGGCCTGTAGGTGTGTTAATTGATCAGTGGTTTTTTTTTGAGTATGCGGGGCAGACCGTTCCAGGGGACCTGGTCTGGCATCTTCCTGGGCCATGGACTTCTTTAGGAAGTTGGGCACTGTGGTTGGAGTATCCAGTCGCTTCACACGAGGAGGTGTGGTACCAGGCCGGACCACGGTGGCCAGCTTGGCACCATTGGTGTGGAACGGTGTAGATTGGAAGTGTTTGTTCGGGTGAGCAGTTTGACCAGCAACTTCTTTGCTGTTGGGCACAGTCACACCACGGTCTGCTACAGAATTACTGACGTCTGGGAAACGTTGATCTAATTCATGCCCGTATCTTTGTAGATGTTTGGGATCTGGAGCAGCTTCCCTCATGTCATGGTCATCGGGTATGTCAAAATCATCATCATCGCGGGTGGGTCGCACTATACCACTTCCGCCACAGGCACTACAACTTGTGCCATCAAATTGACCTTCGCCAGTGCCGCGGCACGTATAACATTCTTCGGGTTCATCATGGTTGTGTGTTTCATCCACTGCACGTTGACCGGGCAAGCTACCTGGCATGCGTTTCATCTGACCCAAGCGTGTGTCCATGGCGTCCAATGCAGCAGTGATGGCGTTGTAGTCAGCTAGGAATCGCATGGCAGCATCTGGGCCTTGACGTTTGGCTATGCTTTTGTATTGGCCCAACAAATAACGAGCTTGCCACGATTGTAAAGGCATCAGTTCATGTCCTACTCGTAAATCAATATCTTCACTGTTGTGCACTGCACCTGCCAACTGCTGGAACACACTGTATGCATCATGCATGCGATTTTCAAATAGGTCTTGTACTAACATTATCTTTCCTCAATATAATCTTGCGGTTCAAGATCACGTGCTCGCCTACGTGCATTGAACATTTCTACGGCCATACGTGCATGATCTACTGTTTCAAAACGAGTTTTTAATGCACGGCCACCACGGCGAATTTCATAGCCTGAGCTGTCATCTCCGTGCAATTCACAATTTGTGCCGTCTTCCATGGCAATGGCCAACACAGGATAGCCTTCATCTATGTCTTGTTTATTAACCCGAGGTAGTAGATCACGAATTTCTGCAGACTTTTGTTTTAGATCAGTATCGTCGTGTGTTTTATCTTTTAAGTCGCCATCTACACGTATTTCATCTTCGAGATTTTTCAAGTAATCAGTTAAACTGCGTTTGACTTTGCCAATAACATCTTCCACTACATCTCTGTCATCTTGCACACTGTCACCAACCATGTATCCTGCCATGGGATTTTTAGGATCACTCTTGGCGTTTAGTACCGATACAGTCTTGGGTTTGAACAGTGCGGGTAATTGATGCACACTCTTTTGCTGTGCGTTGAGGCCGTGCTTGACACCTACAGGAGTTATACGTCCTTCCAGAACGGCCAAGCGTTCAACTATGCTGCGAAATTCTGAATCCATATCACGCCCTTGCCTCTTTTAGTGTCGCACGTAGTTGCCAGGCAAACTTGTTGGTTTGGCTGAGTCGTTCAGCAATAAAGTTGGCAACGTCTTGTTTGTTTTCTTGAGTGGCAGCAGCAAAACATTGATCTAATAAATTAACCATGATTTCACTGTCGGCGAGCAATTCTTCTACCATGAGTCGGGCACGAGGGATTTTTGTTTGTCCCGGGATTACACTGAGTTCTAAAAAACGTTCCATACTGCCCGGAGCATACTCACCCAGGCTACGTATGTATTCTGCAGTGGGATCTATGGCAGAATAAGCATCTTCATAGATCTTTTGGAAAAACTTATGATATTGATAAAAATCAGGTCCTTCGCAATTCCAATGAAATGCGTGAGACTTTATGTAGTGGGCAAACTGTGTGCCCAACAATGTTTTTAACAAATCAGCTAACATTACTTTTTCCGTTTCTTGTATGTTTTGTAAGACTCTGGCGTATTTGGAGTCTCGTCATTAGAGTATTTATGCCCAGCAAAGAAACTTTGGGCATTTCGAGCTATCACACCGCCTATGGGGGTAGCAACGGTGGCGATACTGCCTGAACCTGTGGCACCGGCTGATGCATTTTCACGTATAAATTCCTGTGCTCGCACTATCGTATCCTTACTGTGGAATCTTGTATGGTAGCAAAACCTTCCGCTATCCTCAAGTTCTGTATATTTAACCCTGCAGTGGTACCGGGTACCAGCTCATATCGTATGACATAATCGCCGGGTTCGGCCAAGATAGGTATGACTTCTTCAAGATACACATTTTCCCAGATCCAAGTGCGCTCTGTGAACAGTTCATCATTCACATACAATCTATAGATAGGCCGTTGATCTACTGCACAATCACAGTGTACATCAGCTAGGATTTTTACAAATTCGCGGGTCATGTGATATTTAGTGGTATTGTAGTAGGATTTTTAATACGCTGGCGCATGGGACTTGTATTATTTTTTATATACAATTTATCAAACATATTGATATGTTCTAAGTATGCATAATAAAGAAAAAACTCAAATGTATACAATGGGCCTGGATTATTATAATTAAACCATTCTTTATCTATATGCGGCAATAAATTTTTTGTTGTACTAGTGTGCATTAAGAAAGGAGGACTATCTCCCATGGAGTATTTTAAAGATATATCTTGATTATTCCATGTCATATGTGCTCGTTGTAAATGTTTAACATGATGATCTGCAGGCACTACCCAACTACAAAATGCTCGATTATCAACAAATAGATGGTCTGTAAATACAGGATTGACAACGTAATTATCACTGTCCATGATCAAATACCAAGGCGTATTAATTAAATTTGCCACTGCCAATTTAAAATATTGCTGGCTGTCCCATCCAATATGTCCAGTCCACTCAGTGATCGCACTATAGTGTAAAATATCAACGTTTAAAGATAGTGGAGTTGTTAGCTCAACAAGTTTGTCAACTAAACTAATGTCATCATTGGCAATGATAATGATTTTTATGCTAGGAGAAATAACACCGTATTGAGCAATAGATTTTATAGATCTCTCAAACAAAGCTAAATCTTTGATGCAAGTCACAATAACAATACTGATGTCGTCCAATATTTAGCTCACTATGGGAAGAACACTGTATTCTGCAGGATCATGACCGTTGTCTTGCAACCAATCAATGGCCACACGATTGGCATCTGCTTGCACATTGCCCACACCGCGGAAACGCCAAACTTCACGACCCGCAGTATCTAACACTCGCCATGCGCCAGTGAATGAACCCGGGTTAGCACGTTGTTGTTGTAGATCCTGGGTTGATCCTGGCACTGCGGCTGGTCGAATATCAAACTCGCTGGAATCCAACCCATTTCTGGCCAATAAGGTGCTGGCTTGGCGTATGGCAGCCACTTGATATGGTGCAGTGATTGTGTGATAAACCACACTGGGGTTGGAGAGCCTGTAAATCTCCCAGGTTGTGTCGGGGAAATTCTGTGCAACATCTGGCTCAATGTCTTGTATAGATGCTTGTTGTGGTTGATTTGCATCATGATCACGAACATTGTATTCTGCGCCAGGATGCATATGACGATAAAAATCTAGTACTTCTATAGCCTCTCTATCATTATCGGCGGCGAATACACGCACAATAGAGTGATGCTCACCTGGCATCCCTCGGATGATTTCATAATATCTACGGCCGTTTCCTGTATTGCTACCATCAGGTACCATATAATCTCGAGCAGCAGTGATACTAACATCATCGGTGGTCAGTGTCATTGGAAAGTTTGCCGGGTCGGCCTCGTGCGCAGCTGCCAATGCTGACAGTTCATTAGGTGCACGAACTTCAACGTTTTGTGCCATGTTGGCTCTTAGACGCACTGACCACAAGGTATCTACGCCTGTGGTACTGGCGTAACCAGGCCTTGTGGATGGAATTTCTTGACCACTGTCGATGTCCTGCACCATCCATTGATCAGGAGTTGTGCCGTTTCTGTCGGCCCAGGCCTGCAACACATATGGCACCTGTTGTGGATTCACGCTGAACATGAATCTTGGTTCAGCTGACTCGCCCGATGCACGACTCACAATTTCATAACGGCCATTGGGGTCACTGTGACGTCCTGGCGTAGCTGTATGGCGAATATCTCCACCCACTACCTGCATCGCAGGATCCAACACAATATAGTTGTAAAAGGCAATGTCGTGTTCGGCCGCATACAGATGAGCTTGGGCCGCGGCCTTTTCTGCACTGGTGGCCACGAATCGTGTGTATTCTGCATCAGTGTCAGGATTGATCATGCGATATTCTTGCTTGATACCGGGCTTGTCTTGGCGTTGCTGTTGTTGCGCCACAGTGACCCGGGCCAGTTCATCGCGGGTGATCCGGCCAGACATGTATTCACTCAATAGTGTGGCAAAGTCTGCTTCGGTGGCAATCTTGTAACTGCGCTTGCTGGTTGTGGGATCTATGCTGTGTATGACTTCTGTGCCTGTGAGTGCACGATGCAGTTTCTTCAAGTACTCTTGTCGATATTTTTCTGGATGCACTGCAGCATCTGTGGCCACCACAAAACGCTCTATGGTCTGTTGTATCTTGTCAAAGTTGTCATCCAACCAATCACCACCCGGGCCGCGGAATTCAATGTAGCCGTCTTTGACATTGATTGAAGTGTATTTTTCTGTTTTGGCATTGTGTATGATACGGCTGGCAGCCTTAGACAGATTCTCTCTCATGCGGTCCAGCAATGCTTCGGCTGACTCTGGGCGATCTCGTATGTTTCTCATCACAATGTCATAGGCCGATTTGGCATAGCTACTGCTGAGTCTGCCAAATTCTGACAACACATACTTGTCGCCCAGCAACAAGGCCAGCTTCACAAAGTCCAGATTCTTCATGTCCTTGTCAAGCCCGGGCACACTCACATTGATATGCAGGCCAGTTTTGTTTCGCTTGCTGGTGTAGCAATTATTTTTGATGCCCCACGCTTTGACTTTTTTCAAGTCCTTGGCAATTTCATCCAAGGGCAAAGGAGGGCTGATAAATTCCAAGCCACGGTCATTGCTGCTGTTAGGCTCCAGGCTGCCATCAGGTTCCACTATGTAGGCACCACTGTCAAAGGCTGTATCACGATCCACATTGTGATAGTCATCACCCCATTCTACTGGACGGCCAATGGCTTTTCGAAAACTATCAGCCACTGATTCTATACTGTATACACCGCCTCCACCGGAATAACGCCAGTGTGGCCAGCTTATGCCATAGTTGTCTTGGATATCGCTCATAAGGCCCAGGCCTTCATCGTCCAACCAATGCTCTTGGTCAAACTCTGAATCTTCCATTTGATCATCACGGAATTCGTCATATGCGTCCGTTTTGGCCGAACTATCTTGGCCCCAGAGATGGTTGGCGTAGTCCAGCACGTCTGATTTGGTTATGTCATGGTCTGCGTCTCTTTTGAACCAATCATTGATGTCTGCACCATCGATGTTGTTGGCCACCCAGTCTGTGAAGAAGTCAAATCCTTCATCGTCCCAGGCAGTGGAAATTTTAGTATCCAGCCACTCTTGATAGTCATTGTACAGTCTTTCACGCAAGCTGCTGATATCGCTGCGACTGTTGTAGTCACCGTCATCAAAAAAGTCAACAATACCCTGAATGCTGTAAGTGCCTTCATCTGAGTCGTAGTCGGGCTCTTCGTTGCCGTCGTAGTCACCGCCTTCCACATTGGGCACAATCATTTCAAATTCCATACCGGCCAGGGCATTGATACCTTTGACATTTTTTGCCAAGCCCCGGGGACTCATGTTGATTTCGTCCAGTTGTTCAGCTTCAGTTATGGTGGATTTGAACACAGACAATTGTTCTTTCAATCTACGAACCAGGCCATCGGGTCTGAGCTCTTGAGGATGACCTTGTGCGTCTGTGTTCAACAAAAACGCATTGGCCGCGCGACCTATGGCACCAGGGCGAACATCCTGTGTGATGGCCATTTCAAATCTGGGATCGTGCATTTCGGCAGCAGTGGGAATGTATCCAGTGCCTTCTTCCAATGGGTTTCGTTCAAAACTACTCCACATGGATTTGCCTGCTGGGGTCCGAGTAGAACTGGGCCGAACGTCATTGCCCATGTCCTTGATCCATTTGTACACTTCTCTGGCAATGCCTTTCTTTTGGTATTGGTCCCATACACGAACATTGCCGCCCATTACATAAGGGTCTCTTTTGGATTTTCTTGCAAACCAACTGACCTTTGGAGGCTCCCAATCCATGACTAAAAATCTAAAGTGTCCAATGCTTTTGTTTGTATTTTCTGGTGTATAAACATCTACCATAAACTGCGGTGGTACTACATCAGAAGTGTTGCGAGCACGAAGAATCAGTGTGCCAACGTCGGGCAAGGTAATTGTTTTTTCTGCATGCCAATTGCCGTGGGTGATATCATTGTTGATTTTTTCTGAAACAGATTGTTTTTTAGCACTATACTCAGCTTTTTGTTCGCGACCTTTTTTCCAACCCAACAGGTAATACTGTTTGAAACGTCCGCCTATGAGTTTGTGCCATTCAGATCTTATCAGCCACTCTTCTGGGTCAGCATGCCAGTTTCTGTAAAATCCATCTACTCGGCCGTTTTCGTAGGCTTTGTAAGGTAAATCTCCGTAGCCACTGTCTTCATCGTCACTGCCACTGGGAGGAGCAAATTCCGTTAGACTCTCTGCCACCGGCGACTTTTCAAACAGTTCCGGATGCAGGGCACCATACTTACGCATGATAATGCCAGCAGCTGCGTTGGCTTCATTTTCTTCGGGCGATCCTGTGTGACCCGAATCTGGTGCTATCTTTTGTGTTTCGCCCTGACGTTGATGAGTTAGTTCGTGTGCACAAGTGCGCAACACATCCATGATGTGTCTATTACCTATGCTGATTTCCAGCTGATTGGTGTCATGATCATAGCGACCAAATGTCTTGTTTCTAGCTGACCACGCAGGATCTCTGCGCAGTCTGATCTGTGGTTCTGTTTCTAATTCAAGTTCCTGTGCACAAAATGCCACAAAGTCTCTGAGGATGCTTTCATCATCAGTTTCACTCAAGAACATCTTGGTGCCAGGACTGACACCGTCGGGAGTTATCTCTACTTCGGCCAGTTTCTTTGTACTCTTAAACCCATAGGTCATTCTAGGCTTGGGCATCATGTTAGATTCTGCCAGGCTCAATTCTGCATCGTGTGCAGCATTACGTGCATCGTGTAATCGAGCTATGTCGCCCTGTGCGCGAAGCATTTTATACGCAAGATTTTCACTGCCCAGTTCACCATGAGTGGCCAGTCCGGCCATTCTCATACGTTTGATTTTGTCAACCAACTGTGTAAGTTTGGCCAAGTTTTTGCCAGCCACTGCTGAATCAATTCTGTGCTTTAGGTCATCGTATTTGCTGCGGACTGCGTCATCATCCACGGTTGCAGCACGTTGGCGTGGTATGTGTATCCAGTCATTGCCAAGCACACTGAACACGCCTTGGCTGACCGGAGGCTTGCTGGCATCTTCTACATAAAGCTCAACATCATAACCACCAATGGTGATGTTGTGTGTGTCATTATATTGGTATTTTTTGGCATCAAACAATTCACGATACACTTCGTTGTCAGTGTGTGGCATTCGAACCACTAGATGTAGATCAATGTCACTGTTTGGGGTATATGTGTAGCCGGCATTGCTGCCACTCACTGTGATGTCTTCAACATCTATATTGGCGAGCCCAAGATGTTCGCGGAAATCTTCTGCAATAGTCAGCAGTTGATCGCGAACCTCAGGGCGCATGTGCTGACCTTGCCAGAGCACAGGGTTTAACTTGTCATTAAACTTTACTGCGTCGGCAAGGTTATAGGAATCTAATTCGGTGATGTTCATTCTTATATTTACCGCATAAACAAAAGCCGCTATCAAAGCGGCTTTGTTGTTTACAACTGTGTTGAACTTTACTTTTTGTTCTTCTTGGGTTTGCTAGATGCCAATACTTTGGCCTCTACGGGTTTGGGAACATCAACGGGTGCAGCAGGCCCAGGAACGCCCAAGGCTGCGCCATTGGCCAAGGCCAAATTATGCAGTTCTTTGTACAAGGTGTCTTGTTGTGCATAATCAAACACATAGGTTCCGGTGTGTTTCAACAACACACGTTTGTCCACCCATACTTTGCCGCCGATGTCACGCCAGTTTTCACAGAATGTCCAGTCTTCTGAATAGTAGCGATTTTCACGTACTGCGGTATCAAAGTAGGTTTTCATGTGTGGGTTCAATTCCACTGGCAAGCCAATGTCATTGATAAAGGGTTTCACTGCAGGATGAGCATCCAATTTCTCAAACACATCACGTTTGATCAACAAGAATCCTGTGCCTGTTTTGGTAACTTCTTGAAGTCCATTGGCACCTTCTTCTGCACCGTCAAATCCATTGACACACCATTTAACTGGCAGGCTTTTCATGGGATACAATCCGCCGATCACATCAACTTGACGGTCTAGCAGTACCATCAGGTGCCAGGGTTCCCACCCAATGTCTGCGTCGATAAACATCAAATGCGTTGAATCTTTGTTGTGCAAGAATTTGGCAGTGAGTGTGTTTCTAGCGCGGCTGATCAAGCTTTCATTGGTCATGGTTTCCATGGTCCAATCAATGCCCAACTGACGAGCAGCATTTGACCATTTGATATAGCTCATGAATGTAGATTCTGTGAGCATGCCACCGTAACACGGCATACAAATATGCACTCTTGTGGTTTTTAAGTAGTCAATGTTGACTTGAATCTGTTGCTGCCCTGGTTGCGGAGTTGGAGCCGGTTGCTCAGTTACTGCCAATGGTTGTGTGTTTGTTTCTGCCATGTGTTTCCTTTAGTAAAATTATGGAATATTTACTCTAGTATAACACAGGCGTTATTTTTCTTCAAGGTAATCGGGAGATTCTTTTATTTTATTTCCAGTGGCCTTGGTATATTCTTCAGGCGATTTATATACGTCTTTTGGATGTACAATCTTTAGATTTTTTTGTTTGTTAGCTATCATTTTAGCAGTAAAATCGTCCATAGAAGCAGTAGGCTTTACTGCTGGTTTTTTAATGCCAAAGTTTAGTACGTCTCGTATGCCTTCGTTGGTTTGTGGCCGTTGCCAAGGCTTTGGCGGAACATTTAGTTTGTTGGTTAACTGTTCCAGTGTAGATTTTAACAGTTCAGGAGTACTGTTAGCGCCGGGTCTATAATACCACTTGCCACTTTGTGACTGTTGCAATCCTATGGCCCGTAGATCTACATTGGTAAAACTACGTCCACCACGGCCTACATCAAAGAAGTATAATGTGTTGGCTGGACTTTCGCCTTCCGCCACACCCGGCTGACCTTGTGCCACTGCCACATACGCAGGACCTGTATAACCGTTGGGATACCGGGCAAAGTGTTGAATAGTCCTGTGCCATCCTTCTAACAATTCATAACCCCGAGGCGTTTTTACAATGATAACCGGTTCTCGACTCACACCACCTTGTTGTTGAGCCAATGCGGCTTGTGTAGCATGACGCTCGGCATCTCGTGCGGGTATATGAACCATTGGATCAGTGGATGTAGCACTACCACCGGCCCGGGCTTGTAATCGTTTAAGAGTTTTTGGTTCCCACATATCCATGGTAAACTTTACATTAGGAACCAGTTGCCAAGTGGTATTGACACTCAATCCCTTATCATTAAGAATTTTTGGAATGCCTTTTCCTACGGTTTCAAAACTCCAACCTTTTTCTTTGTTATATGTTTCGCCCCTTGCAAGGTTGCCATACAACCAATCTTTTACAACATAATCAGGCCATGTTGGAACAATACTTTTAATGTATTGATACATCCGATCACGCAATTCAGTGATCTGTTCCCTGCCTTCTGCCACACCTTGCTCATCAAGTTCCCATATAGTTCTCAATCCAGATCCACCGTGATCGCTGAGTAATTCATCAATCATTTCGCTGACATGCTGTTCTAATTTATTTTGAACTTGAAGTCCGGCACGTTCGCCTTTGGCTATATAAATGCTGGCAACCTTCTTTGCATTTACAAAATCTCGAGAGTCATATCCTAATTCATCATTTTCAGCTTCGTAGCCGGGTAGATACTTTAGGATCATTCGACCAATTGCTGGACCTGGATCTGCTGTTGCACTCTTGCCTTTGGCAATGTTGGTAATTTGATTTATGTCGTCAAATTGATTTGTATTACCATTTGCTCCCATACCTTGCCATACATTTACTTGATATCCCGGCAATCCTGTGGCTTGCAAACTGCTGTTCATACTAGCAAAAAATTTATTAATTTCATTAACAGTCTTGACTATGTTGGTAGCCAATTGTTGTTGTGTATTTGTTGTATATTCTCGATTGGTATCAAAAAATAATTCACTATAACCTTGTCCTTGACCGGGATCAATCAAATCCCACCCGTGTTTTTTACCAATAGCCATTAGTTGGTGTTCAATTCGATCACTGGTAAATTTCAAATCCTTTATCAAACGACCCGGATCATCAGTTGTGGTAGGCAAGGCCTTGCCATTTACTGTAGCACCTTTAATTTTCTTTGATGGCTTTTCGCTAGCATATCTGACTGCAACATATCCGCGGAAGGGGTCGGGAGTATTTTTCTGAATGTTGCCCAGCATCTTTTGGAACTTGGGATCGTCAGTTGCAGCCTCCGCCACACCTTGTGCAAACTCATTTAATGCACGGCGCTCCGTGATCAAAATCTGTTCCAACAATGCCACACTTCTAGTAGACTTGATTGATCGTGCTTCACGTACAATCTTCTGCACTTGTTCACTGACTCCTAAGCGGTCGTCAAATATGTCACGCAGTTCAGGATAAGCTTCGCCGTACAAGTCGGCAATGATTTGGTCACGATCATTGTTGTTGCCTTTGATGTAAAATTCACGTATTTGGCTGGCCGAATTGGCATCCTGGCCTCGGACCTTGAAGTTTACTGTGGGAACAATTTCTACATAAGCATGCTTGGTCATTGGTTTTAACTGCTTGAGATTCTTGGGCATTGGTTGCAGATAGCTGGGGGTACCATCTCTTTTGGGTGCAAAATTAAAACGTTCTGCATCCTTGGCACTGAGAGCAAATATCAGCACAGTGTTGGCTTTTTCTTCTGCAGGAATTGAATCTGTAATCTCTCGACTTTGATAGGGATTTGAAACTTTGACCACATGCCCAGCAGGTATGCCCAGCGTGGAGATCATTTGAACTTTGTCTGCAAAGGTAAATGGACTGGTCACAGGTGCTTGTACGCCAGTGGTAGCAATATACACATGATCAGCGCCATATTTTTTAGCAAGATATTCATAGCTGGCACGATGACCGCGGTGAAAAGGGTGAAAGCGTCCGGGATATATTACAAGATAATTCATTGTAACATATTTATGCTACATGTTTTCAAGCAACCACAAGTAGATAGGTGTTGTAAATTTTAACGATACGATGCCATTGCAACCCATTTCACTATAGAATTTGTCTGTGATAATGTCTTTTGTACCGTTAAAATCATGTGTGTATTCGGCACGATCTATAAACACTTGTCCTAGATCTATTTCATCAAAGCATAAATTTTGTATAGTTATTCGAGAATCTTGTATTATTGTGCCATGCTCATCAATTTGTGTATGATCAGTGGTTTTATTTTTCATAATAAATCGCAGTTCATGATCAGCTTCATCTTCACCGATTGACCACTCTAATTGTTGGTCACTTACATGATTTATGTCAAACAATTGTTGATCATCTAACCATACTTCTAATCCTAGTTCGGCGGTAGGATCATTTGTACTAATTGTACAAGAAATTGTTACAGTATTATTCATTAATTTTAGTAAGATGCAATTACGTTTGCTGTGCCGGATTCAAATCTAGTGACTTCTACTCTTAACCAAGCAAAGTTGCCTAGTATGCTAACAGGATGATAATCACTGGGTATAACACTAGATCCATCACCATACACATCAATATCAAACCATGCGGCTTGTTCGGGTTGATCACTCAAAGTGGCCTGTGTGGTTATTGTTCCAATAAAATCTGTCACACTGTAGGTTATAGTTTGCACATATCCTTGCCCACCATA
>JGI24890J29729_1000865_pt1 | contig 16058 bp, 8 predicted proteins | sample FreactcultureFD7_FD_29729 | JGI IMG/M metagenome (IMG submission 29729)
TTTCTTAATTAACCGATTCAAAAATTAGATCATAGACAAGCAAAGCATATTCTTTTCGTTTTATCTACTACTGGCAGTACTATAGTTTATTTGGCCATAATTTCCGAATTTCAAGGTTTTTGATTGCGTGAAGCAGGTATTTACATTTTCTACAATACTGATCTTGTTTTCAGTAAATCTTTCCCTTGCTCAACCAGCCGGAAAGAATAATCCTCCGCTAAGTTTTCCGGACAGCATCCGTATTGTTTTAGAAAACACGCGCAATGTAGATGCTACCGTTATTGGTAATGGATTTTTCTCAGCATGGGGTAGTTTGAGACTGGACCAACAACAGATCGTACAGAGACAAACCACGCTAATGAAAAGAAAGGGCTATAAAGCCCGCCCTAACCTGCTCAATTACTTTGGGGCGATTGTAAATGCAGTCTCTATCGAACACGCCGATGCTTCTAAATTATCCAGCTACCTCAATGTTGCTCAACAGGTAATTGAAAATTATGACCTGAACAAAGCCCTTAATTTCTTTACCGTCAGCCGGTCATTTTTTCAGCACCATGCTTTGCATTACGAGAAACCCTTTCGTCTGTATGCCCGGGATGATGACTATTCTTTCGATTACATAGCTCCTCCTCCGGCGTGGGATGATACGACCCGGGTACAGCAAGCTCCAACGCAGGTGCAAGATGATCTTGTTGCGAATGCCGAGACATCCGATTCGACGCAACAAAGTATGCCTGGATGGATGACCCCGGCGCCCATTCCCTACGTTGATGGTGCCGTGTTGAGATTTAATAGAGTTACCTTGAATTTCGTAACAAAATACGATTCGGTTTTCTTAAAGAACACCAAAGGTGTTTTCTCTTTTAAGGACAATGTCTTTGTGGGTGAACAAGGATCTTTTGATTGGTCCGCTGCAAAATTAAACGCTGACTCTGTCTATTGTAATTTAACAACCTATAGCTTCAGCGCCACCAAACCGGAATTAAAAGCCGATTTAGTTAAACTAAATTATAGAGGAAGAACACCCGGTTTTGTTCCGGGTAATTTCGAATTCAAATCACAACCCCGAAAAGATTCCGTTGCTTCTGCCTTTCCACGTTTCACTTCGTACGAAAGTAATGTGGCTGTTCAGGGAATCGGGAACAGCGACCTTAAGTACACGGGTGGATTTTCTTTAAAAGGCAGAAAAATTACAAGTGCTTCTCTTTCTGGTGATTATTCCATGATCGAAGTGTCGCATGATGGCGTTAAAAAATTCACGGCCCGTTCGCCCGAATTTGATTTCTCTGACGCTGCTATCACCTCCTTAAAAACTGCTATCAGCATTTACCAGGGCAATGACTCTATTTACAGCCCGGTTGTTCGAATGCTCTACAAATTTAAGCCTGACAGTGCTCAACGTCTTTTGCTACAAAAAGATAAAGGATCTATGCGCAACGTCCCCTATTTCGCTTCCTTTTTTAATGTGGATTTTTCGGCCGACAAAATTGACTGGCACCTCAAATCAGATAGTTTGAATATTCTTACCGATGGAAATCGAAATACCGTACCCATAATAATTCAGTCTGTTGATTTTTATGATGCAGAGGATTTTCGTTTGCTGAAAGGTGAAGGCTTCAGCTTTCATCCTTTAGCCCTGGTTGTGAATTATTGTTTCAAAAACAAGGTACGGGAGTTCTATGCAGGTGACCTGGCACAATTCTCGCAAAAGGATCCGCTTGAAATAAACAAGGCAATTGAATTCCTTACGGAGAAAGGTATGGTGGATTATAATCCCCGTACGGCCTTGGTAAAAGTGAAAAAGAAAGCTATTGCTTTTTATCGATCCGCGCGGGGGGAAGCGGATTATGACGATATGAAAATACATTCCGTGATCGATAGTCTTCCCAACATCTCTCTTAATTTTCCAAAAGGCTACATGACCGTTCGCGGTGTAGATGAATTCAATTTGAGTGATTCCCTGAACGTACGGATAAAACCGGATAGCAGTATCATTACGATTCTCCAAAATCGTGACATCAAGTTCGATGGGACCATCAACGCCGGAAATTTTGAGATCAGCGGTAAAGATTTTACGCTCAAGTACGATAGTTTCTTTATTAACCTTATCCACATCGACTCCATCAACTTTTATGTAAACGAGAAAAATGCTAAAGGGCAAAGTGTTCGGCGAAAAGTAAATAACTCCATGGTCGGCGCCGATTCTACAGCAGCAGCTGCCGGTGGATTGGGCGACATTTCCAGATCTTCAGGCACACTCTACATCAGCAAAGCCAACAACAAGTCAGGAAAGAAAAAAATACCTAACTTCCCGAGGCTTGATGCAACGACGGGGGGCGTGATCTACTTTGACCGCGAAGAGGTACTATCCGGAGCATATGATCGCTCCATGTTCTTCGTTGTTCCACCTTTCAAGCTTGATAGTTTAAATGACGCAGACCCCGCCTCCATCAACTTTGATGGTACTTTTGTTTCCAGCGGCATGTTCCCGAACTTCAAAGAGAAACTCCATACCATGCCTGATAAATCTCTTGGTTTTGAACATCTCATACCAAGAAGCGGTTACCAACTTTTCAAAGGAGATGGCAAAATGACAGGGGGCCTGTACCTGAACAACCGCGGACTACGCGGAACTGGTAACATAGAGTACCTTGCCGCTACTGTTTCTTCTCCGGATTATGTTTTTTATCCAGACTCCGTTTTAAGTTCAGGAACGCGCGCTAAAATTGATCAAAAACAATTCGGCTCCGTTTTGTTTCCGCAGGCTACTTTACCAGACTTCCAAATGAAATGGTATCCAAAACAGGATCAGATGAAGTTTAAGAACACAAAAGCTCCTTTTAATTTCTACGATTCTACGGCTCAACTCAACGGATCGATCATTGTTTCAAAAAGCGGGGTAGCCGGTATGGGAAAACTTGAAACACGCGGTACCGAACTTGTTTCCAGGCAACTGAATTTTTCAGGCAAAGACTTTGGAGCTCGTCATGCCAGGTATAAAGTTAAAAGTGATGATCCGGCAAAACCATTGATGTCGGGTAATGACATTCGGTTGAAATTCAACCTGGAAAAGAATTATGCGGATATCAGTCCGGAAATTGAAGGGGTCGCTGCGATCGACTTTCCGTATGCACAATTCAAAACTTCTATTCCCAAGATGAGATGGGATCTAAATACGCAGAAGATCTCCATGAGCAAAGATCCCGATGTACCCCTCGAAAATTCTTATTTCTATACTACACGAAAAGATCTTGATTCTTTACGGTTCAATGCAGATGCCGCCGAATACGATCTTAAAACAAAACAGTTAAAAGTAAGCGGCATCCCTTATATAATCGTTGCCGATGCGAAAATAACCCCGGAGAATAATGAAGTATTGATTTTAGAAGATGCAAAAATAGGCACGTTAAAGAATACAACGATCATTCTTGACACACTGAACGGCTACCATCGTTTAACGGAAGGTGTTGTTGATATTATTTCCAGAAAAGAATTTTCAGGTTATGCCACCTATCAGTATGTAAACTTCCTGAACGATACTTTTTCCATTAAGATGACAAACTTTCATCTCGAGCCAATTGTAAGCACCGAAACAAAGAAATCACAACGGAAAAATTCTGTAGCCTCCATGCAAACTGTTGCAACAGGCTCTGTAATCGATAAGGAAAAACTTGTTTTGGGCGCCGGTATGTTTTATAAAGGTGAAATGACAATGTATGCTACAAAACCTGCTCTTCAACTCACGGGTTATGTAAAACTCGACATTAAAAAAATTAAGAACTATAATACGTGGATACAGTATAACCAAACCGGTGATGAAACGGATGTACTCATCGATTTTGAGAATGCAGTTACGGAAGAAGGGAAACGAGCCACGGCAGGATTGTTCTTTTCCTCTCCCGGAAACGATCTGTACATTTCATTTTTGAATGACAAAAAGAGCGACGAAGATGAGTCTTTCTTCGAGCCCAGCGGAACGCTTTACTACGATAAGGAATCGAAGGAATATAAGATAGAAGACCGTGAAAAGGCCGCTGGTACTAAACTTTCGGGAAAAGTTTTTTCGTATAACGATGAGAATTCGCAGGTTCGATTTGAAGGTCCCGTCAAATTATTCAATGGAACAAAGGATTTTAATATAACCGCCACTACACTTGGATCCGGAAACCTGGAGACAAACGAGATTCGTATGAATTCTTTTGTCATGGTCGATACGAATGTTCCCGTTCAAGCCTTCGATATCATGGCAAGATCAATTCAGGATGTAATTAAAAATGAAGGTGCAAATGAGGGTCTGGGCGATCAGACTGAATTACTTTATAAAATCGCCGATATCGTGGGCGAACGCGCGGCGAAAGATTATGAACAAAAAAGTCTTCAGGGTTATGTTTCTCTTGGGACGCTACAGGCTACTGCCAAACCCCTGGTATTTTCAAATGTTAGCATGAAGTGGTCTCCTAAATTGAAGGCCTTTTATAGCGAGGGAGATCTTGGAATGTCCAACATCGGAAGATTTGATATAAATGGCGCTTTCGAAGGTTTTATGGAAGTCAAGAAAAATGAAGATGGATTACCAGCATTTAATGTTTTTGTAAAGGCATCACCAGAAGCATGGTATTATTTTGGTTTTGAAGACAACCGTCTTTTAGTCCAATCTTCCAACAATGATTTCAATAGTGTTATTACCAAAAAAACTAACGGAGGAAAAGCAAAGGTCGGTGAGGTAGCCTTTATCCCCGGTTCGGATGATGAGGTTCTTGCTTTTATCAATCGCTTCCGAAGAGATTATTATGGCATCGACGTACCCTACAGCCTCAGCGAAGGCTCAACATCAGTCGTAGAAAAGAAGGAGAAAGTGAATAATGTACCGGATACTACTAACAAAGGCGATCAGGAAAAAGATAAAAAGAAAGAAGACGTGAAGAAGGAAGCGCCTAAGAAGGATGATGACGGTTTCTAAACGACTTGCTCTTTATTACAAGATAATTCAAATCAAAACTAAGTTATTCCATAAGCATGGTAAAAGAATTTATCAACACCAACAAAGACAGATTTTTGGCTGAATTATTTGACTGGCTCAGAATACCTTCTGTCAGCGCCGACAGTCGAAATAAGGAAGACGTTCGAAAGGCTGCATTGTTTTTAAAAGAGAAATTCGCCGTTGCAGGTGTCGACGCAGTTGAGATATATGAAACGAAAGGTCATCCCGTTGTATATGCTGAAAAAATAATCAATTCTTCTTTACCTACTGTGCTGGTGTACGGGCACTATGATGTTCAACCTGCCGACCCACTAAATCTTTGGACGTCCCCGCCATTTGAACCCATGATAAAAGACGATAAAATTTATGCGCGAGGTTCCTGTGATGATAAAGGTCAGGTCTATATGCACGTCAAGGCCTTTGAAGCAATGATGAAATTGAATTCTCTTCCCTGCAATATAAAATTTATGGTAGAGGGTGAAGAAGAAGTTGGGTCCGATAACCTGGGGGATTTCGTAAAGGCCAACAAAACCAAACTAAAAGCTGACGTTATTTTGATTTCTGATACGGCTCTCATTTCTCTCGAACATCCATCCATTACGGTCGGACTTCGCGGGCTTAGTTATATGGAAGTTGAAGTGACTGGACCCAATCGTGATCTTCATTCTGGGGTATACGGTGGCGCTGTGGCTAATCCGATCAACACATTATGCCAGATGATTGCCTCACTTCATGACGAAAATGGATGTGTTACGATTCCTGGATTTTATGATAAAGTTGCAGCGCTAAGTAGTTCAGATCGTGAATCGCTAAACAAAGCTCCCTTTGATTTAAATTATTATAAAAAAGATTTAGACATTGATGATGTAAAAGGGGAAAAAGGATACTCAACCGTAGAGCGTACAGGAACAAGGCCAACACTGGATGTGAATGGAATCTGGGGAGGATATATAGGCGAGGGGGCAAAGACTGTTCTTCCTTCAAAAGCCCACGCAAAAATTTCCATGCGCTTGGTGCCCAATCAGAGCAGTGCCGAAATCACTGACTTATTCACAAAACATTTCAAGGCGATTGCGCCAAAATATGTGAAGGTAAAAGTGACGGCACATCACGGAGGTGAGCCTGCCGTTACACCAACCGACTCAAAAGCATTCAAAGCAGCCAGCAAGGCCTTTGAAGAAGTCTGGGGAAAGACTCCTATTCCGACCCGAGATGGTGGAAGTATTCCAATCGTTGCATTGTTCAAAAAAGAACTTGGGCTGGACACTGTTTTAATGGGATTTGGGCTTGACAGTGATGCCATCCACTCTCCTAATGAACACTATGGTGTTAAAAATTTTTTATTGGGTATCGAAACGATCGTAGCGTTCTACAAGCACTTCGCGAAAAAATAAATTTACGATCGATTAAAACAAACTAAAGTTTCCTCCTCTCCTGAACTTGGTCAGATCGATCGGTGGCAAAGTTCTCCCGGCAAAATATTTTTTCTTGGAGGTCCTGAAAAGTTGGTGAATCACCTCTGCAAAATTCCCTTCACCTGTCATTCTTCTTCCAAAGTTTGAATCATTTACATTTCCACCATGCATCGAACATATTTGATTCCATACTTTATCGAATCTGTCCGGGAAATTTTTTCGCAGCCAGTCTTCAAAGATTTTCCCGATGGAACCGTTGAGTCTTACGATCGTCATGCCTGCAGTTAATGCACCGTGATCAGCCGCTGCCTTTAATATTTGCGGAATTTCATGATGATTCAATCCGGGAATGATCGGGGCATTCATGATGCCCACCGGCACACCAGCTTTAGCTAATGCCTCGACGGTCTTCAGTCTTTTTAAGCCACTCGCTGTGCGTGGCTCCATAACTCTTCTCAAATCTTCATTCAGCGTTGTTATAGAAATAAAAACCTGGACAAGATTATCTTTTGCCAAGTCCGTCAACAGGTCTAAATCACGAAGCACGAGACTGTTCTTGGTTATCATGCCGACAGGGTGTCGGTATTGAGCAAATATTTTTAGAAGCCCCCGGGTGATTTCCAGTTTCCGCTCCAGCGGTTGATAACAATCTGTATTTCCTGAAACGCTGATGGGCACCACATTCCAATCAGGACGGAGAATAAATTTCTCCAGTAGTGATGGCGCATTTTTTTTGACAATGATTTTACTCTCAAAATCCAATCCAGCGCTAAATCCCCAATATTCATGCGTATTTCTGGCATAGCAATAAATGCAGCCGTGCTCACATCCCTGATATGGATTTAATGAATACATCATCCCGACATCAGGGCTTGTCACCTTGTTAACAACATTTTTTGCGCTCTCATAAAAAACCTGTGTCGTTGGTGCAGACAAAAGTGGTTCATCAAGCCCTTCAATATGTTCTGTTACATACTGAGCTTTTAGAAATTTGTTTTCAGTTTTTATTTGTGCGCCCCTGCCTTTGAAATAGTCTTCTTCTTCCTGCATATGTTGAAAGTAAAACCTTTTTCTGAGTCGAAAAATTCCTGCTAACTTTCGTGACATAGATTGTCAGACTTGTTAAACTATACACCTACACCCATTCAGGAAATTTTTGATGAAGTGCTTGAAAAGGCTGGCGTGCGATTACGTATTAAGAGAGAAGATTTAAATCACCCATATGTTTGCGGAAACAAATGGTGGAAATTAAAGTATAACCTGGCGGAAGCGGAACGCAACAAGAAAACAATTTTAACCTTTGGAGGAGCCTTTTCCAATCACATCTTCGCAACCGCTGCGGCAGCTAACGAACTTGGTTTTAAAAGCATAGGAATTATCCGTGGCGAGAAAACTTTACCGTTAAATCCTACCCTGGCTTTTGCAGAAAGAAGGGGAATGGAATTGCATTATATATCGCGTGAAGAGTATAGGAAAAAAGATGAAGCCGGTTTTGTTCAAATACTTCAAGATCGTTTCGGGGATTTTTATCGAATCCCGGAAGGAGGTACGAATCAACTTGCTATCAAGGGATGCGAAGAGTTTGCGAAAATGCATTTGACTGCAGATTTTGATTATCTTTTTCTTCCTGTAGGTACTGGCGGCACCGTGGCAGGTATTATTACCGGGTTACGGAACACGAAAAAAATAATTGGAATTTCTGTTTTAAAAAATGGAGAATTCTTGAAGAATGAAGTCGGGAATCTTTTGAAAGATTATTCCGGTAACGAGTTTCAAAATTGGTCGATCAATACCGATTATCATTATGGCGGTTACGCAAAATCCCCGCCGGAATTAAAAACTTTCATTCAGAATTTCGAACACAAACATTCCATTCCAATAGAGCATGTTTATTCGGCTAAAATGTTTGGTGGAATTTTCGACTTAGTTAAAAAAGGATTGTTTCCCAAAGGGATTTCTATTTTGGCCGTTCATACCGGAGGTTTGCAGGGAAAATTATCTCCCACTGAAATCACACGCTAAAAAGATTATTGGTTTCCAAATCAATTTTATTGACAATGAAAGCGAAGTCCTCTCTGTTTTCAACAAAGTCTAAATTATTCACGTCTATAATAAGCAGCTTACCGAGCTTGTACTGGCTAATCCATTCCTCATAGTGCTCATTCAGATTTCTCAGGTAATCTATCCGGATCGCATATTCATAATCGCGGCCACGTTTCTCAATCTGTCTCACAAGCTTCGGTATATCTGCCTTTAGATAGATCAGCAGGTCAGGTGGTTGCACGTGAACGATCATTGAATTGAAAATATCAAAATAACTCTGATAGTCGCGCTCCGTTATAAATCCGCTTTTTCTCAGATTGGTAGCAAAAATATAGGCATCTTCATAAATGGTACGATCTTGTATCGTTGGCTCTCTGCTTAGCTGGATCTCGCTAATCTGACGAAATCGGCTATTCAAAAAATAAATCTGTAGATGAAAAGCCCATCGGGGCATATCCGTATAAAAATCTCGCAGGTATGGATTTTCTTCAACAGACTCATAGAGAACTTTCCATCTGTAATGTTTGCCAAGTTTTCCGGCCAATGTAGTTTTTCCACAGCCAATGTTTCCGCAAATAGCGATATGCTTTAGTGGGTGCAAGGAGGTCTGATTAACGTTGAGTTTTCAAGATCGTTATTCTATCCGATTAACATCAACCTTCACTACAATATTTTGTTTACCGGAACTAAAAACAATTCCCTTAATCGGAGCTACATCGAAATAATCGCGGCCGTAAGCAATGGTAATATGTTTGTATGACGGCATAAGGTTGTTCGTGGGATCAAACTCAACCCAGCCTATTTCAGGAAAATAAACAGCAACCCACGCGTGAGAGGCATCCGATCCGACGAGCTTTTCTTTTCCGGGTGGTGGAAGCGTTTCTATGTATCCGCTTACGTACCGTGCCGGTAATCCCATGTTTCGAAGACATGCAATCATCAGATGTGCAAAATCCTGGCAAACACCCTTGCGCAACTTCAGCACAGATTCGACTGGCGTATTGATGGTTGTGAATCCGGGTTTAAATTCCAGTGAGCTATAAATTTTTTGCATCAGCGCCTGACAACTGCTCCAGAGTGTTGAATCTTCGGTAAAACAATCCTGCGCAAATTTCTTTATCTCTTCACTGTAGGGGACATGGATCGATGGCAGCGCGTACTGAATAACATCATCATAAATATTCTCTTTTAGCGCCAGTTGCTCATTAACACTCTTCCATAAGATGGAGGAGCTAAACGCCCTATCGCCATTTATCCTGTTTTCGATTTCAACAATGCTTTCTGAGTTGATCTTCAATTCATCATGTTCCTTGTAGATAGAGAAAAATAGAAGATTGTTCCCAAAAAAATCAACTGTTGCGGTAATCTCCTCCGGCGTTGGCGATATTTTAACATCGGAAGAAATAGATTTCTGACCCGGGATATTCTGTGGTACCAGGCATAGTTTGTTATGCCCGGCACTCACCGGTTCCTGGTAAATGTATTCTGTTATATGTCGTATTTTATAACGCATTGTTAAACTTCAAATTGAAAACCTTCTTTTCCCCCTTGTTGCTGATAGGTTGAATGACTGAAATAACGTGCGCTCAATTTTACATAAAGAACAGAAATCTGTCCTTGTAACGTATCACAGAAGTCATCAAACTCTTTTCGTTGTCTTGTTTTATCATCTGCGTGGATCAGCTTTTCAATGTTCATCAGACGCACCATACTGTAACACTCAAAGACCAACCGTGAGATCTCACTATCGTTCAATCCGTTTTCTTTTGGTACTAAAGCTCTTGAGTATTTAAGGAGCCCTTCCAATTGTGAAAGAATGGAAGTAGGATTTTGATTATTCAGGAATAAAAGATCCAGCGTCGGAGCCACATGGAGATGCGTTCGATATACGGAACGATAGGTAGAAAGATTCTGATTGCTTAATAGTAACGCTTCCAGAAGCTGGAATTCTATACTTTCCTCTTGCTGATATAAAAACACAGATCTGTATTGAGCCAGTTCAATCTGAATTTCTTCTATCATCTGGCCCATTCGGTACATCGTTCTTCCGTCACTTCGGTACATGCTTTGACGGGCCATCTCTGAAAAGGAAAGCAATCCGCTGGTAAGTTGATCGAGCAGTGAAAATACATGGCGGATGTTGTCCGGCTCGAGCGCCAGAATTTTCCTTCTCACGTTTTCGATATCGTCAATTATTCTCCAGCTATCTACCGTCCAGCGATCACGAGCGGCGTACATGGCTTTCAGCAAATTATTCAAAGAGTAAATTATACTTCCCGGTTGCTCAGGATCACAGATCAGCATGTGAATTTCCGGTAATGGATTAGCCAATTTCTTTTCTGCCTTTTCCACAAATCCTGGATAAGTATCGGTAATGTGTGTCGTCGTTTGCAGCAATACTTTCAGGGATTCAGAATCATTACCGTTGTTGAGATAGTTTGTTTGCGTAATGTTTCTCAGTACAATTCTGATAAAACGGGACGTACGAATTACACGCTGGGTGTAGCGCCCGACCCAAAACAAATTTTCAGCTGCTCGGCTCGGTAGAACTGCTTTGCGTTTCATGTCCGGCACCGATGGAGCAGCAGGAGCGGTGCTTACTCTATACGACGCCTCCACCCATGTATCTTTTGAAATACCACCATCTTGATTTGAAACTAAAAAGCTACCTTTTTCCGGAGAGCAGCGTGTGAGTCCTCCACGCATCATCTCGTATCCCTCTTTGCTGGCAACCAGGTAAGATCTCAGAACAGTATAGCGCGGCTCGAGTTTTTCCTTCGCCAACACTGGCGAGGTCGAGAATTCTACCTCTTCCTGACCAACATACCGGAACGGTTCAAATTTTATCTTCCGTATTAACTCTTCCTTTTGAGCTTTTGACAGCTGACTCCCCATCACGGTCTTAAAGCCGCTCATCCGCTCAATGTTCTTGATCACCAGTTTGTCGATATTATCAATAACATAATTCATTTCCTTTTTCTGACCGCACCACCAGGTGGCGATCATTGGGATGATCGGATCTTCATTTAAGAAGTAGCGAAACGCTCCATGCAGAAAAGCCATCAATCCGGTATTCTCCAGGATACTGCTTCCCAATGGATTGGCAACAACAACATTCCCCTTTCTCACAGCTTGTAATAAACCCGGAACGCCCAGGTGCGAGTCTTCCCGCAACTCAAGAGGATCACAAAATGTATCGTCTACTCTGCGTAAAATGATATCCACTTTTTCCAGACCTTCCACAGTTTTGATCCATACAAAGCTGTCGCGCATAATAAGGTCCTCTCCCTGTACAAGTGTGAGGCCCAAGTAAGAAGCCAAAAAGGCGTGTTCAAAGTATGTCTCATTCCTCGGGCCTGGTGTTAGCAATACAATACGCGGATTTTCTTTACCATGTGGTGCAATTTGCACCAATGCTTGCATCACACTATTAAAAAAATCTCCCAGCTTGGCTACCTGATGTTGTTGAAACAATTCCGGTAACACGCGGCTTAATGCACTTCGGTTTTCCAATGCGTAGCCCATCCCGGACGGTGCCTGTGCGCGATCTTTGATAACCCACACCTTACTATCAGGTCCTCGTGAAAGATCCGCTGAATAAAGCGTGAGCTGATGTTCGCCTGGTAATTTTATTTTGTCGCATGGCCTTAGAAAACCTGGATGTGCATAGACCAGTTCAGGTGGAATGATTCCTTTTTTCAGTAAGATTCTATCACCATAAAGATCTTCCAGAATTTTATTAAGCACATGTGCCCGTTGCTTCATGCCACGCTCAACACCCCGCCATTCTGCTGCCGATATAACCAGTGGAATTGTATCCAACAGCCACGGTCTGTTCAATCCGTTGGTGTCGCCATAAACATTATAGGTTACACCATTTTCCTGAAGCAATTTTAATAACTCCTGATGCCTGTTCTTTAATTCTGTAGGACCGAGCGTATCGATATTTTTTAAGAGCCGCTTCCAGGTTTCTTTTACTTCTTCTTTCTGGTTAAAGCATTCATCCAACACTTTCTGATTGGAAAAGTAGCCCTGAGTGATCGATGAAATACTTTGTTGCAGATGTTTTTCCATTTACCCGGACGAAAATCAATTTTTATAGAGTGTACATTCGCGCTCGCAAAATACTGAATTTTAAATTTCTTTGCTGAGGCATACGTTTCATATTAATACTGTCTCAGATCAAGCGTCCGTGGGAACTCCGGACTTATTTTAATGGCAGGCACGTCATAACTCTTCGGAAACTGATTCACCTCCAAATACCGGGATACGTTGTTAAAATTTTCCGAAGGTTTGATTGATCCCGGTGTGTGGCCTTGTGTCCAAAAACGACTGATTCTTCTTCCTTCAGCCTCGTACGAGTTGACCGGAAAAGAATCATAGTTCCTTCCACCAGGATGGGCTACATGATACGTACATCCGCCAATTGCTTTATGGTTCCACTTGTCAACAAAATCGAATACCAACGGTACATCTTTACCAAGTGTTGGATGCAGGGCTGACGGCGGGCTCCAGGCACGGTATCGAACTCCGGCAACATATTCTCCTTTTACAGATGTTGTTTGAAGTGGAACAGGAACACCGTTACAGGTGATCATATACCGATCAGCATTGAAATTTTTAACTTTTACCTCTACGCGCTCCACCGACGAATCAACAAAACGCGACGTTCCGCCGCCCGACGATTCTTCTCCCAGAACATGCCACGGTTCAATCGCCGTACGAAGCAACAACTCCATCTCTTGAACCATAATTTTTCCGTGTAATGGAAACCGGAATTCAAAAAATGTTTCCAGCCATGAAAGTTGAAAATCATAACCCGCCTCACGTAAGTCTGATACTACTTCCGTCAGGTCTTGTTGAACATAGTGATGGAGAAGATATTTGTCATACAGCTCCGTTCCCCAGCGGATAAGATTGTGCTTATATGGTTTTTTCCAGAACATTGCCAGAATACCTCTGATCAATAACAACTGCACAATACACATATGTTTGTTCGGAGGCATATCGAACGCCCGCAATTCAAGAAGCCCAAGGCGGCCCGTGCTGCTATCCGGTGAATACAACTTATCAATACAGAATTCCGCGCGGTGTGTATTCCCTGTTATGTCAATCAGGAGATTTCTGAAAATCCTGTCGACCAACCAAAAAGGTATTTCGCCTTGCTCGGGAACCTGGCTAAACGCAATCTCAAGTTCATACAACATCTCCTGTCTTCCCTCATCGACACGCGGCGCCTGGCTAGTCGGACCGATAAACTGGGAAGAGAAAAGGTATGACAATCCCGGGTGATGCTGCCAATATGTAATCAAACTCCGGAGCAGATCCGGTCTTCTGAGTAACGGACTATCGGATGGCGTGATTCCACCGATTGTTATGTGATTACCCCCTCCCGTGCCAGTGTGCTTTCCGTCGAGCATAAACTTTTCGCTGCTCAACCGGCTTTGGTAAGCCTGTTCAAAAAGTATATCGTAATTATTGACAATTTCCTTCCAGCTTTTGGCCGGATGAATGTTTACTTCCAACACACCGGGATCGGGCGACAATGAAAGTTTAGTAAGCCGGTTATCAAACGGTGGTTCATACCCTTCGATCACAACTTTCAGTTTTAATTTTTCAACAGCCGATTCTATGGATGCCAGCAAGTCCAGGTAATGTTCAACGTATTTTAGCGGTGGCATGAAAATGTAAAGTTTGCCCTCCCGCTCCTCCACGCAGAGCGCTGTTGTAATCGCGTAAACTTCAAAAAGCGGATCTGTTTCTTCCTTCGCTTTTAGTATTTTTTTCTTCGCTGTTGGTTCTTCTTCTTCAATTACATCTTGCTGATAGAATTCATTTGGTAATTTCTGCTCGGTAATGGGTTGAAAATAGCGGATGTCTGCCTTGATATGAAAATTCTCTAAGGGAGGTAATTCTTCAAAGGTGCTTCGTTCGATCTGTTTTTGTTTTTTTTTATTGCTGGTATGCGCTATGGATTTCAACGGTAAGCGCAAACCAATGGCTGAATTTCCAGGAATGAGTATCAGGTGATCATTTCTGAAAGGCCATCTGCACGAAAGCCAGCGGTTACTCCAGTGATTCCACTCCAATGGAATAACATACCCAACAGGGTTTCCCAATCCTTTCGTCAATAGCGCAGAAAGTTTTTGCCGTTCCAACGGATCGTTAAGATCTGATTTATAAGGATCGATGTTTACAGGCACTTTATTTTCTTCCCACAAGAAATAAAAAGCATCTTCCCGTGCGGTGTGAACATGCTCTTGTGGAATGTTTAAAAATTTCGTCAGTTCGATCGCTAAACGGTTCGCATCTCCAGTTGTGTAGTTTGATTTTTTTTCTTCATCGAGATCAAGGAGGGAATCATTATTCCAGATGGAAGCATTGTCATTTCGCCAGTAAACGGAATATTGCCAGCGAGGCAATGTTTCTCCAGGATACCATTTCCCTTGTCCCCGATGAATAAATCCTCCCTTTGGTGCAAAAGATTTTTTTAATTTCCTGATCAGCTCGGAGGCAAGCTTTCGTTTTTGAGGCCCATCTGCACCCGTGTTCCATTCTTTCGCTTCCATATCATCGATGGATACAAAGGTGGGTTCGCCCCCCATGGTTAGCCGCATATCCCCTTTCACGAGATCTTCATCGATCTTGTTCCCCAAGGCGATAATCGTTGCCCATTCTTCTTCCGTATAGGGTTTTGTGACCCGCGGATCTTCATGAATTCGTATTACTTCATTTTTAAAGCTGAACGTTACCTGGCAAACATCGGTCATTCCGGTTACCGGAGCGGCGCTTACCGGATCAGGCGTGCAGCAAAGCGGAATATGTCCTTCGCCGGCAAACAGCCCGGAAGTAGCGTCAAGACCAATCCATCCGGCCCCCGGGATAAATACTTCTGCCCAGGCATGAAGATCCGTAAAGTCAACTTCTGTACCAGAAGGTCCATCAAGCGCTTTAACATCTGATTTAAGTTGAATTAAATAACCCGAAGCAAAACGTGCTGCTAAGCCGATCTGTCTTAACGTCTGCACGAGCAGCCAGGCTGAATCCCGGCATGATCCACTTTTCAAGATGAGTGTCTCTTCACAGGACTGCACACCTTGCTCCAGCCGTACCGTATACTGTGTATTTTTCCAGACACGCTGATTTTGTTCTACCAGAAAATCGATAATGCTTTTCTTTTTTGAAAGATCAACGCCCTTCACCCATGCACTTAACAGTGGTCCGTTTTCGGTTACTTCAAAATAGGGTGTTAGTTCTTTTTTTAATTGAAGCGGATACGTAAAGGGGAATTCATCCGCATACTTTTCGACGAAGAAATCAAAGGGGTTGATCACAATCATGTCGGCGATAACCTCAACTTCGAATTCAAGTTTCGTTGTCATTTCCGGAAATACGACTCGTGCGAGCATGTTGCCAAATGGATCCTGCTGCCAATTGATGAAGTGCTCTTTCGGTTCGATCTTCAGCGAATACGATAAGATCGGCGTGCGGCAATGAGGTGCCGGACGTAAGCGAAAAGTATGAGGTGATAGATTTACAGCCCGATCATATTCATAAAGCATTTTATGATGGATCGCTACTTTAATAGACATAGGTCAAAATGTTAAGGCATTCTACCT
>JGI24890J29729_1000866_pt1 | contig 16045 bp, 15 predicted proteins | sample FreactcultureFD7_FD_29729 | JGI IMG/M metagenome (IMG submission 29729)
AGGTCATCCACGACACCATCCAGGAAATAGGCCTCACCAGCGAATCTGAAGGCGAAGAGCCAAACCGCTGCGTGGTCGTCCTGCCTCAGGAGTAATTGCCCCCTGTGAGCGTTTCACGTGAAACACTCCTAGCCGAGTACTTCAAAGAAAACGGCCCAAAAGCAGATCGCTATGCCCACATCCTTGCCACATGGGGGATTGACAGAGGTCTGATGGGCCCTAAAGAGGGCGAACGTATCTGGGATCGCCATATTGCTAACTGCCTTCCCGTTACCACGCTGATCCCCGCGGGGAGTAAAATTGTAGATATCGGCTCTGGGGCAGGCTTGCCTGGAATTATTATTGCCCTTGCCAGACCAGATCTCACCGTCACCTTGATTGAGCCCCTCCAAAGACGGGTGGATTTCCTCAATGAAGTGATTGCCGAGCTAGATCTACCTATTTCCGTAGTCCGAGGTAAAGCTGAGAGCGTGAAAAAGGGCTTTGATATTGTTACTGCCCGGGCCGTTGCCCCGCTGCCAAAGCTTGTGCCGATGAGTTGGCACCTTGTGAAGGCCGGCGGGTCTTTGCTTGCCATGAAAGGTGAATCTGCCCAAGAAGAGATTGACCAGACCCCCGCACAAAAAAGGTCAACGACCACCTTGCATCTCATCGAATTGCCAGATTTTGAGCCAGCACGGGTGATCCAGGTTCATCGCCAGGCTTAAGCGTGCTTAACTGCGCCCATGGATGTGGGAGATAAGAAAGTGATTGGAATTAGGCGCCTGAAAGAGGCAATGCCCACACCAATTAAAACAAGAATTTTTACAGTCGCAAATCAAAAAGGCGGAGTCGGTAAAACTACCTCCGCAGTTAACCTTGCAGCAGCGCTGGCAATGGGCGGCCTAAAAGTATTGGTGATCGATCTAGACCCGCAGGGTAATGCCTGCACAGCACTTGGAGTTGATCGCGAAAACTTACCTGGAATGTATGAAGTATTAGTAGAAGAGATGGCGCTATCAGAGACCATTCAAAAAGTTGCTGGATTTCCAGCTCTGGAATGTGCGCCAGCAAATAGAGAGCTCGCAGGAGCAGAGATTGCACTTGTTACATTTGTCGCCCGCGAAAGTATTTTAAAAAANGCCCTCACTAAATATTTATCAGAACGCGATGCGCGTGGTGATCGTTTGGATTATGTCATTATCGATTGCCCNCCATCTCTTGGTCTACTAACAATTAACGCACTCACCGCAACTGAAGAAGTTCTTGTTCCTATTCAATGTGAGTACTACTCACTTGAAGGAATTTCATTATTGATGGAGACACTCGGCAAAGTACAAAAAGCTTTGAATCCACTTGCTCGCGTAAGCACAATACTTTTAACAATGTTTGATTCACGTACTCGTTTAGCAAATGATGTTGCAGATGATGTACGTAGACATTTCCCCAATGAACTTATTGACATTCCTATTCCTCGTGCAGTTCGTGTTTCAGAGGCGCCATCATTTAATCAAACTGTCATGACATATGACGCGTCATCTCCTGGTGCTATTGCATACCTTGGTGCTGCTCGTGAAATTGCCCGCAGGGGAAGCGCCGCGTAATGGCAACACGTAAAGGAGGGCTTGGTAGAGGTTTGGATGCGCTTATTCCAACAACACCTATTGGGGATATAACAAATAATTCTGGAGTAGTTGTTGGCTCAGCTTTTGAAGTTGATATCAATGCAATTGCTCCAAACCCAAAGCAACCTCGTACAATTTTTGATGAAGAATCACTTGCAGAACTTGCAGCTTCTATTAAAGAAGTCGGTGTATTACAACCTCCTGTTGTTCGTGATTTAGGCTCAGGACGTTATGAATTAATTATGGGTGAGCGGCGCCTTCGCGCAACAAAGCTTGCTGGCCTTAAAACAATTCCTGTCATTATTCGCCAGAGCAAAGATAATGAAATGCTCCGCGAAGCGTTGCTTGAAAATATCCATCGCAGTCAACTTAATCCCCTTGAAGAAGGCGCTGCTTATCAAAACTTGCTTAATGACTTTGGATATACCCATGATGAACTTGCAATAAAGATCGGTAAGTCTCGTCCTGCGATTACAAACACACTTCGTTTACTTAATCTGCCCGCATCTGTGCAACGAAAGGTTGCAGCAGGGGTTTTGTCGGCAGGCCATGCCCGCGCCCTTCTTGCACTCACCGATGGCGCAGAGATTGAAAAGCTTGCTAATCGCATAGTTGCTGAAGGCTTAAGCGTTCGCGCAGTAGAAGAGATAGTTGCCACAACCTCTGGAAAAGAAAAGAGCGCCCCAACAAAGAGCGTAATGACACCAAGCCCACGGCTAAAAGAGATCGAAGCTAGGCTTGCAGATACATTAGATACACGTGTGAGCGTTGAACTTGGACTTGCTAAGGGAAAAATCACGATCGAATTTGCTGACTTAGATGATTTAGAGCGTATTCATAAACTTATTTAATTACTGAATTTCCCTTATTTCCATCTCAGTCTTAATAACTCCACCGAGAGCTTTCACGCCTTCTCTGATTCGCTCTGGAGTTGGGTGGCAGTAAGACAAACGCATCGACCATGAACCAAAACCATCTGCATAGAACGCGGTGCCTGGAACGAATGCAACTTTGGCAACGATAGCNTTTGGCATAAGAGCAGTTGTATCAATCTCTGGAGGCAAAGTAACCCAGACATAAAAACCNCCGCCCGGCTTTGTCCATGTAGCGCTCTTAGGAAAATGTGCGTCTAGGCTTTCAAGCATTGCATCTCTGCGCACCTTATATAACTTACAAAATGATGCAATCTGATCACGCCATGGCTGATCAGCTAAATATCCGCTAATTGCTAATTGAGTGAAATTAGATGGACAAAGAATCGAACTTTCAGAGGCAATAACGAGTTTTTCTTTCAGTGACGGCGGAACTAGAGCCCAACCAACGCGGAATCCTGGGGCGATAGTTTTTGAAAAAGAGCCGAGATAAATAACATTTTCTGAATCTGATGCGCGCATTGCGTTNGGTGATGGCTTATCAAAACCAAGCAAGCCATATGGATTATCTTCAACAACAAAGATCTTTTCCTTTTGGCATATTTCAAGAATCTCGGTACGGCGCTCTGCAGGGAGCAATACACCTGCTGGGTTTTGGTAGTTAGGAATCAGATAAAGAAATTTAATTTTCTGCCCACGTGCTTGGACTTCAGCAATCGCATTACGTAGGGCTTCTGGGATGAGACCGTCTTCATCCATAGCAACGTGCACCACACTTGCCTCATATTGCTTAAAAGTTCCAAGTGCTCCCACATAAGAAGGAGCTTCAACTAATACAACATCACCTGGATCGATAAAGATCCTTGAAATAAGATCAAGTGCTTGTTGTGATCCTGTTGTAACAACCACATCATCTGGGTGAGCCTTAATTCCTTCAAGTGCCATCATTTCGCAGATTTGCTCGCGAAGTTTGGGGTGACCTTGTCCGCTTCCATATTGCAATGCTTCAGCGCCGTTACTTGCAATGAGTTTTTCTACAACCCCTGCCATCATGTCCATGGGAAGCGCCGAAAGATTTGGCATTCCACCAGCGAGTGAAACAATCTCAGGACGAGATGCAACTGCAAAGAGTGAGCGAATTTCACTGGCCTTCATCATCTCTGCGCGGTGAGCAAAACGCTCTGGAAGATTTAGGTCCGCTCCTGTGCGAAGGCGTGTGACATTACCTTCAGAAGAAGAGCGTGAAACCGGGGAACTCATGGCCTAATTCTGCCATAGGTATTGCTCATGCTGATGCGCTATTTACGAAGGCCAGCCCTGCGTAAATCTGCGATTTTAAGTGTTCCTGTNTTTGCATCATTTTCAGAGTTCAAATAAAGCCTTTGAATTGCAATGAGCATCGCCTCAACCAATGTTTCGCGAAAGACCGGGTCTGCAATCTTTTTACTATCTGCAGGGTTGCTGTGATAACCAAGGTCGATGCGAACTGTTGGTGATTTTGTTAGACGCAAGATGTCCCACGTTTTGGCATGGGTGCGGCAGTTTAGTAGGTCAGTTCGGGCAGATATCTCGCGTTGGACAAGGTTGGCAAAGCGCTCGCCGACGATTGAGTGCACACCATGAGAGTCGCTACCGTAGTAATAAGTAGCTACACCATGAGCAGATTCATTGGGGTATTCATCTTGCCGTAGTGAAATTACAAGATCCGGACTTGCGTTATTCGCACTTTCAATTCGCTCATGTTCACTTGGGTTTGTTTGCGCGTTACGTGTCATGAACACATTGACGCCAAGTGCAATCAACCGTCCTTCTAATCGTTGGGCAAGATCAAAGATCTCAGGTAAGCCCGCCGGGTCTAAGACAATCACTTTGCCAGCAAGTGCTGGACCTTTGCCTGTGCGATTTACTTCATCACGCAATTGAATAGGAGCACCACCTGAAACAATTTTCATTAAGCGCATCATCGACATAACTGTTGCAGGGCCACATTGCCCATCAACTTTTACACCCACTGATTTTTGGAATTCTTTTACTGCACTTTCAGTGTCAGCCCCAAAGATTCCATCGACCCGACCGCAGTTAAATCCCATTTCACTCAGTTGCGATTGGAGATGAGCTACATCATCACCGCGCATCGGAGGGGNATCAAGGGAAAGAGTTCGATCTCCCAATTTCCATCTGGCTTCTTCAAGTGAGCGAAGTGTGATCGCGTCAACAACACCGCTAATTGTTAAACCTCTGGCTTGCTGAAAAGCTTTAACGGCTTGGACTACCCCATCATCAAAATTATTTTTTGCTGCGGGTAAATAACCCAACCGGGATAAATAATCTGTGAGCTGAAAAACAAGATCGCCCGACTCACCTTGGGTGATATCGGGCGGCATGATAAAAAGTTAAATGTGGGTTAGATAAATGCTTCGAGGTCTTTAAGAAGTGCTGGCTTTGGCTTTGCCCCAACAATGCTCTTCACAACTTGGCCACCAACAAATACATTCATTGTTGGAATTGATGTAATTCCATACTTCATAGCGATAGAAGCTTCTTCATCTGTATTGAGTTTAACAATCTTGATCTTTGCTCCATGCTCAGTTGCAATCTCTTCCAAGATTGGACCAACTGCACGGCAAGGGCCACACCACTCTGCCCAAAAATCAACGAGTACCGGTGTTGTGCTCTTCAAAACTACTTCATCAAAAGTAGCTGCTGTTACTGGCTGGGTTGCTCCCATTTTCTTCTCCTATTTTTAGTTTAAAGCTTTAGTAATTCTAGTGATGTGATAGAAACTTTTCAGCATCTAATGCGGCTTGGCAGCCTGTACCTGCAGCTGTAATTGCTTGGCGGTAGGTGTGATCAACCAGATCACCACAGGCAAATACACCTGAAAGGTTAGTTCGAGTCGAAGGAAATTCCACCTTCACATACCCTTCACTATCCAAATCAATCTGCCCGGTAAGCAGTTCACTCCTTGGGAGGTGGCCGATAGCAACAAAAAGTGCAGTGAGAGCACGTTCTGACTCCTTACCGTCAAGTGTGTTTCGTAATTTAAGCCCAGTCATATTATCTGCGCCCAAAACATCTAGAACTTCCGTATTCCACATAACTTCAATTTTTGGGTTAGCAAGGACACGATCAATCATAATCTTTGACGCACGAAATGAATCACGGCGGTGAATGATGACAACTTTTTTGGCGAATTTTGTTAAAAAGGTTGCTTCTTCCATCGCAGAGTCTCCCCCACCAACAACAGCAATTTCGTGATCACGAAAAAAGAAACCATCGCATGTCGCACACCATGAAACACCGCGCCCAGAAAGTCTTTTCTCATTTTCTAAACCAATTTCTTTATATGCAGAACCTGTCGCCAAAATAACAGAGCGGGCCTTAAGAACATTTCCAGATCCATCGGTCAAAGTTTTAAGATCACCTTTAAGTTGCATATCAACAATGTCATCTCGGACAAGTTTTGTTCCAAACTTTTCACATTGTGCTTTAAGTGAGTCCATTAGATCTGGCCCCATAACTCCAGCAGGAAAACCAGGAAAATTTTCTACCTCAGTTGTGTTCATAAGTGCGCCACCTGCAGTAACTGAACCCTCATAGAGAACTGGTTCTAATTGCGCTCTAGCTGCATAGATACCAGCGGTATAACCAGCTGGCCCTGAACCTACGATAACGAGGTCATAAATCTTTTCACTCATCTGCGCACCTTATCTTTTAACTTACCTATTTTGCTTGAAGAACAACCCGAAGGCCGCGCCAACTTCATTAATTTTAAATAACCTGGCTATACCAATGTAGCCCAAGCCACTTACTCCTAGAACAATTACAAGGCGTAGAACATTCCCGCCAGGAATGTGCTCACGCACAAGGAAGAGTGGCAACGCTATTACTGCGTAAATCCCAGCAAGTTTTGCATAATGTCCAGCAATTTCACCGAGGTGAATGACAATGCCGTAACGATGTAATAGGCGAACTGTTGTCCAAGCCCCGATGTAATAACTCAAGGTAAGTGCGATAGCTAATCCGACGGTGACCCATTTAGCAGGAAGTGAAAGAGCCGCTATGACAGATGCGGCGCTGGCGATGATGTTCATGATGAGATTACTGAGTACTTGTAATTTAATATTCTCAAAAGCATTCAGGCCTCGAAGGGCTATGAGGTTAATACTTAGGGGCAGTAAGCCTAAAGAAAAGCCTGCTAATACATATCCAAGGTACTGGCTGTCGGCATGGGAAATTCCAAAGAAGAGTGCATGACAGATCATTGGCCCAAAGAGTAAGAAAGCAATTGCACTTGGTACGGTCACTATTCCGACTAAACGGATTGCTCGAACGAGTTGGCTATGAACACTCTTAATATCTTTATCTAATACATGAGCAGACATCGTTGGTAGTAGTGCGGTAACAATAGAAATTGTAATAACTGAATGTGGAAGCATGAAGATAAGAAAAGCATTCCCATAGGGGGTGTAACCAACACCTGTTGCTATTCCTGCCTTTGTGGCCGTCACAGCTGCACTAGTNGAGAGGTTCACTGTGACCAAATAACTTAATTGTGAGATTGCAGCAAAAGCTAACGTCCAGGTTGCAAGGTGAAGTGATTTACGAATTTCTGGATCTTGCCAATCAAAACGTGCACGGATTTTAATATGCGTCTTTTTAATAACAGGAATAAGAAATGCCACTTGGGCAACAAAGCCTAAAGTTGTACCAACACCCAAAATCGTCGCTTGGCTATCTGAGATAGTAGAAGGATTCCAACCTTTTGAGATATGAAGAAAATATGTAAAAACAGCGATCACAATAATGTTATTAGCGACAGGCGCCCACATCATCGGGCCAAATTTGCCTTTTGCGTTTACAACTTGGCCAAGGAGAGCAAAAATACCCATAAAGAAGATTTGCGGTAAGCAGTAGCGCATAAATAAAACTGTTAAGTGAAATTCAGGTCTTCCTACATAACTACTAGCAAATAAGCGAACGAGCAGTGGTGCTGCAATTATTGAAATTANAGTAAGCATTCCAAGCACTACACATGTTGCAGTAAGCAATCTAGAAATAAATGCTGAGCCGCCATCTGGTTGGCGAATGGCACGCACCATTTGAGGGACAAAGACTGCAGTGAGCGCACCACCAATGACTAAGTTATATAAAATATTTGGCATTGTATTTGCGACGTTATATGTATCCCCTAGGAGTGCAGTTCCTAAAACTGCTACGAGCAATAGTCCTCGGATTAAACCGGTCACTCGTGAGATGATTGTTCCAATAGCCATCGTTGCAGATGAGCGGACTAATGCGTCATCTGTACTCATTTGTTTCGCTTTCTGATGCGTCTGATACTTTGCACACTTGCTGCTAGGAATAATAATATTGCCGCCCCAGTTGTTAACCATGTTGCGATAGGGCTAATTACTCGAATATTTAGAGGGTAAACAGCTGCATCGCCCAGCNGTGTTCCACTTTTTGTTGAGAGTGAAACAGTGAGCCCGGAGTGTCCAGATGTAAGCACATAAACTGAAACAAATACTTGAGTTTTCGACTTAGGAAGAAGGGTCAGATTTTGTTTGCTATTTACANTTATTCGGGCATTTCTTGGGAATACATTCATCTGAACATCTATTGGGTGTGGAAAGCTATTTACCAAAGTAATTGGCAATTTTTGACGCTCTGAAGTGATCGTGAATTTACCTGGTGTTAAATGAACTAAGTGCGTAAGGGTATATGCATTAGCAGTCAGATCACGTATGAGGTAATCACGCCTAGACTTTGATAAGAATGGGTTTAAAGTTTTAATTAAAGCTAGGCGGTATGTATCAATTTTAACCGGATCAATGTATGCGGCCGTTTCGTCAAATGCCGTAGCATCNTCTTTTATTGTTGCGATGTCATTACCTTGAAGATGAAAAGCTGCTGTGGAATTAAAACTTGATGGTGGGTTTACAGGACGCTCTAACAATGATTCAAGTTTTGTTTGTGAGATAGTCAGCAAGTAACTCTCATTATGAGGACTNAGTCGCTTGACCCAGTAACTAGAAGGATTTCCATAAGCTAGCGCAGTTACTGTTGCGTAGCCAACATCACGCTTAAGTTGTGCTAACCATGTCTGCGCGAAGAGTTGTCCAACACCTGGTTTATTGTCTGTCATGTTATAGCCATTAGACATGTCGGTTACTTCATCAATAAGTGCTGGATCAATGAGCCAAAGGACGTTACCAGAAGGAGGGTTAAAAACAATTTGTCCAAGTCGGCCAGTGACACCAANCTGCGTAGCTAAATTGTCATCAACGAACTGTCCATTTATTTGTCTATGAGTTGGTTCAGNCAGTAGAACTGTTGTTTGTGCTTGCGCAATAGGAAGGGCAATGTAGGTAAATATAAATGCAATCGCTACTACGATTAACCGTTTCATACTTTGAGCTCACCAGATTTAGCAATAAGCTTTTTTTCATCTGGGTAGGCAAGTAAGTTCACGATTTCTTCCAGCGGGAACCAGCCAACGTCATCCACTTCCGTAATTTGAGGGGCTAGAGTCCCACCGACTTTACGAAACAAATAGTGGTGGACCGTCTTATGGATTCTNTTCCCACTAGCCATAAACCAAAAATCGATTACACCTAGCTCTCTAGCAATTTCACTTTCNATTCCAGTCTCTTCGTGAACTTCACGAATCGCAGCCATCTCTGGCGTTTCACCAGCTTCAATGTGTCCTTTTGGAAGTGACCAGAGCAAACGTTCGCGAGTTGCATCTTTCAAATCCCTGCGACCAATAAGCAAGCCTTTTGTTCCAGTTTCATCGATGACTAAACCACCAGCGCTGACTTCATCCACACGTTTGGCGTAGGTGCTATGCCTTTTAGGTTTTTTCGACTCTATTTTTTTGGCAGGGGGATTCGGTGTTGTAGCGCTTGTTGCTGCTACAGAATTAGTAGAAGTTGGTGTTTGTGGGCCCGCTGGACGCCGTCTCCGACGATTCTTCCGTTTCGCTTCGCCACCCGCACCAGGTGCCGGGGTCATAAGAGAAGGGTACTGCTCTAGCCTTGCCTACTGGGAGGGGGGATTCATGAATAATCCGAAAAATATTGCGACCGAGTTGGCGATAGCCGCTTTGGATGCGCAATCCCCCATGACCTCATCGCTGGTTGATGCATATAAGTCTGCTGGATTTACTTTGGCATTAGTAGGCGGGCCAGTCCGCGATGCAATTTTAGGCCGACTTGGCAGCGACTTAGATTTCACAACAAATGCACGGCCCAACGATTCATCAAAGATTCTTAAGAAGTGGGCAGATGCAGTCTGGGAAACAGGAGCTGCATTTGGAACGATTGCTGCAAAAAAAGGCGATCACACNATTGAAATTACAACATATCGTTCTGAAAGTTATGACCCAACATCACGGAAACCGGATGTTGATTTTGGTAATTCGATCCAAGGTGATTTNGCNCGTCGAGATTTTACTGTGAATGCGATGGCACTTGAACTCACTGGAGATAAGCCAGAGTTCATTGATTTATTTAATGGTGTGGAAGATTTAGCAAAGAAAGTATTGCGAACACCAGGTAGCCCAGAAGATTCATTTTCTGATGACCCTCTTCGCATGATGCGTGCGGCAAGGTTTATGAGTCAACTTGATTTCACAGTTGCACCTGAAGTTATATTAGCAATGACGAAAATGTCTGATCGGCTTTCTATTATTTCAGCTGAGCGTATCCGTGAGGAATTTATAAAAANACTCATGTCGCCTAACCCCCATCTCGGCTTAGTGCTACTTGTTGAAACCGGTCTTGCAGAACTTTTCTTGCCAGAGCTACCAAAACTTAAACTTGAAATTGATGAGCATCATCACCACAAAGATGTCTATGAACATACTCTTACTGTTTTAGATCAGGCGATTGCACTTGAATCAAGATTAGGTGGACCTGATCTGGTTATTCGCCTTGCTGCCCTTATGCACGATATTGGAAAGCCTCGCACACGTGAACTTATTCCTGGGGGAGGTGTTTCATTCCACCATCACGAAGTTGTTGGCGCAAAGATGACGAAGAAACGCCTTAAAGAACTTCGTTTTGATGGCGACACTATCGAAGCTGTTTCTAGCCTCGTTTTCTTGCACTTACGTTTTCATGGATATGGCAGCGGTGGATGGACTGATTCTGCGGTACGTCGCTATATTCGGGATGCTGGTCAGTTACTTGAACACTTACATGTTCTCACGCGAGCAGATTGCACCACACGAAATAAACGCAAAGCAGAACAACTTTCTGCTACCTATGATTCTTTAGAAGAGCGCATTACAACACTTAAAGCACAAGAAGAGTTGGATCAAATTCGCCCCGATTTAGATGGTGGACAGATTATGGAGATACTCGGAATTAAACCTGGACCCATAGTGGGCGAGGCATATTCATACTTACTTGAGCTACGTCTTGATCGNGGCCCACTTGGAATTGATACGGCAAAAGCAGAGTTACTTGGCTGGGCCCGCGATAAAAAACTTATGTGAGCGCAGTAGTACTAGTGATGTTAAAAGGTAAACAACGCATACAAAAATAGGCAAGATGATTGATTTCCCAGTTGTGGGGAGTATGAGTGCTGCAATTATTGCCCCGGTGACAATCATGCCGTTTGTTGCAACATCATAAAACGCAAATACTCGACCCCGGTACTCATCTGCAATTTGTGACTGGACAAGAGCGTCATTTGTTACTTTAACTGCTTGCCCGCACATCCCGACAAAGAATGCCGCAGTTATTAAAATCCACTCTTTTTGGTAGAAAGCGAAGAGAATCACTATTGGGCTAGGAGCGGACATCATGAGGCGAATCCAGCGGTGTCTTCCAAAGTAACCAATAAAAAAAGGTGTCATCAGCGAACCGATTCCTATGCCAACACCAGCGACAGCTAGAGCAAAAGCAAAAGCCGAAAGACCAGCATCAGGATTATTTGGCGCGTTAAATGTATTTCGCTCAAGTAAAAGTCCAGCAAGCATAANAGAGGTCAAACCACCACGTTGAATTGCTGTTGCACCAATGCCGCGTAGAGCATCTGGATGTTTTTTTAATATAAGAAAACCCTGTTGTAGTTCTCTCCAACCTTGAATCTTTTTACTTATGTCATGTTCTGTGGGGCCAATTTGTTTATGAGAAAATCTAGTTGTTGCAAATGCAGCGAGTAAGTAACAAGCAATTNCAAAGAAAAGCACACGAGAGTCTGAGACATCACTTTTAGTGCTGTGATCAAATATTTTCTTTAGACCAATCCCAATACCGCCACCAATAACCACACCAATACTTCCGCCAGTTACCGCCATTGCATTTGCAGAAATTAAGTCATCTTTTGAAACTACAAGTGGTAATCCTGCGGAAAGTCCGGCAAGAATTAATCTATTGACCCCAAATGCAATGAGAACCAAGAGGGTAAGCGGGACACCTGTGTGGCCACCTTTGATCAGCAGTACCATTGCAAGAAGATCTATCCCACGAACAATGTTGGCAACTTGAACGATTTTCTTTCTAGAAAATCTATCTAAGAAAACTCCCGCGTATGGACCAACAACTGAGTAAGGAAGTAAAACAACTGCGAAGGCGACTGCAGCTGCAACCGCATTTGGTTGACGTTCAGGAGAGAAGAGCACAAAGGATGCAAGTGCAGATTGAAATATTCCATCGCCAATCTGTCCGGTCCATCTAATAGAGAGTAAGGCAGGCAACTTGCTGCCAGGATGAAATGGCCAGCTGCTTAACCTCTTATATGTGGGCAGTCTCTGCATAAGGTAAGCGTAGTTAAGAAGAAAGGTTTATTCTTACTACTTATGTGGAGTCGCCGTGATGCAGTGGATTATTCACTTAAGCGTCGGGCAACCCTGGTGTCACTTTTTAAAGGCTCAAGTTCTGCTCTTGATGCTTGTGATGCCGATCCTTATTTAAAAAGTGCCGCAAAATATCATGGTGAGAGTGTTGAACGTTTGTGCCCTGTTTGTCGCAAACAAGAGATGGTGGAGTTGCGTTATGCATTCGGTGATCAACTCGGCCAATACTCAGGTCGCATTAAGACATCAGGTGAATTAGATGAGATGCAGAATGAATTTGGTGAATTCCGGGTCTATGTAGTGGAAGTCTGCCAAGGCTGCGGGTGGCACCACCTCATATATTCATTCAAGTTAGGTGATGGGAAGTATCGTAAACCGCCGCGAAAGGTGCGTACCCTTGAAGATGAGGACTACGCGAAACGATAGCCTTACACCGTGGTTGGTAGAGAGAATCTTCGTACCTGGTTTATCAGGGGTGCCATTTTNACAATTGGTGGGGGTTTCGTTCTCTTCTCATATCTTTTTGCCTATGCCTATTTTACCGTTCATATACCTGACCCGAATNCATATGTAAATAGCCAAGCAACGGTTATTGAGTACGCAGATGGAACTCCTATTGGCCGAGTTGGGGCCGAAGATAGAGTGAGCGTTCCACTTGCTAGCGTGCCGCTTAATTTGCGCCACGCGATTCTTGCCGCAGAAGATAAAAACTATTACAACGAACATGCATTTAGCCCAACAGGAATTATTCGAGCTTTGTATCACGATCTTCGTGGAGGAGCGCTTCAAGGTGGGTCAACTATTACTCAGCAGTATGCAAAGACAGCATTTCTCACGCCACAAAGAAGTGTTCAACGCAAAATTAAAGAGATAGTTATTGCTGTAAAACTTGAGCAACAGTTATCAAAAGACCAGATTTTTGAAAATTATCTCAATACTATTTATTTTGGCCGTGGGTCGTATGGTGTACAAACCGCATCAGATGTTTTCTTTAATCGTCATGTTAATCAGTTATCAATTGCGCAGGATGCGGTTTTGGCAAGCGTACTTAACGCTCCTGGTTACTACGACCCAGCGAATGGTCCTACATACCTTGCGCGTCTTAAATCTCGTTGGCAATATGTATTAGATGGAATGGCAAAAGAAAAATGGATTACTAAGAAGCAAGCGGCTACCCAAGTATTCCCATTTATCCAACCGAGGGTTGCATCTGGGTCGTTAGCTGGTCCAAAAGGCTATGTGATTTCATGGGTTGAAAATCAACTACAAGCTCTTGGCTTTACACAAGACCAGCTGCAACAAGGCGGTTTGGTTGTAAAAACAACACTTGAAAAGAAGGCACAAGAAGCTGCTGTTGACGCTGTTGCAAAACGTACTCCTATAGATAAGCAAGGCAACCTTCGTGTTGCACTCGTTTCCATTAGGCCAGGTACTGGCGAAGTTGTTGCTATGTATGGTGGGCAGGATTATTTAAAGAGCCAACTCAATAATGCTACNCAAGCGATTGCCGAGGCAGGATCGTCATTTAAACCTTTTGCGCTCATTGCTGCTCTTGAGCAAGGGATTTCATTGCAATCAGTATGGGATGGAACGTCCCCTCAAGTTTTCTTTGATCCTGGTTCGCAAACCCCATATTCAGTTTTCAATTACGGAAGCGAACAATTTCCTAACGTAAGTTTGCTCGATGCAACAGCACACTCAGTAAATACAGTCTTTGTCCNATTGACAATAAAAGTTGGACCTCAAAATGTCATTGATATAGCTCGTCAAGCAGGAATTCCTCAGTCTGTTGCNATGGTCGCAGGGCCATCTGTAGCGCTTGGTGTTGCTAGTCCACATGTCATTGATGTCGCATCTGCATATGCAACCTTTGCTTCACAAGGAATTTATGCAAAGCCTTACATCATTTCAGAAGTTCTAGGTAACAATCAGGGCGTCCTCTATCAGTCACAGATCCAAGCCCAAAAAGTTTTTGATCCAAATGNAATTGCAGATCTAACTACAGCTTTGCAAGGTGTAACAACAAGGGGAACTGCAGCTGCAGCGCTCTCTGATTTTAATCGACCAAGCGCTGGTAAGACTGGAACAACTACAGATAATGCTTCAGCTTGGTTTAATGGGTACACACCACAACTTGCCACCACAGTTGCACTCTTCAGAGATGATGCAACGCAAACGTTGAACGGAATTGGTGGTCTAAACGCTGTGACGGGTGGATCATTCCCAGCAAGAATTTGGGACCTTTATATGAAGAATGCTTTAAAAGGAGAACCAATTCTTCCCTTTCCACCCGCTGCAAATATTGGTGGAACTGATCCAGTACCAATGCAAAACGCTGTTCCAACGCTCGATCCATCTTTAGCTCAGTCACCAACGCCGATAGCTCGTCCTGCTCCAGCAAAGTCACCTGCTAAAAAGAAATAACTCGTGAAGAGTAGGCACGCAGTCGGGATAGTCATACTTTTTGCTTTATGTGCAGGGCTTCTTTCATTTATTAAATTTGATCATTGCTATAACAAGCAGTGGGCAGNACCCGATGTATACACCCATGCCTGTTATAGCGACATCCCAGCCCTTTATGGGGCCAGGAATCTGATTAACCACACATGGCCATATTCCAGTGCAACAAACTCTGTGGAGTACCCACCTATTACTGGTGTAGTTATGTGGGCGACTTCTTTGGTTGCTCCTCAAGGATCACAAAACTTTCATATCTACTTTTTGATAAATATTTTCTTACTATTACTTCTCTTCGTTAGTAGTGCTTTATTGANTTGGCGTATAAATCCAGGTAGCTGGCATCTCTTCGTTATTGCCCCAGCAGTGGTCGCCTCTTTATATATTAACTGGGATATGTGGGCAGTCATGACGGCACTTGCTGCAATCTATTGGTTTGATCAAAAGAAGTATGACTACAGTTCAATCGCACTTGGAATTTCAGTTGCAACTAAGTTCTTCCCCATTGTTTTGTTACTACCGNTAGCAATTATTTTTTGGAAGCAATCGCGAATTAAATCAGCTGTCCGCTACACATCTATCTCACTTGGAATATGGGTTTTGATCAATCTGCCTTTCGCACTTTTTACCTCTTCNGGTTGGTGGAGATTTTTTAAACTCAATGGATCAAGAGGAGCAGATTTTGGTTCCCTCTACTACTCATTTCAACTTCTTGGTATTTCTGTTTCTGCAGTGAATGCAGTTTCTATTCTTTTATTTATTATAGGTAGCGCAGGGTTTACTTTATATCTGCTGCAAAAAGTGTATGTACCGAGCCTTACTCAGATTGCATTTATTGAAGTGGCGATCTTTACCCTTGCATCAAAGGTTTATTCACCACAATATATTTTATGGTTGACCCCACTTGCCGTTATTGCACTTAGAAAGAAAGATAAAAGTGCATTTTGGATATGGCAGGGTGCTGAAATCATGTATCACTTAGCTGTGTGGGAATATCTGGCAACATATTCAGGGGGCCGTTTTGGTTTGCCGGCTGGGGGCTACGCAGTAATCAGCCTTATCCGAATTGCAGCCTTGATCTTTTTTGTGCTCAAAACAGCTCCANCCACACGGGAAGTCCCTGCACAAGAGCACCGATTTTCACTATCTGCGGCCTAAGAGTTACCCTTAGCCTTCCTTTATGAGCCACGAACACCGTTTGCGGCATTCGCTAAGGAAAAGTAACCCTCCTGTCGCGGAAATGCCGTGACCGTTTTAGTCCAGAGGAGGTGGGGTTAACGCATGCGTCATTATGAAATCATGGT
>JGI24890J29729_1000867_pt1 | contig 16000 bp, 15 predicted proteins | sample FreactcultureFD7_FD_29729 | JGI IMG/M metagenome (IMG submission 29729)
TCGGCCTATGCCAAGCCCCACACAATGGGCGGCAAGTCGGTCAAAGTAGAAGCTAATCCTGGCAGCGGCCCAAATCGCAGCAAACTGGATCAGTACGATGTGAGCATCGGCGCAATCAGCAAATCTGCTGGCGATGAGAAAGTCAAAACTTCCGGCATCAAGGTTCGTGGGACTGGCGCGGCTACTAAGGGCTTGATGGCCCGAGGCCCAATGGCATGACCTACACTGAGCTTGTCACGTTTGTTACAGATTACTGTGAGAACACGTTTCCCACAGCGGATATGGACACGTTTATCAAGCAAGCTGAGCAGCGTATATATAACACTGTTCAAATTGCCAACTTACGGAAAAACGTGACCGGCACAATCAGCGCAAACAATCAATACTTGTCTTGCCCTGATGACTTTTTGTCAGCTTATTCTCTTGCATTGTTCCCTGTTGGTGGTGGTGAGTATTTGTACTTGCTAAATAAGGATGTGAACTTCATGCGTGAAGCATATCCAAATCCGGCAACTACAGGCAAACCGAAGCACTATGCCATTTTTGGGCCTCAAAGCTCGAACGTGAACGAGTTGTCATTTATTGTTGGACCAACCCCCGGCGTTGAATATAGCGCTGAGTTGCATTATTACTATTATCCAGCGTCGATTGTTACCTCTGGTAGCACGTGGCTTGGTGATAACTTTGATTCCGCATTGCTGTATGGCACTATGTGCGAAGCAATCACCTACATGAAGGGTGAGGCCGACATGGTCAAACTGTATCAAGATAGATACGTTCAGGCAATTGCATTGCTGAAGAACTTGGGTGACGGAAAGCAAAGAACAGATGCATACCGTGATGGACAAACGCGAGTGACCGTCTCATGAGTTCGATTGTTCAGACTCAAACAACCAGCTTCAAAAAAGAGCTGTATCAGGGCATTCATGATCTATCTACCGATACGATTAAAGTTGCCTTATATACCGCTTTGGCTGATTTAAATGCAGCTACTACAGTTTACACAAGCGCTAACGAAGTGGTGGCGTCTGGTTACACGGCTGGTGGGCAGGTAATGACTGGCGTTATGATTAGCTCGGATGGCTATACGGCCTATGTTAACTGGGCAAATGTCAGTTGGTCTACGGCAGTAACTGCTCGATGCGCTTTGATCTACAACGTGACCAAAGGCAATAAGTCGGTTGCTGTACTGGATTTTGGCTCGGATAAAACATCGACAACGACTTTTCTCATTACCATGCCAGCCAATACCTCCACTTCGGCTTTAATCCGTAGTTCAAATTAATTTTTTCGCAAGGACTTATCATGACACAAGAACTTTCAAACTTTGGCGACAACGCCGTAGTCACCATGCAATCTAACGTCACTGGCGCTGAGTCGGTGGGAATTGAAGGCTTCTACCATGTGGTCTGCAAGGACGTAGACGGTAACGTCAAGTGGGAAGACGGCTTTCCTAACTTGGTGAATGCTGTTGGCAAACAGTTGATGCTGGATACTCTATTGTCCGGCTCTGCATACACTACAGTCGGCCCATTCTTGGGTCTGATTAACGGTACTAGCCCTACATTCACTGCTGCGGATACGATGGCTTCACACGCAGGTTGGACTGAATTTGTTAACTACACAGTTGGCGGCTCTGCAGTTCGAGGCACAGCAGTGTTTGGCGCAGCATCTTCCACTGGTTCTACCCCAACCAACGTGACTACCAAAACTGCTTCGGCCATTACATACACCATCACTGGTGCTGGCGGCACGGTGAGTGGTTGCTTCTTGACTACTGGCTCTGGCGCTTCGTCTACCTTGAGTAACACTGGCGGTACGTTGTACAGTGCTGGTGCTTTTGCTACCGCCAAGGTGACAACTGCAGGTGATACAGTTAGCGTCACATACAGCACGACTGCAACTTCTTAAAAGGAGTCTTAAATGGCTCTTGTTTTAGCTGATCGCGTCCAAGAGACGACGACAACGGCGGGTACGGGAGCGCTCACTCTTTCAGGAGCTGTGAGTGGCTTTCAATCGTTTGCGATTGTCGGAAACACCAATACGTGCTACTACACAATTGTGGATGGTGCGACTTGGGAGGTAGGCATTGGCACGTACTCTACGGTTGGGCCTACTCTTACGCGCACGACAATTATCTCTAATTCAAGTGGAACCACAAGCCCACTTACGCTGTCTTCGGCCTCTAAGCCGATCTTCCTAACATACCCTGCAGAGAAGTCGGTAAATCTGGATGCTGATGGTGTAGCCACAATTGGCCAACCTTTGAGTTATGTGGATACAGGCAACATTGCCACGTTCGCTTCGACGGTAGCTGGCTACAACCAAGTCGTCGTACAGAATAAGAGTGCTGCCACCAACGCATCCTCAAACTTTAACGTCTCCAACAACGCAGCAACTTCGACTACTGGTTATGCCGAGATAGGAATTAACTCGTCTACGTTTAGTAACGGCACCGGGTCATTTAATATCGCCGGTGCAGCATACTTGGCTTCAGCATCCACTGATCTGACGATTGGTACTTACGGTGCATACAACTTGCACTTTGTCGCCAATAGCAGTGCGACAGATGCGATGACCATCTTTACAGATAGCGGTATGTCTCTGAATGGCTTGGGTAACCCCGGCCCCGGCAACATAGCGATTAGCAATGCAGTAGTTGGCTTGACTGCTATTACTTCGGCAGCAGGTACAACAATCCTGACTTCTGGCTCCACGCAGATTCAGGCCGTCAGTGGGACGCTAACGCAAACCATTCAGTTGCCTCAAGCGACAACTTTGCTCAAAGGCACGACCTACACAATTGCCAATGCTTCTACTGGCTTAGTCACAGTTAAGGACAACGCTAGTACAACGCTTTTGACGCTCACCACTGGTGGCGCTGCGCAATTCTTGTGTCTCAATAATGCCACCTCGGCTGGTACGTGGGGCGTGCGAGTATTCGCTTCTGCCAATACCACTTGGGGTAATACGGCACTGAACTACACAGGTAACATTACTAGCGCTACGTGGCAAGGCAACCCCGTAGCGTATAACTATGGCGGCACAGGGCTGACTACGTTTACAGGTGCAAATAATGCCCTCTACTCGACCAGTGCTACCGCCTTAACAGCCGGAACTCTTCCAGTCTTGGCTGGTGGTACAGGCTCAACAACAGCTACGGGTTCTGGTTCTGTGGTTCTGGCAACTTCGCCAACACTGGTGACTCCGTTGCTTGGTACACCGACATCGGGTAACTTCAGCACCGGCACGTTCACTTGGCCGACGTTCAACCAGAATACCTCTGGCAACGCCACTACAGCCACTACAGCTACCAACTTGACTGGTGGCTCAGCAGGTACGATCCCTTACCAATCTGCGGCGGGTACAACTGTTCAGCTTGGCGCTGGAACTTCTGGTTATGTGCTTCAGGCAAACGGCGCTGCGGCTCCTAGCTGGGTTGTCGCCTCCACTGCTGCGGGTGTAAACAACGGCACTCTGACAATGGCGGTAGCCGGTACAGGTCTGTCGGGTTCGCAAACATTTACAGCCAACCAAGCCACAGGCGCGACATTCACTGTTACATCAAACGCCACCAACGCAAACACTGCTTCCACAATTGTGGCGCGTGATGCCTCGGGTAACTTCACTGCTGGCACGATTACGGCTGCATTGTCTGGTAACGCTTCTACAGCTACCTCTGCCACTTCAGCTACCACAGCCACCACAGCCACTAACTTAGCCGGTGGTCTGGTTGGTTCGATTCCGTATCAGTCTTCGGCAGGGGCTACGGCGCTGTTAGCAAACGGTACGACAGGTCAAGTCTTGCAGGCGAATACCTCTGCAGCTCCTTCATGGGTGGCGGCAACGGCAGCAGCAAACAACGGCACGTTGACAATGGCGGTGGCGGGGACTGGACTTTCTGGCTCTCAGACGTTTACGGCCAACCAAGCTACAGGCGCAACCTTTACGGTTACATCAAACGCCACTAACGCAAACACCGCCTCGACCATTGTGGCAAGGGACGCATCTGGCAACTTCACTGCGGGTACGATCACGGCTGCATTGTCTGGGAATGCAACTAGCGCAACCAACTCGACAACAGTTGGTGGGTTAACGCCTTCAGCTACAGCAGGTGTGGGTAGCCGTGTTGTTGCAGCCGATGCTAGTGGGTACATCAATAATACCTACTTCAATTCAACTGATAACTCCGTTGCATCTGGCGTTACCGGGGTCATGATAAAACAGGGAGATAGCTATCTTCGCACGGGGACCGCCGCTGCCGTAGCTACGTTTATCAGCGGCCAGACACTGAACATCGCGGGGTCTTCGACTTCTTGCACAGGCAACGCAGCCACAGCTACCACAGCGACAAACCTTTCTGGAGGTACGGTAGCGGCTACGACGATTACAGCCACAGGAAACATCACGGCATACTACTCCGATGATCGCTTGAAGACTCGTCTGGGCAATATTGAAAACGCAGTTGCCAAGATCAGAACGCTGGATACCTTCTACTACGAAGCCAATGAGACTGCGCAGGCTTTAGGTTATGAGGCCACCCGCGAAGTTGGTATCTCTGCGCAGCAAGTCCAAGCAGTCATGCCTGAGACGGTGGCCCCTGCACCGATTGATGCCCAATACCTGACTGTTCGGTACGAGCGCCTGATACCTCTGTTGATTGCGGCGGCTAAAGAGCAGGATGACAAGATAGCTCGGCTTGAAGCCTTGGTTGCTAAGTTGCTGGAAAGCTGATGTTCGGCTTTGCAAGTTTTGCTCAAACACCTTTTGCATCACTTGCAAGTACGATCTACGCCCTGACGCTTGTTGAGAACATCTCTTCCGGCGACAGCAGCACACAGCGGTACGATTACGCACCAAGCCTGACTGAAGCCGTGGTCATGGATGATGTCAACTCCAATGCTGGGTTGTTCTTTGCCTCGCTGGTGGAGAACTCAACATCTAGCGATAGCAGCACACAGCTATCCGCTTTTCTTGAGTCTATTACTGAAGACTCGATCAGTTTGGCAGATGCCAGCAGTATCGCCGCGCAGTTTGCGCAAAGCCTAACGGAGAACTCGGCACTGGCCGATAGCTTTGCTACGTACTTTGCCTTTGGCCAAGCGATCACAGAGAATGAAGTGATGGGGGACTCCAACACGCAGGCTTCCACATTTGGCCAGACGATCAGTGAGAACAGTACCCTTGGGGATACGCGGACAGTTACGGCTCAGTTTGCTTCATCAATTGCAGAGAGCTTTACATCTGCCGAAACGCAGTCGATTGCAGCCCAGTTTGCTCAAAGCCTGACAGAAGCCTCGACAATCAACGACATCAACGCGGCGTTCCTAGTTTTTACGGCATCTATTTCTGAGGGCAGTACGCTGGCAAATACTCAAAGCATCACGGCCCAGTTTGCTCAGTCTGTCTTTGAATCTTTGACCAGTGCCGACGTAGAAACATTGACCGCAGCATTCAAGGCTGCGATTGCTGAAAACATCAACATGGCCGATAATTCAGCCGTATCCGGGTGGATTAAAATCATTGATAGCCAGACGGCCAACTGGAATTTAATTTCTGATGCACAGGCAACCACGTGGACGGTCGTACCAAACGGCCAGTAAGGGAAAATTATGACTGTTGGACTTAACAATACCACGCTGCTGAACTTGGCTTTGCCAGTTGAGGGCTACTTCGATGGCTCTTGGGGAGATCTGGTCAACTACGCGCTGACAGACTATCTGGACATTGCTGTTGCAGGTACGCTTACTCTTACGGGTGACGGCGCAGTAACTCTGGCTAACACTGCAGGCAGTAGCTCAGCTACAAACATTGGCGCGACCACAGCTCAGTACGCAGTTCTTAAAATTACCGGCACGCTGACAACAACCAAGGTCATCACAGCCCCTAGTTTGAGCAAAGTCTATTTTGTGGACAACGCAGCTACTGGCGGAGCGGTTACGCTCAAGGCTACTGGTCAGACAGGTATCACCATTGCTGTAGGCGAGCGTTGCTCAGCCTATTTCAACGGCACGGATTACGTGAAGATCGCTTCTAGCGTAGCGGACGGCGTGACAAGCGTAGGCGGCACAGGTACAGTTAACGGCATCACGCTGACCGGCACAGTCACAAGCACAGGTAACCTGACACTCGGCGGCACACTTTCTGGCGTCAACCTAACCTCTCAGGTCACAGGCACACTGCCGGTTGCCAACGGCGGTACAGGCGTTACAACCTCGACGGGCACGGGCAACACGGTTCTGTCTACGTCGCCTACACTGGTCACGCCTATTTTGGGGACGCCGCAATCAGTCACTTTGACCAGCGCGACCGGCCTGCCTTTGACTACGGGTGTGACGGGCATCTTGCCAATTGCCAACGGCGGTACAGCCACAGCCACTCCCGGCTTGGTGCAGGGTTCTGGCGTCACGATTACAGGCTCTTGGCCCAATCAAACCATTGCAGCTACTGGCACTGGCGGCACGATTACAAGCGTTACAGCTTCTTCGCCTCTGGCTTCCAGCGGTGGCACAACTCCAGACATTAGTTTCACTGGCACATTGGCAGTGGCGAATGGTGGCACAGGAAATACTACTGGAGCAGCGGCTTCGGTAGCCACAACCAATTTCAGCATCGTAGAATCTGGCGGTAAACTAGTGTTTAAATATGGCGCGACTGCGATTGCATCGATGGACAGCAGCGGTAACTTCACTACCCTTGCTAACGTAACAGCCTACGGCACACCATAAGGACTAAACATGGCGATCCCCGCATCCGGCCCTATTGCAATGACCTGCATCCAAACTGAGTTTGGTGGCACAAACCCAATTGGCTTGAACGAATACTACGCAGGCGGCGCATATGTCCCATCTGGTACGTCTGGTACGTATGGGGCTGTGCCAAGTTCGGGAACCATTAGCATTCAGAATTTCTATGGTACTACAAAAACTGTAAAGTTTGAAACCAACTACATAACCCCGGGCACGTATACATGGGTTGCCCCAGCAGGGGTGACATCCGTTTCTGCTGTTGCCATTGGTGGCGGGGGTGGCGGATCAAGGGGCGGCTGTGTCTGCTGTACTTGGGTCAGCGGCGCGTCTGGCGGTGGGGGAGGATTGGGCTATGTTAACAACTTAACAGTAACCCCCGGAAGTTCGTATACCGTAGTTGCTGGAGCTGGTGGACGTGGAGGCGGAACTGGTTGTGGTAATAACGGAATCACTGGCACCAACAGTTATTTTATAGTATGTGGATGCAATAGCTATCCTAGTGGTTATGGCGGCGTGCGTGGGGTATATAACACTGGCGGGGGAATTGGTGGCACTGGTGGAGTAGCGTATGGAACTGCAGCCTATGCTGGAGGCAATGGTAGGCCGGGGGAAAATGGTGGCGCGAGAGCAGGAGGAGGGGGAGGAGCCGCTGGTTATAGTGGAGTAGGTGGACAGGGTGGAATTTATGGCGGCGCTGGGAGCAACGGCGCCGGTGGCGGTGGTGGTGGTGGCGGCAGCGGATCAGGGCTTTTTGTTACTGGCGGCGGCGGCGGCGGCGTTGGAATTTATGGCGCAGGTGGAAATGGAGCTGGAGGGGCTGGCACTGGCGCAGGCGGCGGAGGTGGTTCATGTGGAAGCGCGGGTGGAAGCAATCCGCCCGGTTACGCTGGTGGCGTAGGAGGCTCGTATGGCGGCGGCGGCGGCGGCGGAAGTCCTTTTGGTGCTGGGGGCAAGGGGGGGAATGGTGCAGTTCGTATTATTGGTCCCGGAACAACACGAGCATTTCCTTCTACTTGCACAGGCTCTTCAGCAAAAGGCTCCACTGCGTATACGGAAGCGGGGACGTATACATGGATTGCACCAGCAGGGGTAACATCCGTTTCTATTGTGGCTGTAGGCGGTGGCGGCTCTGGTGGCCCGCCATACGCATGCACATATGTCGGCGGTGGCGGCGGTGCAGGGGGTTTAGGATACACCAACAATTACACAGTAACCCCCGGAAGTTCGTATACCGTGGTTGCTGGAGCTAGTGGACAATACACTCCCACCATCCTTCCGGGATGTAGTTATTTTATAAGCACTTGTGTTGTAAAAGGCGGGAAGGGCACCAATGGTACACCTTCGACTGGTGGAGCTGGCGGAACATACTCCGGCACGGGCGGAGGTACTGGAGGCACAGGCCAAGGCGCCGGTGGCGGTGGCGGTGGCGGCGCTGGAGGTTATGCTGGTGCTGGTGGTTCAGGCGGAGGCGTAGCAGGCGCAGGCGGCGGCGGCGGTGGCGGCGGGGCGGGAGCCTGTGGTGCTGGTGGTGGCGGCGGCGTAAGTTTATTTGGTCAAGGCTCAAATGGGGCGGGCGGCGGATATGCTGCTGGCGGTGGCGGCGGTTCTGGTGGTACGAATGGTGGAAATTTCGTCATGGTAAGCCCTTATCAAGGGGGAAAGGGCGGACTTTTAGGTGGTGGCAGCGGCGGCGGATTTTATAACAATGGCGGGTTAGGTGGTAATGGTGGAGTCCGTGTTGTTTGGCCCGGAGCCACTCGATCATTTCCTTCTACTTGTGTCAGTAATCCATAAATTTAGAAAGTATAAAAATGGCTTTATTTATTAAAATTCAAGATGGTCAGCCGGTGGATCACCCTGCTTATGATGTAAATTTGTTTCAGGCATTTGGAAATATTCCGGAAGGCTGGCAAATGTTTGAGCGAATAGCCGCGCCCGTACCAAACGAGTATCAAATACTTGCAAGTCATGAATCAACCTACCAACAAATAGATGGTGTATGGAAAGATACGTGGGATTTGCGCGACATGACGGCGGAAGAAAAAGCAGCCAAGCAACAAGCGGTCAAAGATGCTTTTGCAGCTCGTGAACAAGCGTCCAATTGGTCGGCATGGGTTTTTGATGAGGCAACTTGCACGATGCAGCCGCCAATTCCTCGCCCTGCCCCGGTAGAAGGCGAGACTGTGTTCTGGTGTGGAGCAGATAGCAACTGGAAAGAAGCTCCAGCAAGGCCATCTGCTGAAGGTCAATATAAGTTCGATTTCCTTGCATGGCAGTGGGTTGCGGTTGTAAACTGACCATCCCATTAACCAAGGAGCAACCATGTCCAAAACTGTTACCAAGAAGTCCAAAGCCAAAGTTTGCAAAGCCGCTGCATCAGTGGCTGAAGTGGTCAAAAATACGCAGCTTCAGGTTGCGCATCACTTCTCTTGCCCGATCTATTTGATTGAGCGACCGGACTTCTTGGAAGAAGTCAAGCTGGTTTCTGAGGAAAATCTGGCGCTTCAACGCAAAGAAAAACCTCTGAACGAAATGTACCCAGTGTGCATGAGTGGCAGTTATTACGCTGACCCTCGCATGGCTGCGTTTGCCGAGTTTGTTGGTGGCACGGCGTGGAACATCCTGAGTGAGCAAGGCTACGCCATGCAGGACAAAGCTGTGCAGTTCACTGAGATGTGGACGCAAGAGCACCACAAGCACAGCGCAATGGATGTTCACGTTCATGGCTTCGGCTCACAGATCGTTGGCTTCTACTTTTTGGAAACTCCAGAAGATTGTTCTCATGCAGTGTTCCATGATCCCCGCGCAGGTAAGGTGCAGATCGACCTGCCAGAGCAAGACATGAACAATGCAACGGTTGCCAGCAAGATGATTAATTTTGCACCAAAACCCGGCCTGATGGTTTTTGCAAATTCGTGGCTGGCTCATTCGTTTACACGCCATGCAGCGGACACTCCAATAAAGTTTGTTCACTTCAATTTGACAGTGATCCCTTCATCTAAAGCACAAGCTACAACCCCGGCAGCGGAGGTTATATGAACACGTACCACATCCGTTTCAACAAGACCCGTGGTCAAGCTGGGCGCGGTACGGTCGATCATGTATGGCGCGTCTTTGAAAACGACAAAGAGTTTCTGTTCAAGAACTTGGACATCCGGGTTCCGCTGACTAGTGAAAAAGACGCCAATGGCACTGACTACAACATTACCTGCAAAGGCTTTCTGACTCCTGATCGGGATACCTCGACAGCAGTTATCACCGCCAAAGTACGCGTAGCTGTACCGGCCTAAAGGAACTCTATATGGCTGACTTAACCGGGCTTGGCGCTCTTTCTGATCTTGCTACGACGGCCATCAACAAAATCTGGCCCGACAAGAGCGACGCAGAAAAGCAACAACTTGCCGCAGCCGTCATGGTTGTGCAGGGTCAGCTTGACATCAATAAGGTCGAGGCCGCAAGTCCTTCTTTGTTTGTGTCTGGCTGGCGTCCGTACATCGGCTGGATTTGCGGCACGGGGCTGCTGTATCAGTTTCTGGTCTACCCGATCTTGATTGCCTTTGTACCAAAAGTTGTACAACTCGATATGGGCACCTTGCTCACGCTGCTGGGCGGCTTGCTCGGGTTGGGCACTCTTCGCACAGTTGAGAAAATCAAAGGCGTTGCTTCCATATGAGACAGAATTTTGCGCAGGCACTGCAGGCCGTACTCGTGCATGAAGGGGGTTTTTCGAACCACAGTGCTGACCCGGGAGGCATGACTAACCTCGGTTGCACCAAAGCTGTCTGGGAAGAGCACTGCGGCCATCCGGTAAATGAGAAGATTATGCGGGCGTTGACCCCTACGGATGTGGCACCGTTATATAAGCGCAAGTACTGGGATAAAGTTTGTGGCGATGATCTTCCTGCTGGTGTGGACTATTGTGTGTTTGACACCGCTATTAATAGCGGGGCTGGTCGAGCTGTTAAATTGCTTCAAGCCTGCGTTGGTGTCGAAGTGGATGGTGGTCTTGGGCCTAAGACATTGGCGGCGGTGAAAGCCGTGGACCCTACGCAGCTAGTCAAAGACTATACTAAACGCCGCTTATCCTTTATGATGGACCTACCCACGTGGGGTACGTTTGGCCGTGGCTGGACTACACGAGTAAATGAAGTCGAGGCGACCTGCCTCCATATGACCGCATGAGGTAGCCCGTGTTAAAAAAGATTTTGTTCAGGCCCGGCGTTAACCGGGAAAATACCCGCTACGCATCTGAATCTTTGGGAGCTGTCGCAGGCGCAACTGAGTCTGTTGGTGGCTGGTACGAGTCAAACAACATCCGCTTTCGTCAAGGAACCCCAGAAAAGATTGGCGGATGGGTTCGTATTTCTTCTGCAATTTTTCAAGGTGTGTGCCGTTCTTTGTGGAACTGGGTAACGCTGAGCGGACGTAATTTGCTGGGCGTTGGAACCAACTTAAAGTTTTACATTGAAAACGGCGGCATCTATTACGATGTGACGCCTGTACGTGCAACCGTTACATTGGGTGCAAATCCATTTTCTACGTTAATTAACTCAGCTACGGTGACGGTAACTGATTCTACTGGCGGCTGGGTAAACGGTGATTTTGTTACGTTTAGTGGGGCGACAGCAGTTGCTGGACTGACCATTGTTGGCGAATATCAGTTGTCTAATGTTGGCGTCAGCACTACTCAATATACGATTCAAGCATCTGGCTTGGCAAGTTCTACGACGACAGGTGGTGGATCTGCTGTGGTAGCTACCTATCAAATTAACGTAGGACCAGCTTATTCCATCCCATTAGTTGGATGGGGCGCTGGCGCATGGGGATCAAAGCAATGGGGGACAAATCAAGTTTCAAACAATCCCATTCGTTTGTGGAGCCAAAATAACTTCGGGGAAGATTTAATTTTTGGCCCTCGTGGTGGTGGCATTTATTACTGGACTGCTATTGCTGGACTGACCATTCCCGGGAAATTAGTTTCCGGATTAGGTGGTGCAGTTACATTTACCAGTGCAAGCCCTACGGTGGTTACGGCCTTGACGACTTTTGTAAACGGCACGCCCATGACGTTTTCCGCAACCGGTTCATTGCCGACTGGGATTACGGCTGGGGTGACATATTACGTGTCCGGTGCAAGTGGCCTAACATTTAATTTGGCAAATAGTTCTGGGACGTTAATTAATACATCGTCTACTGGGACGGGGGTTTATATAGACAACCTTGTCGATGTTCCATTGATGCAAAATCAATTATTGATTTCAGATGCATCTCGGTTTGTTTTTGCATTTGGCTGTAATGATTACGGCAGCGTTGTGCAAAGCCCCATGTTGATTCGCTGGTCAAATCAAGAATCTGTAACTGACTGGACTCCATCTGCCACTAATCAAGCAGGTAGCTTATTGCTGTCGCATGGATCACAGATTATTACCTCCATGCAGGCCAGACAGGAAATCTTGGTTTGGACTGATTCCACTTTGTATTCGTTGCAATACTCCGGCCCTCCTGCGGTCTGGAGTTCTCAATTGGTTGGCGATAACATTTCTATTGTTGGGCAAAATGCTACAGCATTAGCGTCTGGCGTGGTGTATTGGATGGGAGTGGATAAGTTTTATTCCTATTCCGGCACAGTCAAAACATTGCGTTGCGATTTGCGTCAGTATGTATACAGCGATATCAACTTAGAGCAAAAGGCTCAGTTCTTTGCAAGTACCAATGAAGGCTTTAATGAGGTCTGGTTCTTTTATTGCTCGGCAAACTCGACGGCAGTGGATAAATACGTTGTTTACAATTACTCCGAAGACATTTGGTATTACGGTCTGATGGGACGTACAGCATGGCTGGATTCAGGGTTAAGAGACTATCCTATTGCTGCTACGTATTACTACAATATCGTAAACCATGAGGATGGCGTAGACGACAACATGACTGCGACAACCCAGCCGATTACTGCGTTGATTGCCTCATCGGAATTTGACATTGATGACGGTCACAACTTTGGTTTCGTGCGTCGTATTCTGCCTGACTTGACCTTCCGTGGATCGTCTGATTCGATTACGCCGCAAGTAATTATGACACTGATTCCATTGGCAAACTCTGGTTCTGGCTACAGCAATCCCGCGTCTGAGGGTGGAACCAATAATGCAGTGGTACAGCGTATTACTTCTGTGCCTGTAGAACAGTTTACTGGTCAGGTTTTTATTCGGGTGCGCGGTCGGCAAATGGTTTTCCGTGTTGACTCCAGTCAAATTGGATGCGCCTTTCAAATTGGCGCTCCACGGATTGAGTTGCAATCTGATGGACGCAGGGGTAATTAGTAATGGCTGTTCAAAAAATTAACATTGCTCCGCCAAGCCTACCTATTGCGCCAAACGAATACGATCCAGTTTACCAAGAGCAGCTTAACAAAATCTTGCGGATTTATTTCAATCGAACAAGTTCTCCGCAGGATTTTGCCATGCGCACATTTAGCGTAGATGTAGAGCGTATGCCTACACAGACCGATATAGCTACTTTGCGTGTTGGCGATATATATCGTGATAGCTCTGCAGGCAATGTCCTGAAAGTGAAGGTTTGATATGGCTGGATATTGGGACGTAAATTCAGATGGTACTCCGGTGTATGTGGACAACACACCAGCGGCCAAAGCAAGCACGGCTGCAACCTCTGCTTCAACAACTCCAGATTTTGCAAACATGTCGAGCCTCGGGATTGCTGCTCCCACTTACGGCGGGGCATCAATTGCATTGACACCCGAGAATATGGCTCAGATGCTTGAGGCAAGTGACCCGTCAATCAAAGCAGCTCGTGATAAGGCCACTCAAGATGCTTTAGCGCAAGAAATTTTAAAATCGTCAAATACGGCGCAATGGACTGGACAGGGTTTTGGTTCCGCTCAAGCCAATGCAGCGGACATGGCCCGTATATTAGCGGGTGCAGGCTTAACTGACATCAGCCAGTTTGGTCAACGCGCTCAAACGCAATCAATGCCGGTTACTACGCAAGACTATGTTACTCGTGCTACTGATGATGGTTCTACTTCAAGAATTCTGGCTAGTTCAGCAGGTATTGTTCGTGATCCATCTGGAAATTTAGCAACGCCTACTTATGATTATGATGGCAACATAATTGCATATACTCCGCTTGACGCAAATACTGCGTCTCAAGTTACTTCAACTCAAGGTTATCAAACTTCGGATACTGGAGATGGATCTTCATTTATAGCACTTACTCCAGAGCAAATTACCGCTGTAAAAAATGGATCATTGTCATTACCAACGGGACAGCAAGAATACATAAATAAAGCTACAGGACAAGTAATTAATCCCAGTTATGACCGTGCTGGCGGCAATATTTGGTCAGGTACGTTTGCAGGCCAAGGATCTACAGGCTACGGCGCTCAGTTTGACGCCCAAGGTAATCCCATGTTCTATACGCAGTTTGGCGGTAGTACAAACGATCTAGCTAACATGCTAAGCAATCCTGTCATCAATTTGGTTGCAAATGCTGCAGCAGCGATGACAGGTGGGCCAATAGCTGTAGCTGCACTGAACGGAGCAAATACCATTGCAAATGGAGGTAGTGTAGGAGATGCGCTCAAGTCAGCAGTTAAAGCTGCTGCACTTACATATGCTGGTGGTCAAGTTGCAGAAGGAGTTACTGGACAACTTGGTACGGCTGCGCAATATGGCACAGACCTTGGCTCTTCACAAACAGCCATGCTTGCAGCGCAAGATGCAGGAATGGGAGTCGCCAACAACATTACCGCCAAAGTGATTGGAAATGCAGCAGGCCAAGTGGTTGGCAGCGGCGGCAAAATTGATCCTGTGCAAGCTTTGTTGTCTGGAGGTTTTGGTGCTGGAACTAATGCTGTATTAAGCGACTTACCGGGTTATTCATCGCTTGATCCCAACACGCAAGCCGCCATTGCCAAAGTAGTCACTAAAACTCTACAGACCGGCAATTTGGCTCCGGCAGATTTAATTGGTGCTGCCATGTCTGCCGGTAAATCGGCAATGGCTAACTCAACTAATACCCCAACAGCGGATCAAACAGCAGCAAACAATCAAAGTTTTATTGACTCTTTGGCTCCTTACGATTCAACTCCTGCGACACAATTTACAACGCTGGCAGATTATGGAATAACGCCAGCAGAAACGAATGCTACTGATTGGGCATCTTTGTATGCTACACCGACCACCAATCCATTGACAGGCGAAACAATTATTGGTGGAAATCCAGCGGACTTTGCCAATCAAAACCTAAATATTAGCCAAGACAACATTGATTCATTTAACCAAAGCCTTCAAGGTATTATTGACAAAGGCGGGTTTACTAGCCAGTGGCAGACTGTTGGCGGTGATCGAATCATGGTGCAAGATGACGGCACTGCCATTGGCATTAACGAGAACGGTGATTCTTACTCGCTGACGCCGGACGAAGTAACGACCATGATTGACAATGGTCAGCTCAATACTGCCGAATCTGGGTATGTTGCAGCGACCGGTGGAACTGGCAATACTCCGGGCGGAAGTGGAACAAATACCACCGCAAAGACTGCAGCCACTGTAAAAACACCAGCAACTACAGCTAAAACTGCAGCTACAACTACAACGCCAACAACTGCATCTTTGGCTGCTGCATTAGGTTTACCCCTTTATGACGTCGCTCATATAAAATCCTTCAAAGAGCTATTTGGGCATGAGCTAGATGCACAAGATACTTCTAATGCACAAGACCTGCAGACTGCCGAGGCGGCATTGGAAAGCGGCAAACCTTCTGAGGCTGAAGCGGCATTGGCTGCTCTTGGTCAGGAAAACTATTTTAGTGGCGGACACGTTGATGATTTCAATGTTGATTCCTTGTTACAAATTTTGAGGAGCTAATATGACGACATATGTAGATGCGGAAGGCGTTGTCCAGGATGATGGCGTTGTTGCTACAACACCTATTGATTATTCTGTTTTTAATAATGCAGAAGGCGCTGCTTCCGGGAATGCTGGGTCTACGGCAGCTACCGGAACTGTTGCACCAACAAATGCTGCAGCAGGATCATTCATATCTGGTCTGAATAATGCATTAGGTACAAATATGACCGGGGCTGGTTTGATGACTGGCCTTGGCGCGGTTGCTGGTCTTTCTGGGTTAAACGCCCCCAACGTAACCAAGGTAGGTTACCAAGGTGGCATTCCTAAGTTGCAAGCTAACCGCACCATGCTGTCCGCTCCTCCTGCTGGGCATGTACCCGGTTCCGG
>JGI24890J29729_1000868_pt1 | contig 15994 bp, 27 predicted proteins | sample FreactcultureFD7_FD_29729 | JGI IMG/M metagenome (IMG submission 29729)
GGCAGGGTATGTCCAAAGAGGACGTGGAGTTATTACCAGTAGGTAGAGCAAAGAAACGTCAATTATGTAAAGTTAAGGTTGTTGCCTTAACTTTACATAAGTGTCAAATACATCCAAAACATGTAGTTGTTGCGGGAATATAAAATATGATTAAGTGATCGTATTTATAATTGTATTGATAGCGGCATTTTTGTCTCTATTAATAGATATTGGCTTGGTTCGAGCATCCTACAAAATAGGGTCGTTCCAGAATTGGAATAATTTTACACACTTTCGAGTAGGTAAAATAGAACATAGTGATTTTTGGGCTGCTAAAACAGTCATGGATTTTTTTTGTTCAGACTATTTGAAAAGATGGTTTAGATTTTTTTTGCGTGGCTGCTCACCTTTATGAACACCAGTGCCGCCCTGTAGTATTTCGCACCTGTGTTGTAAACGGTCATGCGGGTATCACAATCGCCCTCATATTTTGGGGTCTCTGTTGGTAGGTGTTCCAGATAGATACAGCCCAGAATATCATTATCCCTACCATCCTTTAGCTTTATACCTTCGGTCTGTTCCTTGTGGGTTTCAATGAATATCTTTTCACGTACAATAAACATGTGGGTATCTGGATTAACCACCCTTACAACCTCTTTCCAGTCGTTACCGTTGTAGTATGGTAAACAGATCCATTCAGCGTCCTTTGCTTCGCATTCATTGAGGTATGTAATATCCTCATGAGCTAAAACAGTATAGTTCTGGCGGAGCTTGTTATATTCAGCACGATATTCCTCTATACCAATATCATGGCCCAGTATGGTACAGATTTGTTGTTGTTTAGACTGAAAAGATAAGTATAATTTAGTTACCAAATTATTACTTAAAAGTAATAATATTATTTAATATATAAACCATGAAACATATTAAAAAATTTAATGAAGATTTTAAACCAGGAGTTGTAAAATCACCACAAATGGCTACAACAGCGGAACAATGTTACAATGCTTTAAAACATAATTTAGATAAAGTATCCAATAAAAAAGAATATTTACAAAAGGAAAAATCCAAAATTGAAAACAATTCAAGAATGCCTAATGCAGAGAAAAAATTATATTATCAAGCAATTAATAAATTGCTAAATGAAATATAACCTATTTTTTATTGTCATGTTATTATTTTTTGATTTTTAAAAGATTAACATCAATATTCAGCTTTTCCGCGATTTGATCGATGGTTAGTTCAACGACTTTTGGTCGGTTATCTTTGATATAGCCATCTGAGTCTTCAACATAGATTTTATTGCCATTATGATCATACTCATATTTACGCCAATAACCATTTGATTTTTCAAAATAGATTTGGTTACCATTCTGATCAAACTCAGATTTGTCCCAATAACCATTTGATTTTTCAAAATAGATTTGGTTACCATTCTGATCAAACTCAGATTTGTCCCAATAACCATTTGATTTTTCATAATATATTTTTTTACCATTCTGATCATACTCAGATTTAACCCAATAACCATTTGAGTCTTCAGAATAGATTTGGTTAGCATTTTTATCCTTTATTTCGAAAGGAAAGTCTTTGTCTTTTATATTAAGTTGCTGTGCAATTGTCTTATTCATAATATTTTGTTGTTTAGTTCCGTTAAAATACTCTTCAAAAGTAGGACCATCTATATCTAATGATTCTACTTCTTTAATCAAATCACGAAGACCATCAGCCCCAAGTTTTTCTAATGCCCTTTCAAGTGCTTCAAGAGATATTTGCAGCTTTTCCATATCGATAATCAACTTTTATTTAGTTAATACAGTGTTAAAGAACTTTAGTAACACTTTTAGTAACACTTTTCCTTTACAAAGATACAAAATAAAAGTTAGTAATCAACTTTTATTTTGTTAATCCTATGTTAAAGACTATTGCGCATAAAGAAATCAGTTACAAAGTCTTATTCATGTGATTATTTTTTGATTTTTAAAAGATTAATACTCTTCTACATAGTCAGTTTCTTCATTTTCACATATATCACAGGTACCTCTCTTTATTTTTGATGGCTTGAGAACTTTGTTACAGAGTGTACATCTTTCTTGTTCTACATCATCCCATTCATCCTCTTGTCCTTCAGGTATTAGTCCACTTTCTCCATCATCAGTAAGGCTCTCTGGATACTCTTGTGCTTTACTCTCCTCATCAATATTAAGTTTTGTAGCGATTTGATCGATGGTTAGTTCAACGACTTTTGGTCTATTATCTATGATATAGTCATTTGAGTTTTCAAAATAGATTTTATTGCCATTCTGATCATACTTACGTTTTTCCCAATACCCATTTGAGTTTTCATAATAGATTATTTTACCATTCTGATCATACTCATATTTGACCCAATACCCATTTGAATATTCATAATAGATTTGGTTACCATTCTGATCATACTCATCTTTTCTCCAATACCCATTTGAGTTTTCAGAATAGATTATTTTACTATTCTGATCATACTCATATTTAACCCAAAAACCAGTTGAACTTTCAAAATAGATTTGATTACCATTTTGATCATACTCATATTTATACCAAGAACCATTTGAGTTTTCATAATAGATTTGTTTACCATTCTTATCCTTTATTTCAAAAGGAAAGTCTTTGATATCAAGTTGTTCTGCAATTGTCTTATTCATAATATTATTTTTTGATTTTTAAGAGATTAACAGGTATATTAAGTTTTGCTGCGATTTGATCGATGGTTAGTTCAACGACTTTTGGTCTATTATCTATGATATAACCAGTTGATTCTTCAAAATAGATTCTATTACCATTCTGGTCATACTCAAATTTTCTCCAATACCCATTTGAGTTTTCATAATAGATTATTTTACCATTCTGGTCATACTCACGTTTTATCCAATAACCATTTGAGTTTTCAAAATAGATTTGTTTGCCATTCTGATCATACTCATATTTACGACAATAACCAATTGAGTCTTCAAAATAGATTTGATTACCATTCTGATCATACACCAGTTTTACCCAATAACCATTTGAGTCTTCATAATAGATTTGGTTACCATTTTTATCCTTTATTTCAAAAGGAAAGTCTTTGATATTGAGTTGTTGCGCAATTGTCTTATTCATAATATTATTTTTTGATTTTAAGTAAGTTAACTGGTATATTAAGTTTTTCTGCGATTTGATCGATGGTTAGTTCAACGACTTTTGGTCGGTTATCTATGATATAGCCATTTGAGTTTTCATAATAGATTATTTTACCATTCTGGTTATACTCAAATTTACGCCAATAACCCTTTGAGTTTTCAACATAGATTTTATTACCATTCTTATCCTTTATTTCAAAAGGAAAGTCTTTTATATTAAGTTGTTGCACAATTGTCTTATTCATGTGATTATTTTTTGATTTTAAGTAAGTTAACATCAATATTCAGCTTTTCTGCGATTTCATCCAGCGTTAGTTCAACGACTTTTGGTCGGTTATCTTTGATATAGCCATCTGAGTCTTCAACATAGATTTTATTGCCATTATGATCATACTCAGATTTTGCCCAATAATCATTTGAGTCTTCAAAATAGATTCTATTACCATTCTGATCATACTCAGATTTACACCAAAAACCATTTGAGTTTTCAAAATAGATTTGATTACCATTCTGGTTATACTCACGTTTTTCCCAAAAACCATTTGAGCGTTCAATATAGATTATTTTACCATTCTGATCATACTCATATTTTTCCCAATGCCCATTTGATTTTTCAAAATAGATTTGTTTACCATTCTGGTCATACTCATATTTACGCCAATAACCATTTGAGTCTTCATAATAGATTTGGTTACCATTTTTATCCTTTATTTCAAAAGGAAAGTCTTTTATATTAAGTTGCTGCGCAATTGTCTTATTCATGTGATTATTTTTTGATTTTAAGTAAGTTAACATCAATATTCAGCTTTTCTGCGATTTCATCCAGTGTTAGTTCAACGACCTTTGGTCGGTTATCTTCGATATAACCAGTTGAGTTTTCATAATAGATTTGATTATCATTCTGGTCATACTCAAATTTTTCCCAATACCCATTTGAATATTCAAAATAGATTTGATTACCATTCTGATCATACACCCGTTTTACCCAATAACCATTTGAGTCTTCAACATAGATTAGATTAGCATTCTGATCATACTCATATTTACGCCAATAACCATTTGAGTCTTCATAATAGATTATTTTACCATTTTTATCCTTTATTCTAAAAGGAAAGTCTTTGATATTGAGTTGCTGTGCAATTGTCTTATTCATGTGATTATTTTTTGATTTTTAAGAGATTAACATCAATATTGAGCTTTTCTGCGATTTGATCGATGGTTAGTTCAACGACTTTTGGTCGGTTATCTATGATATAGCCATTTGAGTTTTCATAATAGATTATTTTACCATTCTGGTCATACTCAGATTTATCCCAATACCCAGATGAGGTTTCATAATAGATTTGTTTACCATTTTGATCATACTCATATTTATACCAATACCCAGATGAGTTTTCAATATAGATTATTTTACCATTCTGGCCATACTTATATTTACGCCAATGCCCAGATGAGTTTTCATAATAGATTTGGTTACCATTTTTATCCTTTATTTCAAAAGGAAAGTCTTTTATATTAAGTTGCTGCGCAATTGTCATGTTATTATTTTTGATTTTAAGTAAGTTAACTGGTATATTAAGTTTTGTTGCGATTTCATCCAGCGTTAGTTCAACTACATTTGGTCGGTTATCTTTGATATAGCCATTTGAGTCTTCAAAATAGATTCTATTACCATTCTGATCATACTCATATTTACACCAAGAACCATTTGAGTTTTCATAATAGATTTGTTTACTATTCTGATCATACTTACTTTTTTCCCAATACCCAGATGAGTTTTCATAATAGATTTGGTGGCCATTCTGATCATACTTACTTTTTTCCCAATACCCATTTGATTTTTCATAATAGATTTTATTACTATTCTTATCCTTTATTTCAAAAGGAAAGTCTTCGATATTAAGTTGCTGTGCTATTGTCTTATTCATAATATTATTTTTTGATTTTTAAGAGATTAACATCAATATTAAGTTTTGCTGCGATTTCATCCAGCGTTAGTTCAACGACTTCGATATAACCAGGTGATTCTTCAAAATAGATTCTATTACCCTTCTGATCATACTCAAATTTTTCACAATACCCAGTTGAGTCTTCAACATAGATTATTTTACCATTTTTATCCTTTATTCTAAAAGGAAAGTCTTTTATATTAAGTTGCTGCGCAATTGTCTTATTCACAACTTTTGGTCGGTTATCTTCGATATAGCCATTTGAGTTTTCAGAATAGATTTGTTTACCATTCTCGTTATACTCACGTTTTTCCCAATACCCATTTGAATATTCAAAATAGATTTCGTTACCATTCTGATCATACTCAAATTTTTCACAATACCCAGTTGAGTCTTCAACATAGATTATTTTACCATTCTGATCATACTCAGATTTTACCCAATAATCATTTGAGTCTCCAAAATAGATTTGGTTACCATTCTGATCATACTCAAATTTACACCAATAACCCTTTGAGTTTTCAAAATAGATTTGTTTATCATTCTGGTTATACTCACGTTTTTCCCAATAATCATTTGATTTTTCAAAATAGATTTGATTACCATTCTGATCATACTTACTTTTTTCCCAATAACCATTTGAGTCTTCATAATAGATTTGGTTACCATTTTTATCCTTTATTTCAATTTCAAAAGGAAAGTCGTTGATATTGAGTTGCTGTGCAATTGTCATATTCATAATATTATTTTTTGATTTTAAGTAGATTAACATCAATATTCAGCTTTTCTGCGATTTGATCGATGGTTAGTTCAACGACTTTTGGTCTATTATCTATGATATAGCCATTTGAGTTTTCAAAATAGATTTGATTACCATTCTGGTTATACTCACGTTTTTCCCAAAAACCATTTGAATATTCATAATAGATTTCATTACCATTCTGATCATACTCATATTTAATCCAAGAACCAGTTGAGTTTTCATAATAGATTTGTTTACCATTCTGATCATACTCATATTTACGCCAATAACCATTTGAGTCTTCATAATAGATTTCATTACCATTTTTATCCTTTATTATAACAGGAAAGTCTTTGATATTAAGTTGTTGCGCAATTGTCTTATTCATAATATTTTGTTGTTTTAATAGATTAACAGGTATATTAAGTTTTGCTGCGATTTCATCTAGCATTTTCGACTTTTTGAACAGAAGATAATCCATTTGGTTTTGGACAAATATCAGAAGATGTTATATCCCTACCCAAGTTGCTCAACTCTCTCAACACACAAAGATACGAAATATTTTTGAAATTGCAAAATCTTTTTGAGTTTTGAACTTATATTTATTTTTCGATAGTTCGCACAGTTCAAGATGATTTTTTATAATATGTTTATTGCAATATTACAATAAACATATTATTTTTTATTTATTTTGTATTTTTTTGTGTAGTTATTTTAACAGGCAAAGCCCATGTATCAAGGATACATGGGCTTTAAAAGATTACCACTTTATCTTTAGTTTTTTTATTGTAGTAGCTTAACGTCAGCCAAGCACTTATGCATTACTTACCAAATTTTGAATTCAACCAAGAATTAAACAACTTAATAGGTTCCTCAAATACCCTATCCCAGAATTCAAAAATATCCTCCAGCACATGGTCTGGTAATAACAAACCAAGTATTATTGAAGCTCCTATTAGAAATAGAAATGACGTTATTGTTATAAATAACGTTATACATAGAAATACCATTGCCTTTATCGGGTGAAAAACCGCAATTAACCCAATGATGAACAAGGTTAATACACCCAACCAAAATTTACTGCTCGGACTCATATCTATAATTTAATTTTTTTAATCTTCTATCAATGGCTCTCCACATTTCATTATTTATGAAGTGAATAAAATAGAAATGTCCATAGGAGTATATCTGTCAATGGTGTTATGCACTTATAGAGATCGAAACCATCTTCTTTAAGAAGATATAGTGTATCTAAAATAGCTAGGTATAAATATAACAAACATAAAAAGAATAAAATTGTAATTAACATAAAAAATTAATTAAATAATTAATAACATTATTGTTTTATTTCAACTTGATAATCCAAGTGAATCCATCCGTCACAATTGTTCTCAATATAAACCCACGAGACACATTTGTTTTCAATATAAATCCACGAGACACCAGAAATAAGATAATCAAGGTTTCGTTCTGTTATCATAAATCTAATATTTAACTGATGAAACAATTGTAAAATCTTTCACACGGACAATAACCCATTGTCCGTTATTATTGCGAACATTACAAATACCTTCAACGGGTGATAATACATAATCGTATTCTTTACCTAAAGTTAGTTGTTTTTCTTTAAAATTTCTTAATGCAATTGCTTTCATGTTATATCTGTTTTAGTAGACAAAGATACGAAATCTTTTTGAAATTGCGAAATCTTTTTGAGTTTTGAACTTATATTTATTTTTCGATAGTTCGCACAGTTCAAGATGATTTTTTTATAATATGTTTGTTGCAATATTGCAACAAACATATTATTTTTTATTTATTTTGTGATAGAAAAAATAAAACCGGCTAATTATAGCCGGTTTTATTTACTTTTGTGTTGTAAGAGTTGGAGTTTAGAGGGATTTGCGAAGTCCGGTGTACCGAAAAATACGATACGAAATAATTCGTATAAAGATTGTATGGAAATAATTTATAGTGTGTATAGGTCGGATCAATAGTAAAAAACCAGTCAAATATTTGACTGGTTTAATTTACTTTTGTATTTCTTGGCAACAATCGCTTTAAATCAAGATACATCTGCTATAAAGGGTTGCGTGAAGGCAGACCATAAAAATAATCCATATGACGTGATACAAAAATTACTCAAACTGGTTATCCTCGTTGGTAAGCGCCTTCAGAAAATAAAAAAGGATAAGGTTCTTCTTAATAAAAGCCTCGGTGCTTCCCAGCCGAGGTGGGTTTAAAAATCTTATCTATTTAACAAGTGCCATTTTTTTATCGTTTTCAAATTACAAGTTTGCTGATTAAAAAAGTTGCTGTTTGGCACTTTTCACTTAAAATTTTCAAAATTACAGGTCATTCCGATTTTCCAACCACTTGCCTCGGCTATAGGGCTTTGGGAGTCGAACCCAAATTGTTCTGTTCATGCCTGTTAAAAGGCTCGATAATAGAAAGTTAGTTATTTATGCTGCGCATGACCTTTTTACAAGTGTTAGTTTTTCGCTATTTCACCGCCATGTTTTTAAAAATTTGTAGCGGTGCTGCTATTACAAGACAGTTTCAAATTTACCCTTTGTTTTTGTTGCTAGTTTGATTTGCTGTATAACACTTTTTTCTCGTATTTTTAATAAAAATTTCTAGCGGCTACGAAAGGAATCGAACCTCTGCCCTCCTGTGTCACTTTTGCTTTCGCATCTGTTACGACAGGCGCTCCACCACCTGAGCTACGTCGCCAATTAATTTAAAAATGTACAAGTCATTCTAACAACTTATCTGATAGAGCTAATAAGTATAATCAGAACTATTTTCTTATTTTAGACCTAAATGTATCCGTCTGTGAATGACAATTTGGGCATAAAATTCTTAAATTATTTAATAAATGGTTACGTGGGTTACCATCAATATGATCTAATTCACATTTAATTTCTTTACCACACCAATTTTCCACATTACATATTTCACACTTATTAAATTTTAATCCATCAGCAATCAGTCTATTTTTTAATTTAAATGATTGATAATTCGTATGTCAAAAAAATATTGTGCCCCCGACAGGAATTGAACCTGCACTCGCCTTACGGCAAACAGGATTTTCGTACCACTATAGTTTTCACTACTACCGTTCAATACTAAATATTGAAGCCTGTATTTCGTGGTCTGGACTATACCTTAACCATACATTTCTGTTTAGGTTCCTACCGTCTAGTCTCTACACCTTCATCATTTCTGACGCTTGGCTCGGTATTACCATTTTAAAGGCTTCACCGAATTTGATAGGTTCTACATTATCCGTTTCCAGATAAGCACTCAAATTTCCATCTTAAGTCCTGCGCGTCTACCAGTTCCGCCACAAGGGCAACACATTTAAATTTTAAAGCACTTGCTTTTTTGCTTTTGTTATACAAAGATAAGCAAAGTTTTTCAATTTACAAAATCTTTTTTCAAAAACTTTTAAATTTTAAAGCACTTGCTTTTTTGCTTTTGTTATACAAAGATACGCAAAGTTTTTCAATTTACAAAATCTTTTTTCAAAAACTTTTAAATTTTAAAGCAGTTATAAGATGTAAAATAAAGTTGACTCACCGAAGTACATCGTGTCATCGTCACAGGTGAACGATGGTTGTCCCTTAATGTTCGGCTGCTTGCTTATCCAATAAAAGCAAAAATCAATACTCATAGCCTTAGTCATCTTCTTGATTGTTACAGGTTCGCTCTCTTGCATATCCCGAAGCCTATAATAATAGGTTTCTTCAACTATTTTGGTGACTTCATCGAATGACAAATCCTTTAATTCGATAAGGTCGGCGATGGTAGCATCGTCTTTGCTGCCATAATTCAGGTAATCGAAGTCTATCTTGTAATCATCTTGTTGAAGGTAGTTGTAAATTGCGGTAGCTACCGCTTTCTTGGTTACCATTGTCTTATTCATAATATTATTTTTTGATTTTAAGTAGATTAACATCAATATTAAGTTTTTCTGCGATTTCATCCAGCGTTAGTTCAACTACCTTTGGTCGGTTATCTTCGATATAGCCATTTGAGTTTTCAACATAGATTATTTTACCATTCTGGTCATACTCATATTTACGCCAATAACCAGTTGAGTTTTCAAAATAGATTTCATTACCATTCTGATCATACTCATATTTAACCCAATAACCATATGAGGCTTCAAAATAGATTCGATTATCATTTTTATCCTTTATTTCAAAAGGAAAGTCTTTGATATTAAGTTGCTGTGCAATTGTCTTATTCATAATATTTTGTTGTTTAGATTGCAAAAATAAATTTGGTGGGTATTTCTACCCACCAAATTTATTTTTTGATTTTAAGTAAGTTAACATCAATATTAAGTTTTTCTGCGATTTGATCTATGGTTAGTTCAACGACTTTTGGTCGGTTATCTCTGATATAACCATTTGACATTTCAACATAGATTATTTTACCATTATGATCATACTCACGTTTTTCCCAAAAACCCTTTGAGTTTTCAAAATAGATTTCATTGCCATTCTGATCATACTCATATTTTTCCCAAAAACCATTTGACATTTCGAGATAGATTATTCTACCATTCTGATCATACACACGTTTTACCCAATAACCAGTTGAGCGTTCAATATAGATTTGATTACCATTTTTATCCTTTATTTCAAAAGGAAAGTCTTTGATATTAAGTTGTTGCGCAATTGTCATAATATTTTGTTGTTTTGTTGATGTAAAGACTTTTATTTCAAACCACCAAATTAATATTTGATGGTGGCAGGTTTGGCAGTTACTTTGTTTTTCACTACCTTTATAGACCCGATGTCTTCCCTGTCCTCACCTGACCATTTGATAACGCCATCCAGCTTTATACCCCACGGCTCAAAGAAGTTCTTTATCATATATTCTAGCCACTCTACATAGTTGTAGAACTTTTCACCACCGTCCCACATCAGTTCCTTACCGTCCTTAGATAAGACCCACTGACACCATAAACCTGGCTGTGTGCTTGACGGGGTGTTAATGTCCAGTATGCTGTTATCTTTCGTATCACCCACATAGTATTCCCCTTGCTGACCGTATATCTCTAACGGTGTGCGGGTATCCTGTTCTGGCGTGAACACTAAAGGTAAACCATGCTTACCTTTGAAGTTAGCCATTACGAGGTCGGTATTGCGCCTCATCCTGCGGCTTTTAGAAAACTTGTTAATGAAATCCACCTCGGCTGCGGTGGCTGGGCGGCTTAGCTTTAAGCTTCCCTCGAAATCTGTAGTGTAACCCATAACCTTGTTGTTTTTGTTGATGCAAAGATATAAATTTATTACAATATCAAAAGACTTTAACGCCTTACACATTTTAGCATATGTCTTGCGGTCTATATCCTTTGGAGTATCATTAGATACAACAGATAATTGTATGTTTAATTAAATAATTTACTATATTCTGTGAGTGTATGTTTAAGGCAGAAATCTTTACAAGTGCTACATTTCATTTGTTTTGTTAATAAAAAAAGTGTACCCGATACAAAGATACGACAATTATCTGAATAAACAAAAAGAAATTGTTAAAAAAATACAAAATATGTAGTATATTTTTTAATATATAAATCAGTAGGTAACATAAAAATATATAACTAACTGAACTATGGAAAAAGAATTATTAGAACAATTGATTGCAGAAAATCTTTCTATAAGAAAGATGGCTGAACGTTTAGGTAAAGGACAAACAACCATAAGACACTGGTTAAGTAAATATGGATTAAAAACGAATTATAATCAATATGGTAAAAAAGAATATGGTGAATATAAATTTTGTTCTAAATGTCAATACATTTCTTTTTTAACTGTCTTTGTTTTTCAACAGTTACCTCATTTAAACAATTTTTGCAATATGCAAAGCCATTTTGTTTATCTTTTTTATTATAAAAATCGGTTATTACACAATTTTTCTGCTGTGATTATAACCATTATGATGGTGCCATGGAGTTTCATCATTTAGATCCATCAATAAAAAAATTTGAAATTAGCAGAGCTAAAAATAAATCATTCAATGATATTAAAGATGAACTAGATAAATGTGTTTTATTATGTAATAGATGTCACCGTGAAGTAGAACGTGGCATTAGAGTATTGCCATAAAAAAAGCATCCGTTAGGATGCTTTGTGTACCCAGAGAATTATGATATCCCGACTTCCACATTTCCGCGCTAACCAACTGTGCCAAGGGACCTTGAATGTATATTAAACACACCAAATTTATTTGCTGATTGCGTCTATACATATACGTATGGAAGATAAGACTTTATCCAAACTTTCACGGTCAGCATTTTCGAATTTAGAAAGGATAGTTTCTTTAATACCAGCAATATTTTCATCTGTCGTAAAATCATCACCCCCATCGAAACATATATTAAGGGTACCAACCAGTACACCTTGGTCATATGCGAATATGGTGCAATTACTTTGGTAGTTTTTACCACTAAGTTCCAATACGTTAGTGTTAGTAATCTTGCTCATGACTTAATTGTTTAATTGTTTTTTAGTTTGTTGTTTTTTCTCTAAGCGAAACTTATAAAAAGAAATATAAATATTTTACTCGACATAAACCTACAAACGTTTCAAAGCTTTTTGTTTTTAAGTCTTCTTTCCACACACCATAATAATATTGGCGTTCTTCCTCAGTAAGTGTTTCTACCTCATCGGTATGTTCTGTTATATCGAAGATATCGAGATATGTATGGTTGTATATTACTGAACCATAAACATCTTTTAATGTCAAACTGAAACCACTACCCATAGTATTACTTACCCACTCAAAATGAATATGTTCTTTCATCAATTCGAGTGCACCTTTCTCGTTTTCTTTAACGTCCATAAAATTAGGTTTTGTAAAATTAGGTTTTGTAATTTTTGTGAAATTAAGTTGTAGTAGTTTTTTTTATTCATCATCGGCAATTAAATCCGAATATTCTTCGTTTTCAATTGCTTGAAGAATTTGAATTAAAGTTTCAAGTTTTATTTCATCCACAGAAATATCATAATAATTACCATTCATATCAATCTGAACAGTATTACTGTCTATATCATAGCCAGTTATTTGTTCGTTATCGACATCATCACACCAGTTATTTGTGATAGTCTTGTTGAAAGTAATGATGCCGTGATTACGATTACGGAGTGTTTCATTGATCGAATTGATGCAGGTTTCTTTAACAAGATTCAGAGTGGCCTGTAGTTTGCGTGTAGTTGACATAGCATATATGAATTATAATGTAAAGATACAAAACTTTCTGAAACAAACAAATTTAATCGAGTTAATTTAAAGTTAAAAGAGAACTACTGAAATTGTTACACAAATATGTTACACAAATATGTTACATTTTAGAATAGATGTATATCTATCTGGTTTAGAATAGAAGGATATATTTTAAACCAAATAGATAGGAATTTATAAATTATAATAATGAATATATATTTTAAACCAAATAGATAGGAATTTATAAATTATAATAATGGATATATATTTTAAACCAAATAGATAGGAAGTTATAAATTATAATAATGAATATATATTTTAAACCAAATAGATAGGAATTTATGGATTATTATAATCCATATATGTTCATTAACTGGGGGTATATTCAGATATAATTAAACGGCAATTATAAAATGCCATATTTTTTGGTTAAAGTTTTGTTAAAATATTAGATAGCACAATATTAAATAAAAATTAGAGAAAAAACAAAAAAAAAGATGTTAAATAATTCTTAAAAATAAGCCATTCTCTATTTTTAAATATGTTTTTTACAATATTGCAATAAACATATTTAAAAATAAATAATTTTATGGTTATACTGACTACGTGTATATGCTATATTTTATAAGTATTTAAGAGATGATCTGCAACATCATGATATATATAATATATCATATATAATACTAAATATAGTAGGACCACCTGAAATATTTGAAATATAATATATAGTTTACGAAGTATTTAATAAAAATAATATTTTTTATCACGGCTAAATGTAAACCATTTTTAAATATGTTTTTTACAATATTGCAATAAACATATCGTTTAAATTGTTATATGTTTTACATTACTTTAACATAGGATTAACTATTATTAACTTGAAAAGTTGCTGATTTATCGTATCTTTGTAGAGTAATAAAACAATTCAACTATGGCAAAAGATTATATTAGCATCGGTTGCACACCAACAGCTGAAGATTGTGTACAAGTTACACAAAAAGAATATTATATGGATAAAATGCTTGAAGAGTGCAGGCGTTATAAGGAAATGCTACAAGCGAAATTCGCTGATTGCACAAAAGTAAATATCAAAGTAAAAAAATTCACCCACGATTTCGGAACTTATGCTGAAGTAGTTGCTGAATATGACGACTTAGATAATGAAGCCGCAGCCCAAGCATTTCACATCGAAAACAACGCCCCAGAATATTGGTCTGATACAGAACCCGTTAAATTCGTATATGAAGATGACGAATGTGACGAAATGAATTAAATTATTTTAAAATAAATTTGGTGGTCTCGATTGACCACCTTATTTTTGCACCTCAAAATTATTATTTATGGAGTTAGATGAATTAAACGAACAAAGGAATATCTTTTGTAAAAAGGGTAATAAGAAATCATGGTTACCAGACCTTAGCCACCCTGCAATGGTTATCGGTTACTTAGATACTCATTATAATGATACCTTTGAAGCATACGATAATATGATTGAACAACATGACCCTGCATTTTTTTTAATCCACCTGAATTAAATTTTGTGCGGTATCAAATAACAGAAGGGAGCAATTTAGCTCCCTTTTTTATTTTACAAAATAAATTTGGTTATTTAATTTTATGATATTATCTTTGTACCCTAAACAACAAACATTATGGCAAACAAGATTAAAGTAATCGCAAACATTAAACGTAACGGATTGGATGCACAAGATAGAATACGCAAAGCATTCAATACTTCAACACACCATGTATTATTTGCTCCTGTGTGTGCTTTTGGTATAGTGTATAACTGCTATTTAGAGACAAAAGAAAATAATGCAGCTACAGCAACATGGAACAATCAAATTGCCGAAATACGGTATAAAGGCTAATAATACAAACGAATACTTACATTGAAGGGGCAATTAGCCCCTTTTTTTTACTTCAAACAGATTATAAAATAATAAATATGTTTTCTACAATATTGGAGAAAACATATTTTAAAAAAACTCATCTCGAACTGTGATTACATTTTGTAATTTTTAATTTATAATTTTTCACATATGTTGTCCAAAAAAAACGCTAACTCACATTTCTGTAAGTTAGCGTTTTTTTGCCTAAACTATACTTCAGCAGTTTCGCCTTGTGCAGCAGGGGCAGTTTCGCCTTGTGCAGCAGGGGCAGTTTCGCTTTTCGGGGCAGTGCCACCGAGCAGAGCAGGGGCAGCAGGGAATGTCAGGTTAAACGGCTCAGGAAGCCATTTTGAAACCATAGACTTTGTGCCAGCATTCCAAGGCATTGCTTCGTAGGCTGCAAGATTTGCTTTTGCCTTAGCAATATCTTCGAGTGAAGTTGCTGTAAGGAAACAGTGATAACCTTGTTCAGGCACGCTAGTAAGCTGTGTAACACCAGCTTTTTTAAGCTGAATGTTTTGCTTATACCCGATGAAGTGCGGCAGGTCAGTGCGATAACCAAACAAAACGGCATTTGCCTTGGCAGCAGCTTCGAGGCTGTCATACTTAGGCAGAGCCTTGCCAGCAGAATCAAATTGTTCAGGATAACCAGGGAGGCCGTTATAAACAGGTATATAGCACCCGTTTAAAATGTGTTTGAGAAAGCCATTAACGTCTCCGTATGCAGCTTCGGCAAAGTTGTAAAGAGGACGTCCGCCACCTATGCGAGAGCCACCACCTCTACGAGTGCGGGCGCCATTTTTCAGGGGCGGTTGTTTCTTAGTTGCTTTGATAGTGCCAGCAGATGCAGCAATTTCAGGGGCTTTGTCAGCATTACCTTTTGTGCCTTCTTTACCTACTGTGTCAGCAGTTTCTGTGTCAACAGTTTCTGTGTCAACAGTTTCTGTGTCAGCAGTTTCTGTGTCAGCAGTTTCTGTGTCAGCAGTTTCTGTGTCAGCAGTTTCTGTGTCAGCAGTTTCTGTGTCAGCAGTTTCTGTG
>JGI24890J29729_1000870_pt1 | contig 15974 bp, 12 predicted proteins | sample FreactcultureFD7_FD_29729 | JGI IMG/M metagenome (IMG submission 29729)
TTGTGTAATTACTGGTATTTGGATTTCTATTGAAGCGTGTAGAAATGAAATAACAAAGGCACAAGAAAAATGAACGAGAATGATTTAAGGGACTGCTTTGCGATGTTTGCTTTGAATGGTATTTTGTCTTGTAACTACGATGTGGGGGAAGAGCCAGCAATATTGGCTTATAAATACGCAGACGAAATGTTAGAAGCCCGTAGCAAGGAACCCGAGCCGGAAGTAGAGATGGGGATTGTTGCAGCTAAGCCTAAGCGGAGAACTAAGAGTGCCTAGAGGAAGACCTAAAAAGTATTTGAGCCTTGACGAAATAGTATTAGAAGCACTTAAACATTTGCCGCCGACTATACCCGAATTTGGAAAGCTAACTAATTATGCTGCTGTACCTAATCTACGACGAGAACCAAGAACTAATGCGAACGGTCTCCAGGCGAGAAGAAGCAAGGCAAATCGCAAATGGGAGAGCTGGGTGGACGTTCAAACAATTACGTTCGAAAAAGAAATTGGTAGATTTATCAAAATTTGAGGAGGCTTTATTTTGACAGACTCAGTAAATAACCCTAGACATTACACCGACCACCCATCAGGTATAGAGTGCATACAAATTACCGAGCATATGAACTTTAATCTTGGTAATGCTATTAAATATATTTGGCGTGCTGCATTGAAGGGCAAACATTTAGAAGATTTAAAGAAGGCAATGTGGTACATAAACCGTGAAATTGAAAGGATAGAGAGAAATGGACAAACTATTTGATTGGTGGTTTAGTGGTCGTTGTTTACGGCATCCAATGGTAGTAGCCGTTGTGTTTTATACGATTGGTTATTTTGTTGGTAAAAGTTAAAAAAGGTACAAGAGAAATGGGCAATAGACCAGTAATAACTATTAAACAATACAACCCCGGCTGGTATCCACCTTGTTTTGAAAGTCGAGAAAAATATGATGAGTATATGTGGACTGTTGCTAAAGTGGGTCACCCCATGGATAACAATAATTATTGTTTAGATTGCACGCACGAATACAAAATTGAAATGCTAAAAGAAAAACGCTGTGAACATCAAGAGACTATATTTGTAGATTGGCGTACCTTGTATAAAGCACCTGATACAGAAGGCAGATTTATAACAAGCCAAGAAGAACCTGATGTAATAGGCATATCAAATGTAAGCAAGTTTTGGGGTAGCCCTTTATATGACTAACTTAGAACCTATACCGTTTGCTGGGCATATAGATATTGACCTTGAAGTGGCGTATTTAGATGCTGTTATTGATGAACTTTACGGCAAAAATGCTGAAAATGTGCCAAAATACGTGGTATTAGGCGACGGAAGCGTCTATATTTACCATAAAAAGGAAGAGCGCTATGCCTTATGTGAACAAACCCCGCCCTTACAAGAAAGAATATCAGCAACAGAAGGAGAGGGGAGAGCAACCATCCCGCAATGCTCGGGAGAGGGCACGCTATGCGATGGACAAGAAGGGCGTGGATCGCAAGGGGAAGGATATTGACCATGTTGTCCCTCTTTCGAAAGGCGGCTCCAACGCTGCGTCAAACCTTAAGCTCAAGTCTCCCAGCGCCAATCGCTCATTCAGCCGGAACTCAGACCACACAGTTAAAAAGAACCGACCGAAAAATGGAAATAATAAATAACAAAGCGTTAGTTATTAACACCCGAAGACCCCACCTTGTAACAGAATGTATTAAGAAAAGCGAGATTGTTGAAACTGATGGCGACATGCACAAAGTTGTGGTGCATTGGGGTTTACAGGAAGCGCAAGCATTAGCAAAATTAAAAGTAGATAAAGTCCCATCACCAATTCAGCGTGATTATGATTGGCCTGGGGTTTACCCCCCAATGTCGCACCAGCGTGACACGGCTAACTTTTTAACATTACATCCCCGTGCTTTTGTATTTAATGAGCAAGGCACAGGCAAAACTGCATCAGCTATATGGGCAGCAGATTACTTATTAAAGCAAGGTGCTATTAAAAGAGTTCTTATTATTTGCCCATTATCTATCATGCAGTCGGCATGGCAAGCAGATCTATTTAAGTTTGCCGTACATCGCAAAGTAGATGTCGCTTACGGGGACCGTTTCAAGAGAAAGGCTATTATAGAAGGCGACGCCGACTTCATTATTATTAACTACGATGGCGTTGAGATTGTTTCTGAGGCTATTGCTGAAGGTAATTTTGATTTAATTATTATTGATGAAGCTAATGCGTATAAGACTGTAACAACCCAGCGCTGGAAAACCCTTAGCAAACTAATTACTCCCGACACTTGGCTGTGGATGATGACTGGTACACCAGCCGCACAAAACCCCACTGATGCTTATGGCTTAGCTAAGTTATGCGTTCCTGATCGGGTGCCTAGGTTCTTTGGGGCATTTCGTGACCAGACTATGGTTAACATTAGCAAGTTTAAATGGATGCCAAAGCCAACAGCAAACCAAGTAGTTTTTAATGCGCTTCAACCCGCCATACGTTTTACTAAAAAAGAATGTTTAGATTTGCCGGAGGTTACACATGTTTTTCGGGACGCCCCCCTTACTGCGCAACAGGAGAAATACTACAAACTCCTCAAGAAAGAAATGCTCATGGTCGCAGATGGTGAAGAAATTAGCACCGTCAATGCTGCTGTTAACCTTAATAAACTTTTGCAAATCAGTGGTGGTGCTGTTTATTCTGATACCGGTGCTGTTATTGAGTTTGATGTTTCTAACCGCCTTCGAGTTATCACAGAAGTAATAGAAGAGTCAAGCAATAAGGTGCTTGTTTTTGTGCCTTTTACTCATACAATAGAACTACTCAGTGAGCATTTGAGAGGGGCAGGTATTGTCTGCGATATCATAAATGGAGCTGTTCCAGTCTCCAAACGAACTGATATTTTTAAAAGATTTCAAGAGACAGAATACCCAAAAGTCCTTTTAATTCAACCACAAGCAGCAGCTCATGGTGTTACATTAACTGCGGCAGATACGATTATTTGGTATAGCCCCGTTACATCAATTGAGACTTATCTACAAGCCAATGCACGTATTGACCGTCAAGGACAAAAGAACGCTATGACTGTAGTCCATATTAAGGGTTCTCCCGTAGAGGCTAGACTGTATAACATGCTACAAAATAAACTTAATGTACATGATAAACTAATAGACCTATACAAAAATGAAGTTGAGGAAAACACTTGACAAAGTAAATAGTTGTGTTATTATAATAAAAAAGAAAGGAAGGTATGTTAGATATAAGCGTAGATAAAATCGTCGAAGTCTATATTAAGATTAGAGACGCACGAGATGATGCTCGTAAAAAAGCGGATGAAGTCGACGCCGACTATGAAGGACAACTCAAAGTCCTTGAAGCACAGATGTTAGATGTATGTAAAGCTACTGGGGCAACAAGTCTTAAAACACCTTGCGGCACAGTTATGCGCTCAGTTAAAAGCCGTTACTGGACTAATGACTGGGAAAAGTTTTATCAGTTTATGTTTGAACACAATGTGCCTGAGCTACTAGAAAGACGCATACATCAAACAAATATTAAGCAATTCTTAGAAGAAAACCCCGACTTGCTACCACTCGGGATAAATGTGGATAGCGAACACTCGATTACAGTAAGGAGAAGCAAATGAGTGAAATCACTCTGTTTAATCAAGATTTACCAGACTACCTAAAAGACGTAAAATTAGATGATATTACACGTGCTCTTGTAGGTAACACAGGCAGTAAACGTATTTCATTACGTGGCGGTAAGTTTCGCATGGTTGTTAATGGGGAAGAGATTCTTACAAGCAATAGCGATGTTTTGAATGTAGTTATTGTTAATGCGGCTAAAGACGTATCTAGGACTTTTTATGCTAAAGCTTACAATCCAAAAGAAGATGCTGCTATTCCAGATTGTTGGTCTAACGATGGCGTTACGCCTGATGCTTCGGCTGAAGAACCTCAACACCATAATTGTGCTGAATGTCCGCAGAACGTTAAAGGCTCCGGTGCTGGTGGAGGTCGTGCTTGTCGTCATTTCCGCCGTGTCGCTGTTGCTCTTGCTGATGATATTGGTGGAGATGTATATCAGTTACAACTTGCATCTAAATCTATATTCGGTAAAGGTGATTTAAGCCACATGCCATTTGAGCAGTATGTTAAGTATGTTGGCTCACAAGGTTACAACTTGAATACACTCACTACCGAAATGCGCTTTGACCCTGATAGTGATACCGCTAAGTTGTTCTTTAAACCGTTAAAGTTTTTATCTAAAGAACAGTGGGAAACAGCTAAGAAACAAGGCGACACACCTGCTTCTAAACGGGCTATTGAATTTGTATTTACTAAAAGCGATAAGCCAGCACAGTTAGTTGCACCTAAAGCTGAAATTAAAGCCAAGGCACCTGATTTGGAAGAAGCCGTTGAAGAGCCAAAGAAGCGCCCGGAAAAGAAAGCGGCTGAGCCTGCAGTTAAAAAAGACTTAGGATCTATTATGGATAATTGGAGTAAGGAATAACCATGAGTCTAAGAGGCTATAGCTACCGGCTTGTGAAAGCTAACAAAGCTGCTGATTCTAAACACATTGGGGTCAAGCTTGGTAGATATTGCATTGCTAACGATATTCCAGTAATACATGTAGCACAGAAGTTTAGTGTTTCTCGCATGACTGTATACAACTGGTTTAGCGGAATAGTAATGCCTCACAAAGCTACGGTCGCACAAATAGAAAAGCTATTGAGTAAATAGTTTACCTTCGGGGCAGCTAGTTTGACGGAACGAAAAGGAGATAGCCGATCTCCCTGCTGCCCTTCCTTTCTCGGTTTTGAGGTGATATGGCAACGACAGATTTATTAAATGCAGTACTACCGCAAGAAGGATGGTATTGCATCGTCGGTTTAAAACAAGAGGGGCGCCCAAGACAGACGTTTGTTCAATCTATTGAAGAAGTAGATGATGAAGTAACAAACCTGTTGCTTGAAAAGTACGATGTTTATTTTGCTTGTGCCAAGTATGAGAATGACCAAGACGGTCGCACGCAAAAGAACAGCGCTTACTTTAAATCGTTTTGGATTGATATTGATTGTGGAATAGACAAAGATATTAGTGGCAAAGGTTATGTAGACCAAGCTACTGGTTTAGCAGAGCTTAAAAAGTTTTGTGAAACTATAAATTTACCGTTACCAACGGTAGTTAATTCGGGTCGTGGTATCCATGCTTATTGGAGATTAGCAGAGACTATTGGTCGTGCTGAATGGAAACCCGTCGCCGACCGCCTTAAAGCTTTATGTGAAGAGCATAAGTTTAGGGCTGATCCATCACGCACTGCTGAGAGCGCATCAATCCTACGGGTGCCTGAGACATTTAACTTTAAGCAAGACCCACCCCTTCCTGTATCAATATTACAGTTAGAAGCTGAAACACCATACGAAGATATTAAAGCTGCTATTGGTGTTTTGATTGCGCCTGACTATATACCCCGTCAGTTTAGTGCTGCTACCCAAGCCGCAATGAACAATCGTCAAAGTCGGTTCCGTACTATCTTGATGAAGACTACGGAAGGTAAGGGTTGCGCCCAGCTAGAAAATATTGCAATTAACCAAGCTACTATAGAGGAGCCATTATGGAGAGCAGGGTTGTCTATTGCTCATGCGTGTGTTGATGCGGAAGAAGCGATTCATATTATCTCGAGCAATCACCCGGAATACGATGCGGCGCAAACTGAAAGAAAAGCTCAGTCTACCAAGGGGCCGTATACTTGCGCAACGTTTGAAAAGCTTAACCCCGAGGGATGTTCGCAATGCTCGCACAAGGGTGAGATATCGTCTCCGATACAGCTCGGCTCTGAGATTGCCGCCGCTCCCAAGGATGCTCAGATCGTTGAAAAGACGCCTAGTGGAGAACAAAAATTCCGTGTACCAGAGTTTCCTTTCCCATATTTCCGAGGTAAAAATGGAGGCGTATATAGACAGGGCTCAGACGAAGAAGAAGATGCTACCTTAGTGTATGAACATGATTTGTATATTGTGAAGCGGTTGCATGACCCTGCTAGAGGTGAGTCGGTTTGGATTCGTGCGCACTTTCCACAAGACGGCGTTAAAGAATTTGCTATGCCCGCTAATGATTTAATGGCGTTAGAAAAATTAAAAGATAAATTAGGTTGGCATGGTGTTTATGGACCTAAAAAACAAATGGAAAACATAACATCATTTCTAATATCATGTGCCAAAGATTTGCAACATAAACAAAGGACAGAAATTATGAGAACACAATTTGGTTGGACAGACGATAACTCTGAGTTTATTCTTGGAGATAAAGAAATTACGGCTGAGAAGATTAGCTATAGCCCACCATCAAGTGCAACAGGTAGTTTGGCTACTTTTATGGAGCCAGTTGGTACCTTAGAAGATTGGCAGGAAGTGGTTAAGGTTTATGATCAAACAGGATTTGAGCCCCACGCATTTGGTTTCTTTACCGCATTTGGTGCGCCGCTATTAAAACATTTAAACCTACGTGGCGCTATTATTAACTTGGTAAACAATACATCCGGTACAGGTAAGTCTACAATTCTTAAGGCATGCAACAGCGTCTATGGACATCCTGATGAGCTGATGCTTCAATGGAAAGATACTCTTAACGCAATGATCCATCGTTTGGGTATTATGAATAACTTGCCGGTTACGATTGATGAGATTACTAAACTATCAGGAGATAACTTTTCAGACCTGGCCTACGGTATTTCGCAGGGTCGTGGTAAGAACCGTATGCAACAACACTCCAACGCCGAGCGGGTTAACTTAACGAAGTGGTCTACGATTGCATTATGCAGTTCTAATGCGTCATTTCAAGATAAGCTAGCTGCGCTTAAAGCTACACCTGATGGCGAGTTCATGCGTTTGTTTGAATACCGTATTGAGCAAACTGACATTCTTTCAAAAGAAGAAGCCGACGTATTATTTAATAAACTATATTCCCACTACGGTCATGCAGGTCAACAGTATATTAAGTATTTGGTAGATAATTTAGAAGATGCTATTGATACCGTAATCCAAGTCCAACAAAAGCTAGATGAAGAAATCGGCTTAACTAACCGTGAGCGATTCTGGTCAGCCGTAGTTGCATGTAATATTGCTGGTGCTTTAATGGCTAAAGATATTGGGGTTTTACCTGACTTTGATATTGGTCGTGTATACCGCTGGGTTGTCAAAGAAGTTAAGGTTATGCGCTCGGAAGTTAAAGCACCGACAGCTACAAACCAAGCTAGCGTTATTGGCGAGTTTATGAACGAGCACCGTGCTTCTACTTTAGTTATTAATGCTCAGGTGGATAACCGTACTGGCATGGAACAGTTACCAATTGTTGAACCTAAGTTTAATGATTTGTTTGTACGTATTGAACCGGACGAGAAATTGCTATATATCAATGCCAAACAGCTAAGACAGTATTGTTCTAAGCATCAGATCACTTTAAAAGAGGTTCTAAAGGGTTTAGAAGTTGATGGTATATACTTGGCCCAAATTAAAAAGCGCCTCTCTAAAGGCACTAAAATCCCTTCCTCGCCGGTAGATGCTTATAAGTTTGACCTAAGCAAGGGTAATTTCCTCGATGCCGAGACTTATATAGAAGCTGCTAAAAACGTACCAGATGCTGATCCACGGGCTGAGCTTCAGAGTTAACTGGGCTAAATTCTTGATTGGCGCTAGCATTTTTATTCCTTGTTTGGATACGGATGCGGCGCTAGTTGAGGTTACAAAGGTAACAAAAAGGCTACGCTATAGGATTAAATCGCAAGTTTCTGTGAACAAAGGTATATACGGCTTGCGTATATGGCGAATTAAGTAGTATTATCGGGGTGTAGCTCATGGCTACGTCCTTTCGAGTGTTATTTTGGTCCCGCTTCGGCGGGACTTTTTTACTCTTCTAAGTTCCCGTATTCGCCCATAGCCCCTAGCTGACCAATAAGGTTCTTATTAATCTTAGCGCCGCCGACGGATATAGCACGCTGCAAGTACCGGCGTTGGACTGAGTTAGCTATGTTCTCACCTGTGATTGCCATGGTTGGATTTCCTGAATTGAAGCGACTAATTTTATCCATTACACGATTAAACAAGTCATCGTCACCCGTATCAATAGCTAAAAAAGCGGCATCAAGTAAATGCTGGTGTTTTTTAACAATCTCTTGTTCAGCATTTTTCATCTCAATATTAGCTTTTTGTTTTTGAGCAAGGCGTTCGGGCTGGAAACCAACGGCTTGCGCTGCAATCTCTGCATTACTAAAGTCAGGTATAAGTTCATCCCCAGATAAAGTCAACGCACCTTCCCGGCCTAGCCTAGCTGCTTTTAAAGAATTTCTAATAATAGCTGGAGATGCAGTTTCTATAGCACGGTCAATATGCCCTTGAGAGTATTGGTCGTAGGCATTAAAAGCGTTTACGCCTAATCCCACAGCGGGACCCATAAGGCTGACTAAATAAGCCTGCGCCGCACTCTGCATATCAGGTTGTTTTCTCTGGTCTCTAAACCACATATCGTTTAAGCTCATGCGGTCGGCAAGATCTACACCACTTGCTTGTGAAGCTACGCCACGGGAAATAGAATCACCAACAAACCCACCAAAGGTTTCGGCTGACCAATTCTTAAACCAATTGTCAAAATCAAATGGTACATCTTCTTCATCTTCATCGGCAAACACATAGTGCAAAATCTCCATTAATGAAGAGAATGCTGCCCATCCAGGTAAACCCGTAGCACCGGCAAAGATAAACGTAGTGCCAAGTGTACCCATCAAACGTTTTTTACCCTCGGTCTTAAACTCTTTAATGTATTTATCTATAGCTGCGTCTAAATCTTTGCCGTCTAAAGTTTCTTGACCATCCTCAAGGCGAGTATTGTTGATCTGACCACCAATATCTTTACGGTCATTAGAATCAAACTTCTTGGAAAAACCTTCGTATGCGCTACGAGCTAGCATATACGTCATCTGCTGAGAGAATTGCTTAAATTGTAAGAATACTTTAGCATAAGCTGGCTGAAAGAATCTAGGTTTATTTAAAGCTGAATAATCAAACATAGATTTGTAAGTTAAATCTTTAGCCTCTTCAATAGCTTTTTTTACTGCAGCATCTTCACCAAGACCATCTTTAATATTCTTTTCATAAGATAAATCAAATGCAGACATGGCTACTACTTCACGGTTAAACTTCTCAGCGCCGTGAAATAAACCACTTAAAACCTGCATTACTTTTTGGGTACGCCCTGTATATAGGTTAGATGGGGTTTCAGCTAAGCCGACAATATCATGCGTCAATGTAATATCAATTAAGCCGTCGGCAATAAACTTATCAAATGCTTTTTGTTGGCGCTCATTAAACATGTCGGATTTATTAGCAAACGAAGGGAAAGCTAACTTGCCATCCTTTTTAAATCCAGTTGTAGCAAACTTACGGGCATAGTTTGTCATCATCGCACCGGTTTTAAAATTACCAAACTTAGCGCCGACCACAGGTATACCCACTGCAGGGACACCTAGCATATTAACTAAAGCTGAAGCCGGTGAAGTCATATACCACACGAAAGATACGTTTGATAAAAACGACGGAATCTTACCTGTGTCAGGCGGATTCATCATATACTGCAAACGCTTTTCTAACTCACCGATATAGTCGCCATATACTTTCTTTTCGTTGGCTGGCATGCCTTCAACCCTAGCTTCTGCTCCGTCAATAGCTCTATATAGTTTGTCACTATGGGCAAGGCGAGATTGTTGGTAAGCAATACGGAAAGCGGAAGCCGTAAATGCACGAAGCATATCCTGGTTCATACCTTGGATACCCTCACGGTTCATAAACATCTTACGAATATTTTGGTCTGGCAAAGTTTGTAAATATATTTGCTCGACGGAATCTATAATATTATTTTTAAGTTCTTGACGAGTACTACCAGTCTCAGTTTGAATTAAATCTTTTAACTTAGATAAGAACTCAAAGTCTTGTATATTTTCATTAATTAGCTTTCTAATGCTATTACCTGTAGATATTTCTTTAGTTTCTTTTCTAGCCTCAAGTTGTTTTTCACGTTGCTTTTGAAACTTATTGCGCTCACCAGCAGACTCAAACATATAAAACTCTTTGGACTTACCAGAACCTACTTGCAACCAATACTGCCCAAAACGACGGATGGGGAAATAGGGTTCAATAGTATGTTCTCTAAAGTGAGCTTCTAAATCTTTGTATTCTTGAGATGCCTCAGCTTGAGCTTTACTAAGTCCTTTAGCTTCTAGCGCAGCAGATTTACGGTCTAGCAAAGTCTTTATGTGCGCATCTAATTGGTTTTTATAAAAATCCCTAACTTTAATATAAAACTCTTGGCCATCTGTACCAATATCATTCCATGCTTTATTAAGGCGGGTATCAGATTTATTAGTTTCTGGATCAATGCCAAGGCGAGTAGCATCTAACATTAAGGCGTTAAGGATCTTAGACTTTTCTTTATTTTTATTTTGCCAAGCCATCCAAGGTTTAACAATATCTCTTGTTTTATTAAGCATAGCATTACGTTCGTCTAGCATTCCCTCCATATTATTAATGAAGTCTTTAAATGCTGGGACACGAGGGCCAACTACGTCTTCAAGTTGACGTAACGTAAGAGCGCCTAATAAATGCTTGCGTGTAGAGTCTTTAGCGTTCTCAAGGAACGAAGGCATGTGTTCTTTAACTTCGGACCAACTTGTTTTACCTGAAAAAACATCACGAATAAATGAACGTGCAGTGGGGCCCGCTTTAAATGTATCGTCAAGAATATAGCCCCCAAGTTTTCCTTGTTGGTTCAAAGCTTTAGCTTCAGTAGACAGGCTTGGCGCAGCTTGCAATATGGCGTTAGCATTAGCTAGGGTATACCCCAATACGTTATTTAAACCAAACATTTCTTTAATAAAGTCGGTGAACTTATTCCAAATAGTCTTTTGCTGGTTAGGCATTGGAATATCTTTTAAAAATCTTTGGAAATCTGGGTTAGTAAAAGCTTCTACTATAAACTCGTCTATGGAGCTAATCTCATTACCTGTACCCCAAAGCTCTTTAGCAATTTTGTAAGTGCGCTCTAGTTCTTGGACGGCTTGTTTTTGCTCCGCCGACAAGTTATTAAAATTCATTGGGTCTAACGCATAGTGCGTAGCTGCGTGCAATATTTCATGCAAGAATGTATTAGGGTTATTACCACCACGGTTGCGGTTTAGAGTTAATGCGTCGGCGTGGGGGAAATACGTACCACTAGAATCTAACACAGCTACGGCAGCTTTATACGCTTCTTCTACAATTTCAATCTGACCAATGCTAGCTTGGATTGTTTCTTTAGGTATGCCAAGTTTGCCGTCTTTAAGTTCAGTTAAAGCTTTATATACAGCTCGGATATCACTAAGGTTTGCAAAGTGTTTTTTAAATACCGATGGAAACTCTTCTTCTAGCTTAAATAAAAGCTGGTTGCGCACTGCATCTACGTTTTGGTTTACTAATCTATGGGCAAAGTTTTCCTGCTTATCGTAGCCAATAACTGTTGTAAGGTTTAAAGATAAAAGTTTTTTGGATAGTTCTTTTTGCCAAGTATTACCCACTTTAGATAGAGCTCGTAATGCGCCGGTTAAATCGTTATTAGCAATACGGGTTTCTACCGATGGGTGCATTAACCTACCAAAACCAGCGCCCTTTGCTTTGCCTGTAGCTCTACCACCGATAACGCCCTTGCCTTTAGATGCTTCTTCTTCGGCAGTACGCTTGTTAATTTTTTCGCCTAACTGACGGTATTCTTCTACCGTTGCATCAAACCTAGCTAACGTAGTGGGGTGTAAATTTTTAGCTGCCCAATTCCTAAATAGCTGTGCTGATTCTTTATTTTGGCCTGGAAATACTGGGCCTTGTTCCGCACCCAAATCAAATGCAGCGGCACGCAAAGCGCTACCAAAAGGTTCTCCTGCAGGGGCATGGGCTGTTAGATATGTTTTAGCCGCTTTCTCTTCGGGCGACATATACTTTTCAGATATATTACCAAGGCGCTGTAATTCTGAAGCATCTTTTTGAGTATTGACGTCTTCATTTCCTTCCCAAGGTAGGATAGCGCTCTCACGAGACCGACCTAGTTTAGCCTCGGTGTAATCAAGCATTGCTTCTTGTAACTGACCACGGAACTCTTTCATACCCCTAACAGTATTTAATGCAGGGAACTGAGATATATCTGATAATAAAGTTTGTTGTTCTTCAGCGTTCATTCCCGCCAACGCCGACGGCAATCTAGACATCTCGCTTTGTTTGTCTTCGGGTGCAGTACTAAACTTATCAATAAAGTCACGTAGGAATGTTAGGCGTTTAGTTCTATCTAAACCTTTAGCTTCTTTTTGAAACTCATCAATTTCTTCAATTACTTTGTTAACCTCGGCATCGTGGGCTTTTACTTCGTTTTCACTAGTTGCTGCAGATTTTAAAGTCTTAAAAAAAGATACAAGGTTTTTTACTGGGCTAACACCAGTATTTACCAGCATCATTTTGCTAGTTGGATACTCTGAAGTTTGTATAGGCTCGGCTTTGGTAGTAACGCCTACTTGTCCTTCTGGCGCTGTTAAACCAAATTCACTTGGCGTTGTTTCTAATGTACGTTGCGTACCTTCTCCGGCTTCATCTAAACCCAAGCCAAGTTGCTCAGGGGCATTCATTGCCTTAACAGTTTGAGCTGGTGCAGTCTCTAAGTCTTTAAGTTCAGTTTTTAATTCTTTAACTGTTTCTTCTATATCGTTAATACGTGGGTCGTTAGGATCAAAGTTTGCGATTTGTGCCTGTTGATTTTGAAGTTCAATCAGTTGATCGTTGATTGCTCTTTCTCTTCCATTAAGCTCTGCAGGGCCCTTGCCAAGCAAATCCAATCCAGCTTGGTTAACTGTTCCAGTTCCTCCGGGGGCTCCTGCTGGTTCGCCAGACAATGGAAGGCTAAGCTGATCTGTTCCGGGCTCAATTCCAGGGCGTGACTCTCCATTTTCTTCTCCTTTTTTACTAAGTGAACGTATCACTTTATTAGCACTAGCTCCAGCACCCATCATTAAACCGCTTTGAGCTACAGTACCATAGAACGTATCTACCGCACCATTAAGAAAATCTTTAAACCCAGCTTCTGGGTTCATGCCATAGCCTTTATCTACAGCAAATTGTCCGGCATAAGTAAGTTGTTCGCCTGGGACTTCTCTAGCTAATGCCTTAGCAAAGTAACCAACTAATTCTGCAGTGGGGATTCCTTCGGCGGATTTTTTAAGGGCTTTAAGTTCTGCACCTAAACCAAACTTTTCACCAATAACTTCAAAAGCACCAAACGCTGCGGCACGACCTGTAGCATCGCCGACACTTAAACCTTCACGTTTACTTTCGTCATATGTTTGACCAAACGACTGCATAAACATACCAGCTAGTACAGGAATTTCCGTACCTGTAACAACGCCGACACCTAATAAAGGCAGTTGTTGCGCAATAGAGCTAACGGCTCCTTCTAAAATTCTAGCTGTATGGCTTTCTGGTGAACCCATAGCTTCAGTAATAGCAGCTAATTTGTCTAAGTTTGCTTTATTCTCGGTGTCATTAATACCCAGCATATCGTGGGCAAATGTAGTAATACCGCCAACACCTTGTTTAAATCCGGTAACTGCTTGTTTACCAGCACGTTTTAACAGGCGACCAGCGTACTCTGGGTACCCCATTTCAGATGAGATACCGTATTCTTCTTTTATTTGCTGTTCTTCTTCGGGCGCTAGGGCAGGCTTTTCTTGTTCTTTACCAGCAACAAATCTACCCATAGAGTCAGGCTGCAATATACCAAGTTCTTGGGGAGTATACCCACGCTCTTTTTCGGGCGCTTTAGCTTCCTTTGCAGGGGCTAAACCTAATTCTTCTGGCGTATAACCCCTTGATTCTTTTGGCGCTGAAGGGATTAAACCCAGCTCTTCTGGGGTATATCCACGAGCCATAGTTTAAGATTCTTTATTTGGGTAGTACAAACCATCTTTATGCAGATACAACGATGTACCATCCGCTGTCTTATGCACCTGAGGTAAATTATACTGCTTTTCTTCCCCAATAGGTACACCATAGCCTTTATAGGTATTATTTTTAATTTGTTCCGCTTTTTGCTGGTCTTCCGGTTTTTTGCTATTAGCGTACTTAAGGTATTGAGTATTTTTAGCCAAAGCTGCATCGGCGTCTTTACGGCGTGTAACATCTAATATTGCAGCATTACCAGCCCCAGCAACTTTTTGCAGTGCTTCAGTATAAGTCATACCAGGATTGTCTTGCATTACTCTAGCAATCTTTTGTTCATCGTATCTTTGTGTTGCACCAGCAGTAGCCATATGAGCTTGGGCATTAATATTAGCGACTTGCAATTGAGTCTGGTTACGTTTGTAATCCTCATAAGACTTAATAGCGCCATCAATATCACCAGCAGCAAACTTACGATCAGATGCTTCAAGATTAGCTTGAGCATTAGCATTAGCCAATTCAGCAGCTTTGCCTTCTTGTTTAGCAGCGGCATAACCCGTAGCGCCGACGCCGACTGCATGCGCAGCAGGGGCTAACATACCAGCCAGACCTCTACCTAATGCAGGGCGCTGGGCAAAATCAAGGAAGCCTTGGGCAATAGCAAGCTTTTTATTAAAGTTAGTATCATCAGATAAACCAGCTTGTTGCTTAGCCAATAGCGCCATAGCTTCTTTGCTCTTAGCGCCAACACCAGGTTCTATACCTTGCGCACGTAACATTTCTTGCCGTTGTTCTAACGCTTGTTGTGGTGAAGATGGTTCTTGTCTTTGCACTTGAGCTTGTTGCGCTTGAGCTTGAGCTTGAGCTTGAGCTTGAGCTTGTTGTGTTTGGGCAGCTTTAGCAGCAACGGCAGCTTGTTGTTTTGCAGCATCTTGCTGAGTTATCAGTGTAGGCACAGCTGGTTTTTCAGCTACATTAGGTATATCTGTATGTGGAAACTCAGTTGGAGCAACATATGGTTGTGCTGGAGCAGCCATTGCTGCTCTTGTTCTTGGGGATAGTGAAGCAATCCTATTTTGTTCTGCTAATTGAGCTTGGCGTTCTGGAGACACAGGCATACCACGACCAGACAGCATACTTTGTACGCCTTCTTTAGTTAATGGCTGGGATTCTGGGTCTTTAACTTCACCCTCATTAGCAAAATAAGTAATGCCACCAGCAGCCATGCGAGTAGGCGAGTTCATTGCAGCAAAAGCTGGACCACCACCTTGGGCAATACCAGATAATCTAGCGTCCATAGGGACAGGTTGTTGTGGCATTTGTGGTGGGGGCATACCCGCTTGAGAGATAGCCTGCCCTGCGCCGGGAATTTGACGTAGTCGGTTTTGGTCAGCTTGGATGCCTTGGAATATTTGGCGCTCATTGGGGTTTACTTGTGGATCTTGAATACGACCCTGCATTTGTGTTTGGTTTAATCCTTGCGCAGCAGATTGCAATTGCTCGTCGTTAATTAAAGTACCATACTTATAGCCAGGAACATCAGCTACGCCACCCTTAGCCATTTTCTTTTCTTTAATTGAACCACCTTTACGCTTTGCAGCGCTAGCTAGTGCTGTACCAGCACCAAGTAAACCAATTGCGCTTTGAGCTGTTGAAGGTTGAGCTTGATACATAGATGTGGTGGATTGTTGCAACGGTAAACCACGAAGCATAGCGTTCATTACACCGAGCTGCATAAATGGATATTGCTGGGCCGTAGCGTAATTTTGAACTGCTTGATTAATAACTTGCTGTTGATTTTGTTGCTCCAACGCACCTTGCTGAGCTTGAGTTCCAATGATGCCTTGTTGTGCAGAAAGCTCTTGACCACCAATGCCAGCTAATTGACCAGCACCTTGAATAGCGGCTTGATTACCTTGTAACCCTAAATTAGCGCCAAACTGTTGCGCTTGCTGGGCTTGCTGGAAAGCGTTGTTATAACCA